>Ga0247841_10006191_pt1 | contig 18714 bp, 25 predicted proteins | sample LaCruzMarch2015__2_FD_192410 | JGI IMG/M metagenome (GOLD analysis project Ga0247841, IMG submission 192410) | Freshwater microbial communities from meromictic Lake La Cruz, Castile-La Mancha, Spain - LaCruzMarch2015_18m | ecosystem: Environmental > Aquatic > Freshwater > Lake | place: Spain... | reverse complement strand
TCTCTTCCTTATCCCCTATGACTGCAGTGTAAGGCACCCATTCCTGCCCCGCACCCATGACCTTCTTCCCAAGAGTCAAATCCCTGTCATCAAGGTCTGCCCTTATGCCCTTTGCTTCCAGGTTCTTTTGAACCTCGCGCGCAGCCTCCAGGTTCCTTTCAGTTATTGGGATCACCCTCACTTGCGTGGGAGCTAGCCAAAGCGGAAGCATGGGTATCTTCCCCGAATCCCTGTCTGCAGCCGCCTTCTCGAGCAGTGCGTAGATGATCCTTTCAATCGCCCCGCTCGGCGACAGGTGCATTATCAGCGGGTGCTTCTTCTCGCCGTTAGCGTCAGTGTAGTTGATGTCATAAGTAATGGCATTCTCAACGTCAATTTGGTCTGTAGTCAGCGCGGACGCCTTGTCAAGGCAGTCGATGAAGTTCCACTCATACTTCATGACAAAATAGAAGAAGCGGTCGTTCCACATCTCGACCAGCAGCGGCTTGCCCCATTTCATGACAAGTGATTTGACAAAGTCCTTGTGCTCTTCGTAGAAGTCCTTGACAATCCTTAATCCCATCTCTAGATCAGTACTTCTGTCTATCCCTGACTTCTTTAATATCTTTTCAGCCAGCTCGAAGCGGGTGATCATTTCCCTTTTTGCCATGTCAAAGTCCGAGACAAAAGCGTGGCAGTCTGGCATTGTGAAGGACCTTAGCCTCCGCAGACCCGTAAGCTCGCCTCTCTTCTCGACCCTGAAGCTGTACTTGGTCATCTCATAAAGCCGCATCGGCAGGTTCTTGTATGAGATGGTAGCGTCGTGCGCCATGAGGAACTGGCCGAAACATGCTGCAAACCTGAGGAACACCTTCTTATTAGGCGTCTGTATCGTGTACTGCCTTGCAGGGAAACGGTTGAGGTATTTTTTCAAACTTGGGTGCTCGAAATCATACATTATCGGCGCCTCTATCTCCATTGCACCGTAATTCTTGACCTCTTGGGTGACAAAGTCCTCTAACAGGCTCTTTATCAGCCTTCCCTTTGGATAATACCTTAAGTTCCCCGGGTCGCTGCCCGGCTCGTAGTCGACCAGTTCAAGCTTCTGCATCAGCTCCACGTGTGGCGGTGCCTTGTCAACATCGCGGTTCTTTGCAAGCTCATAATTCGCAAATTTCTTCAGATGGGGGAAATTCGAGAAGTCAAACCCCTTAATGCTGCCGCCTTCGTAGCGTATTGGATGCATATTCCCGTCAGGGGTCATTATAGCCCATGACGAGCGCATCTTTTCCTCATTCTTCAGGGCTTCAGATTCAGGTGCATTCGCAGTCTTCTGTCCTGAGTCCTGTGTTTTGTCCGAGGATTGCCCAGCCGGGACTGAAGACCCTTTGCCCGAGACCGAAGACCCACTACCGGAGACCGAAGACCCTGGACCCGAGACAGTTATCTCCCTGCTCAGCTCAGCCAGCGGGTGCCCCTTGCATGCTATCTTGAAGGATTTGTACCAGCCGAAAGGAGCCTTTATGGTTTTGTACTTCTTTGACACCAGCTGGTCGTAGACCATGTTCAGAGTCTTTGCAGCCGAGGGCAGTGATGATAGATTTGAAGACAGGTGCGCGTATGGGTAAACGACTATCATACTCGCCCCCACCTTTTTGTAGACGTCCTCTAAATCAGCGACAACCTTTTCGGCAACAGCTGCTTCGTTGCCTTCATCGGGCTTCTCGACAGCCATGAACGCGACAAGTGCGTTGCTAGCCTTGCCTGACTTGGTATTATCGTTCAGCTCCTCAGGGTTGTTGATGGCCTTGCGCGTAGCCTCAAACTCAAAAGTGTCCGCGTGGTTCAGAAGTATCTTCATCTATCCTCATCTCTCTTCAAAAAGTCCGAAGGGAAAGCCCTTATGCCTTTTTGGGCTGGACTTTCACAGAGGGCAACTGTATCGGAGCAGGCAGCTGCAGGGTCTTTGCGAGTATTATTGACTCGATTATGCCCCTCCTGAGTATGAAGTTAGAAACCTCTCTCAGGGCTTCGCCCTTGAGGGCAATCATCTTTTTGCCCTTTATGGTCTTCTCCTCTATCTTGTCGTCTATGGTGCTTGCAAAGAAGGTCAACGCCCCTGCGATCGATAGTTTCCCAAGGCTCTTGTAGTCCGTGTCAAAACTCCACGAGACCTCGAGGGTCTTGCTCTTCTTCACGATGTCTGTTATCGCAAAGCTCTCTTTCACATCGACGGTTTCGCCGCCCTGCTTGTCTTTTCTACCATCTATCTTATCTATTCTGTAGTTTGTGATAGCCATCTTTCACCTATATGTTTGGTTAATTTGAACTTAGTGATATAAAAGTCTCAAGTTATAAAAACAACAAAAAACAACAAAACTGCGCTCAAATTATGCTTTCCCCCATATCTCTTTGGCATTTCTAGACTATCCTCAGCCCACCATAGCCGACCACTTGGTTAGTGTCCCCGGTCGTGTCGCCAGACGTCATATACGCGACCATTTCAGCCTTTTTAGCGCCTAATTCATTTCCAGCTATTATCGCAGTTGCTACGCCAGCATAGCCGCACATCGATATCCGATTTTCATTAATAACTCTAAACAGCCCTGCCGCATCCATCTTTTGTATTTCTTTCATTGCGATGGAATCCTTCTCTTTTGCCACATCCTGCGGCTCATAGTGAGTAAAGTCCGTCGAAGCCACAATCAAGACCCTTTTCCCTTCTGCTTCCCATTCTCTTATAACCCCTGCTAGCGCCTTCCCAAAAACAGTGCACGCCTTAAGGAAGTCCTTATCCGGCGAATAGTGCTTTATCGAAATAGGGACTATCCTAAAGCCACTATTAACGCCTTTCATAACTGTTTGCAGTAACGGCAGCTGCACTTCTATTGAGTGTTCTTTCAGGTGTGCCATCTCGTCGGCTTTTGCAAACGAGCCCTTCACGAGCGCGCCTGCAAACCTTCTGTCGACCTCGATCTCCCCGAGCGGGGTCTTCCATACGGCATCACTTGATACAGAAAAATCTGCGCCCATCCCATAGTGGTTAGGCCCCATTATGACTATTGTATCAGCCTTTGGCATGTCTGCAAACACACGCGCAGCCACGTAGCCGGAGTAATCCCATCCCGCATGCGGCACTACTACGCCGTGACATGCAATCCTCTTGCGCTTGGGTAGGCTGGCGACGGATATACCCCAGCGGCTGAAGAGCTCACCTATCTGCTCTTCTACCGCTCCTTTAGAAAGTGGGTAAAAGCTTCCCGCGACTGCGGGGCTTCGTGTCTTCATTTTGTTCAAATCAAGTATTCCACTGGTATGTCCAGTGATTCTTGACAGCGTACGGAGAAGGACGGGTGCCAATCGGCATATGACCTTGCATTAAGTCCTGAACTTCTCTTTCTTCTTGGTCTTGATGAGCGATTCGATGCGCTTCGTCGGCTGTATCTGCGAGAGGTACTCGTCAAAAGTCTCGCCCAGCTCGTGGCCTTCTTTTATCTCGCCTCTTTCGATCAGATATTGCTTTGACAATAGGTAAAACAACAGTGCTATCGACTGTTTACCCTTGTTATTCAGCGGTATTATGAGATCTAGGTTCCTTGTCAGTGCATTTGAGTCGCACACGCCGATGATCGGTATCCCGACACGCGCGGCTTCCCTTACGGCTTGCCTGTCAGCTATCGGGTCAGCGACCATCAAGATCTTCGGCTCCCTATAGTTCCTCTCTTGGGGGTTTGTGAAGGTGCCTGGCCTGAACCTGCCTGAAATATATCTTAAACCAGTAGTCTCAGCAAATTTTCTCACGGGCCTTCGTGCATATGCCCTTGAACCGACAATCAAGATATCATCTTTTTCATACCTTGCGAGCATCTTGGCTGCGAGCCTTATACGCTCGTCTATCATCGTGAGGCTGAAAATGCTCAATCTGTCATTTCTTACTTTATAAATGAACTTGCGCATATTGCCTGTCCTGTATGTAAGCCCGATGTGCGCGCCGTTCTTCAAATAAGTTTCAGGCTCTGTAAGCAGTTTTTTACCCTGTGTTGCCGAGATGTACTCTTGGGCTTCGTCATACTCACCGCCCTCTTCCTCTGACTCATCAGCTATTTCTTCCACCTCGCTGATTTTTTGAACCTCAACCTCCGGTGATTCTATCACGACGGAGTCATCCTTCACTACGGTCTCCTTCTTATCCTTAGTCTCAGTCTTGGCCTTTGCCTCTTTGACTTCCTTTTTCTCTTTCTTCTCTGCCATTTTACTCTTTCTTTACAATGATGGGCATGGCGTCCTTCTCCAGCTCTAATTTTGCTATGTCAAGCGGCTCCACCATATTCTTAGGTACGCTTACAAGAACCGGCGCACCTAAAGATATCTGGAGCGCCCTTGCCCCTATGAGCCTCGCATTTTGATACTTGTTTAGAGATTCCATCTTTGATTTTGATCTTTTGAAGGTAATGGGATCTCGACTTTTTGGTCGAGAACCTTTTTCGCCCAGAAGGGCGAAAATGGGACCGCCGAGATTTGAACTCGGGTCACCGGCACTGTGGACAGCCGGCCGTTTTCTGGCCTCACTGTTCCCCAAGCCGAGAGGATGATCCTGGCTACCCCACGGTCCCAAACCGGTTCCCTGTTTTCAGTTTCCGGTCTCGTGTTCAGCCCGTAATCATATACAGGTCCTCTGTGCCCAGCTTATCGTGTGTAGAGCAGGAGCTCGTCGATGAGGTTTGCGTTAGTCAGCAGCATGCGCCTGCAGCAGTACCTCTCTAGCCCCAGGGAGTCCATAACCTTCCCGGGGTTTTCGCCCTTGCCTGTCCTTTCGACGTACTCTTCCCACATTTGCCCGATTGGCTTTCCGCAGGTGAAGCACCTCACTGGTATTATCATTTTGAACCTTATTGTTTGTTAGTTGCAAGCCATATGCTTTATCTGTATGACTTTTGCCTCTTGGCTCTCGGTCCCTGTGAGGACTTCGATGGCTTGTGAGGCTCTGTCCTTCTTGAGTCGCCGCTGACGAGCGTTCGGTCATAATCCACCAGCCGCCCTCTTAGTTCAGCATCTTTCTTGCTCTTTGTCGCGTATGCTATCAGCGCTCTTGAAATGGCAGTCCTTATAGCATCAGTCTGCCCGCTTGAACCGCCACCTTTGGCGTTTACGATTATGTCAACTTGGCTTACATCAACAATGCCCTTTGAAAGGACAAGCGGCTCTTGTATCCTCAGCCTTATCATCTCATCCCCATATACGCTCAATGGGAACGAGTTTATCCTGATGTTACCCTTGCCTTCCTTAATAGTCGCCCTTGCGTAAGCCCTCTTCCTCTTTCCTGACTGGTGCGCGACCTTAGTCTTTTTATCAACGTTTTTCTCACTCATTCTTTCCTCCGAGGTACTTGCACAACTCACCTACTGTTACAAAATAATCATAATGCCTCTTCGCACCTGGTATCTCAGTTATCTGCGCCTTGGTTATGTCCACATGCTGCTCTTTTATGATAGTGTCGACAGGCTTGCCCATGTAGGTCATCACCCTCTTGAAAGCGTCTTTTCCTCTGGCCTTCTTCCATGGGAGCATGCCCCTTACAGCGCGCCTTATGAACCTGTCAGGGTCCCGTGGCCTCTTCGGGCCATGCCTATTCGGGTTTGCTTGCCCCTTTGCATCATACCTATTCTTGTAATCCTTAAACATGTACTCTGTTTTTCCTGAGACAAGCGCCTTTTCGGCGTTGAATATGACTAAGCTCTTGCCCCCAAGGGCCTGCTTTGCTGTGAAGCTTGCGATCCTGCCTAAGGTCAAGCCATCAGCGTCTATAACAATCTTCTGGTCGACCTTTTTCTTGACCGCTTTGCCCTTCTCGGCTTTCTTCTTCGTCTCTTCGACCATTTTATTTGAGTATTATGACCCTTGTGCCCTTTGGGTTCTTCGCTACTAATTCACCTATACCAACAACACTTCCCTTTACCTTTTCTATCTTGTCCTTGGCAGTGCTCGACATCTTGAAGCATGCGATCGTGACCTCGTGGTCGAGGGTCCCGTTGCCCAGGACCTTGCCTGCGACGACTACAGTATCTTTCGCCTTTGTAAGCTTGTTTATCTTGTCGAGGTTGACCTCAGAGCGGTTCTTCCTGCTCTTCCCCAAGTCATCGGCAAGCCTAGACCAGATAGGCTGCTTCTTGCCCTCCTTCTTGAGGTATTCTATGAGACCCAACCTGTTAGGGTCCTCATATTTGATTCCTTCCATGTTATTGCTTATTGATGCCTTGTAAATGTAATGCGGGGGACGCGATTCGAACGCGCGCAGGCCTAAGCCACACGGCCCTCAACCGTGTCCGTTTGACCAGACTCCGGCACCCCCGCAAACAGTTTTGAGTTATCAGTCCTCAGTCTGCTGTTCACGGTCTTTTCCGCAGGTTTTCCGCGGAGTAGCCGACCATTTGGCGTGTCCGTGCCGAACTCGCCCCTTGATGTAAGTGCGCGCCCGATAAGGCATGCGCACTCTTTAGATTGATTGTTATTGTGCTTACTTATTCCTTTTTTGCTGCCTTCTTCGGCTTTGCAGTTTTTTCCTTAGCCTCAGCCTTCTCTTTCTTGGCTTTCTTCTCAGCTTTCTCTTCCTTGGCGTCGCCTTTCTTCTTTTCTTCCTTCGCTTCTGCCTTTTCTGCTTTGGCTTCTTCCTTAGCGGCTGCCTCTACTTTGACAATGACTTTTTTGGCCTTCTTTGTCCTCTCCTTCACTGGGTTCAAAAAGGCGTGTTCTAATTCTGCTATGTTCTTCTCTAATCCATCTAGAGCAATTTCTACTATCTCGTGCGTCGGTATGTTGTTGTATGACTCTACAATGAAGTAGAACTCATCGTCTCCTACTTGCTTGTAGGATACCAATGAACTTTGGAACTTTGCGTGCTCGGTCATGAGACCAAGGCGGGCTACCATCTCCATCTTGATTGCTTGCCCATCGCGCATCTTTGTTATCGGGATCTTGTCAAAGACAGGCTTTATCTTTGGGTCTCTGGATTTCATGTCGCCTGAGTAGACTGTGCACGGCCCTGTCTTCTCAAGTATGAACGTAGCCTGGCACCTTGCACATCCCTCGCCGTTGCACTTGCATTCGCTTGGCAGGGTGTATGTCTTCAAATCGGTAGTAAGAGGAATCAATCCTATCCTCTGCGCTATCATCTCTTCATATAACGGTGATGTGTTCTCATAAAGGGTTATCTTCTCAACAGCCATAGATGGCACATAAGTCAGTATAGCCCTTCGTATGGCATTGGCAAAGACGAAGTCTATTCCGGTCACTGTGAACTTTGCTTTTTTATCATCCTTCTTTGTGTATTGGACCTTCATTTTTAGACTCTCCTTCCTCTCTTACCTCCCGGTGGCTTGCATCCGCCGTGGGGAATCGGAGTTACATCCTCGATTCTCCTTATGCGTATGCCTGTTCGGGCAAGTACCTTGATGACTGATGATGCGGCCCTTCCCGGGGTCTTCTGCCCGCGGTGCCCGCCCTTTCCTCTTAATAATATGTCAACCTTGGTTATTCCCTTCTCTTTAAGCACATTCGCGACTCTTCTGGCCATCTGGCCCCCGGCAAACGGTGAGCGCTCTTCTCTCCCGCTCTTCACGACCATCCCCCCGGTCACCCTTGCGAAGGTCTCAGCGCCTGAAATGTCAGTTGCGATGACTATTGTGTTGTTCTTTGAAGCGAATACATGGATGACAGCGACCATCTCTGCTTTCTGCACCGGCGACTGGGACGGCTTTTCCTCTTTCTCTTGGACTATGCCCTCCCTTACCTGGTCAACTAAGCTCTTGCTGATGTTCCCCTCTTTCTTTTCCTCAGCCTTCACTTTCTCTTCGGCTTTGGTCTTTATCTCCTTTGCAGTCTTTGCGTCAGCCTTTGCCTTCGTCTCCTTTGCACTATCCTCTGCGCTGGCCTTCTTCTTCACTTCCTTTTCCTTCTTATCTTTTTTCTCGGCCATTCTTAAGCTTTAGTCTCTTCTGATTCCTCTTCTTCATCTCCGGGCGTCTCGAGCACAATATCGTCAACTATTGCCTCATCTATGACTTCCTTGATGATAGCAGGCTTCTCAATTTTCGGCTCGATCTTTTTTTCAATCCTCTTCTCAGCCCCTTCAGTCGAAGCCTTCTTCTCTATTTTCCTTACGGGGTGCTCAGGGTTCGCAAGGGGTGAATTCATGTAAAAGTCGATTTTCTCACCCTCTTCAAGGGTGGTTATGTGGCCCGGCGCTGTCATCCTCCTGCCTGCAATCGCTATGTGCCCGTGGATTATGTCCTGCCTTGCCTGTTTTACGGTAGTAGTCAAGCTTCTCTTAAACACAAGTGTTTGTAACCTTCTGTCCAGCAAGTTCTCGACTGTGAGCTTCAGGACGTCGTCCAGTTTTCCCTCCTTGATAAGCATTCCTATCTTTTTCAGCTTGGCGAGCACCTCGCTCTCCTTCTTCTCGTCGGGCTTTGCCAGCATCTCTCTTGCAAGGCTTCTGATCCTGGAGACTTCGCTCTTTGCCTTCCACAGCTCCTTCATGTTCTTCAGGCCGTATGCCTGGACCAGCTCGCGCTCGCCCTCTCTTCCCTTAAAGAGGTGCTTCGGCCTGCTGTATTTCCTTCGCTGTTTTTTAGGATGCCCCATTTTTTGGTTTTCAGTCTCGAGTTTTCAGTTCTCTTATTATCTTAATATTTATTTCTTTATCTATTTCTTCTTCTCAGCCTTTCCTGCTGCTGCGGCTTGTGCAGGATTTTTCTTCTTGATAACGCCGACTACAGCCTTGCCTCTTCCTGTCGATGCCGTCCTCTGGCCCCTGACTTTTAATCCACGTGAGTGGCGCAAGCCCTTGTAAGACTTCATCTCACCCATGAGGTCTATGTCTGCCTTTTGTGCGAACTTGATGTCTGAGGTGTGCAAGTGCTTGTCCTGGCCTGTGTCGATATCCTTCCTTCGGTTGAACATCCAGGTGGGTATCTTGAGCGCGCCCGGGTCTGCGATAGCCTTTTCTATCGTGTCTATCTCCGCGTCGGTCAGGTCTCTGAGCTTTTTCAGCTTGTTCATGCCCAGCTTGAAAATGAGTGCGTTTGAAAGGTTGTTGCCTACGCCGACTACAACGCCAAGGCCGGCGATCAGGTTCTTGTTACCATCTATGTCCGTGCCCAGTATCCTGACTACCTGGATTGACTTCTTTGCCTTTGGCTCATACTTCGGCTTCTTCTTAGCCTCTTTATCTTCTTGGACTTCTGCAGCCATTATTGTTTTTCGGTTTTTTGGTCTAGGGTTCTTGCGAACCGTTCGTCCCCAGCCAGTCTTTTCAGACCGACTATTGACTAAAGACTAAATTTTCAGGACCTTCACTGAACCGTCCGGGTAGCCGATGAATACCTTTTCCGGCCGCCTACGGGTGAAAAACCCATTGTCCACGACCCCTGGTATTCTGTTGATGTCGACTTCAAGCCGATCAGGCTCGCCGACGGACAGAGAAACGTCAAGGATGTAGTTAGAACTATCGGTTATAAAAACCTTTCCGGTGTTTTCCCGGCGTTTTATGTCGCCATAGTTCTTTAATTTCTTCACAGCTTCGTGGTAATAATCAGGTATCACTTCGATAGGAAGTGGAAAGCTTCCTATCAGTTTTTGCACCATTTTAGTTTCATCAGCGACGCAGCAGAATAACTTAGACTGCACCGCAACCTGCTTTTCACGGGTGTGTGCGCCCCCGCCGCCCTTGATGAGCCTGAACTCAGGGTCTATGCGGTCTGCACCGTCTATATTGATATCTAATTTAAAGGGGTCTTGTATCCAGTCCTCGTATGCGACCAGCGGGATCTTCACTATCCTCGCGAGGCTTTCCGTTTTCTTTGATGACGGGACTGCAGTTATCTTAAGGCCCTCCTTGACCCTTTCGCCCAGGCACTTTATCGCCCACTCTGCAGTAGAGCCTGTGCCAAGGCCTACCTTCATCCCATCATGCACGAGCTCGCAGGCCTTTTCGGCTGCTGCTTTTTTGCCGGTTACGTCCCCGGCATTTCCGGCAAAAACTTGCTTCGACGAAGTTGAAGCAAGATTTTTGGCGATGTAATCCTTTACTTCCATCTGATGAGCATAACTAGTATCCAATCCTAAGGGGATTATTTGACGGTCTTGGGTTAAAAGAGTGTGTTCAAAAGAGCCTCTTCCTGAACCTATCTAGAATACCAATAACTCTTTTGCCAAATATCAAAAAGAACGCGGCTGTGCTCGCGCCATGCACGCTGTCCATCCAGAAGCTCGTTATCTGCAGTGCGACGATTGATTTAACCGAAATCGGGAACCCGAACGCCAGCAGGTACCACAGGTTCATGATGAACCCAAAGACATAACCATAGAGGAACCCGATGGCAGCAAGAGCGCCGATCGAGTATTTTGTATTATTTCTTTTCAAGATTTTTCCTAAAACTGAAAATAAAATCCCGGCCAAACCCCACGCTATTATCTGAAAGACAGTCCAAGGCCCGATTCCAAAGAAGAACCCTGACAAGACTGCAGTCAGCGCTCCGACTGCAAACCCTTTCACAGGGCCGAAGACATATCCTGTGCAGGCTATGATGAACGTGCAAGGCTGCGCGCTCGGTATTGCGCCAAAGGGTATTCGCGCCACAGATGACAGCGCCCCGAGCATCGCAGTGAGTGAGATGTCCTTAGACGAAGATCCTTTTATTTTTTTTCTAACATTCATTTTTTCAAAACAATCATTTTCAAAACAATCATTTTCAAAACAATCATTTTCAAAACAATCATTTTCAAAACAATCATAATTTCAAAACAATCCTTCTGCTCGCACAGCCCTTCATGAATTCATCGTGCGTCGCCATGATGACCAAGTTCCCGTTGTTCACGTAGTGTAAAAGATATTCTACCAACTCCTTCTTCAGTTCGTGGTCCATTCCGCGCGTCGGTTCATCAAGTAGAAGGACCTTCGGCTCTGCGACCAGAATCGACGCAAGGGCGACCCGCTGCTTCTCGCCGCCTGAGAGATAGCGCGGATATGACTTTTTGTATTTAGAAATCTTGAAAGTCTTTAGGATGTTTTCTACCTTTTTATCATTATCCTCATCTTTATCATCTGTATTCCATCTCTCGCCGGTGTTTTTCAAAATAAAATTCACTTCTTCCTCGACAGTCTCGGCGAACAAGTGGTTGTCAGGGTTCTGGAAGACATAGCCTACAGAGCCTGCGGTTTCCTCGACACTTGGATTCTTGATACCCCCGACATTAACCTTTCCAGAAACAGGCTTAAGGAAGCCCATTATCAGTTTGAGTAGTGTTGTCTTCCCGGAGCCGTTAGGGCCTTCGATGACAACGAGCTCGCCCTCTTTGAACTCTTCTGAGAAGTTTTTGAAAACAAAATTGTCTATGTTTTGAACAATATTTTTTTCATCAAAATCTTTTCCATAACAGTCTTTATCATAACCAAACGAGACTTTATCCAGCCTTACTAAAACATCCCCCGATGTAGTTACATTACACTTTGGCGCAGCGCCGTTTGTCTTCGGCGGGCCGTCGTAAGCGACTTTCCCTTTGCTCAAAACAATCTCCCTTTTAACAAAATCATAGACCCGTTCGGTCCTTTGTTCAATTAGGATTATCGTGACTCCGTTTTCATTCAGCTTTTTCAAAAAATCCATAAGGTTATCCGCAGTTTCATGATCGATTTCAGAAAGCGGCTCATCGAGTATTAGGACTTTAGGCTTAGTCACGAGCACCGCGGCGATAGCCACTCTCTGCTTCTCCCCGCCGCTCAATTCCTGAAGGCTCTTTTTCCTTAGGCTCTCAATCCCAAGTGTCCTTAACGCTTCAGTCACGCTATGCTTCTTCTGTTTTGTAGTGTAACCGAGGCACACCGGGCCAAAAGAGATTTCCTCCTCTACAGTCGAGGACACAAACATCGCCTCAGGGTCCTGGAAGACCATGCCCACAGTCTTGGCGAGTTCCTTTGTCGGAGTCTGTGTCGCATCTTTCCCGTTGACGGTCACAGAACCAATCAAAGCCCCGCCGTAGAAATTAGGCACCAGCCCGTTCAAGCAGCGCACAAGCGTTGTTTTACCTGAGCCCGAGCCTCCTGTCAAGAGAATAAATTCGCCGTCTTTGATCTTAAGGCTGATGGTATCAAGGGCCTTCTCAGTTCCGTAGCTGAAGCTAAGATTTTTTATTTCTATCATCTTTCAGAAGTTCCCCCCAAATTATCTTTCAAAGAAAACTTTCCGTCCCAACCCCTTGCTTCCATCGCTTCAGCGACGCCCACGCTCCTTTCAAGCGAGTTGGACAGCAGAGGTATCAGGACAGGCCCCTTTCCACGAATACCTTTCAGCTTGGCTCCACGGGCCTTCTGCACCTGCGTGAGAGTCTCAGCATCCTCTGCGAGCGTGGGGACAAACCTTGCTGCGAGAGAAACTGCAAAAACCGACTTAGCAGGGATTTTGAATTTTGTCATAACAGACATAATCTCCTCTGGTGATATCGCCAGCGACATTATGGCGAACGCCGAAATCACCACTGCAAGCCTTAGTGCGATGACAAGGCCAAAGAAGAGTGATTCTAAGGTTATTCTAATAGTCTCAAACAGTGGTAGGTTGAGTTGTGCTTCAAATAACACAGTGTCACCGCTTTGTGAAAGGACAAGATTCAGCAAGACCAAAAAGACTCCGGTCCATAGGGCTATCCTCATGAACATCGACCAGCCCTCGCTTATCTGTGCCTCATAGACTATCGCTGCAGAGATGGCAAAAAGGACGAGCAGGTACACGGGGTTCTCCAATAGCAGCGCTAGGACTACCAGCGCTACGCATACTAGAAACTTGGCCATTGGGTTCAGGTTGTGGAACCTGGTGTCCTTGTGCTTGTAGAAGAATGAATGCATCGTTGGATATTATATCCAACAGGGAGAAAAATCACTTTCGGAGATAACTAAATATCCTGTTAAAATCCTTGTAATCCAGGTCTCTCGGGAATATGCCGAGTATGCTGATTGACGTATCATCTGGCAGATAGACAGCGAACATAAGTCGCGAGTACTTATCTTTTATACTCAGCTTTACTTTGAAAACATTCTTATAACCCTTATGGGGCTTAAAACGGAATGGATTTGCCTTTATAAGCTTAATTTTATCTTCGACAAAGCGTTGTGTATGCTCGCCGTATGTATCCCATTGCTTCTCAAAATAACTTGAAAAATAGATATCATAACCGTAGTCCATGCTTCGCCATTTCCTTTTCATTCAGGAAGTGGCCGTTCCGGTGACCCTCTCGTATCAGCTCGAGGAGCTTTCTCTCTTCTTCGGAGACTCCATCATGCCTGTTGAGCTTCTCGCGGACAGCCTGGCGGACTAGTTCGGAGTAGTTAGAGTAAAGGCCTTTTTTTACTAACGCCATCGATTCTGTGTAAAGGAGCTCCGGCATCATGAGATTAATTCTGACATCCATTGTGTAAAGTTTATGTATAGTTTACGTAAAGGGGTATTTAAATCAAAAACTCATCAGACTTCATCTAAGAGCCGCATGAACTCTTCCTTGGGAACACCCGCCTGCTTTATTATCTTGTTGAGGGTCTTCTCAGGCATCTCATCTGTGACGTAGATTGTGACATGGTCGGGCCAACCCTGTTTCTTGAAGGTCATATGAGAGCCTTTGCCGTGTACAAAAACAAAACCGAGTCTCTCCAGGACCTTGGCCAGGTCCCTGCTGTTCGGGCGCTTCATGCAGGCACTTCTATTTGCTGGTACACGCGGTTGCTCTTCTTAAGAGCCTCTAGGTGGCATGTTATAGCCTCTCGTGCGTTCTTTATGGCCTCTTCTCGGGTCTTACCAAAGGTGACTATCTCCGGGAAATCCTTGACCTCCACTTGATAGAAGCCTTCGGCGTCTTTCTCGACCAGCACGTCAAATTTCATGATTACGTTAGCTAATTTAGACAGAAAAAGGCGTTTATAAGTAGTCACTCAGCTTAACCGTATTATTAAAGATAGTCTGAGAGCTTAACAAGCTTGGCCTGCTTCTTGTAGTACTCAAAGAGGTCGAGGCCCCATTTGATGGCGCGGGGGTCTGTGGACTGAAAGTCTGCATGCATATACGAGTCTGGGATGTGCTTAGACCTCAGGCCCATAGATAAGAAATCATCAGTCACTGTGAAAGCAGTTGTAATATCGCCCTTAATAACAAAGAATTTGCAGTTAGGCGAGTTGTCAAATGTTTTAACAGTTTTAGGGACTTTTACGCACTCTTGTAATATCTCCTTGTTTACAATTAGCTGGGTTTCAATACCTTTTTTTACAAGCATAATTGCAGCCTTCAAGTAATCCTCATGGAATATCGGTGAGACACCATAGAACTTTCCATGGATCGAGTTGAGCAACTCTACAAAAGAGTCATGTACTTTAGTAACATCCTTTGAAGTCGTTTCCACGACCACTGAGTTGTTCAAGTCGCCCAATCTTGCCCAGAGAAAATCAGGTATGCCTGTTGTGATGTTCCCATCCCAGAACTTTCGGAATTTTTGGTAAGTCGCATAGAACTCGAAAGACTCTTGCGCCCTCTGCCTGACGGCCATCCCGTAAGGCGTCAATTGGAAATCCCCGTCGACACGTTCTATGATACCCAGGTTCTCTAGGTCTTTAGCTTTTGTCGAAGTATTGGGCGCGTTGGCATTGACAACTCGCCTCAGGTCAGCTAGTCTCATAGGACCCTCTTTTAGGGCATCAAGGATGGCCAGGCGCAGCTTGGAGTCATACAGTCCCCTGATTGTAGGCTCGGCGAGCTCGTAGTTCTTGAGGAAGTCTGAGAAAGAGGACATAAGACTATTACCAAAAGAAGCAAGAAAAAGTCATGCTCGGGCGGGTTTGCCAGAAATGGCAGCGATAATGGCATTGTGAGTCTTTTCCTCAGTCTTACAGTCAAAGGTACCTTAGTCATACTGAGTAAACCAAAGCTACTAATACATAAAACTGTGGTTTATCCAGAGACCTACAACTACTGAGTCTATCCCCTCACGTTTTTATACTCATAGTTACTAAATAGGTAACTATTTGATAACATAAACAACTATGTATTCAGAGATACCGCAGTATGGGTTGCGGTCTTACGCCTTGTTGTTCTCAAGGCACGGCACAGGCGAAGAGTTCAAGCAGTCAGAGTTAGACTGGTCGGTAAGCGAGAGCATGCGAAAGAAGATCTTTGCCTTATTGTTGCGTGCTGGTTGGATAAAGAAAGCTTCCTGGGCGACGTACTTATGTGCAGCCCCCGACGCGATAATGAAGGGCTTGTTGGAGTTCAGGGTCTCCGACATCATCAAGGCTGCCGAGAGGCCCTACGCTTTCACAGGGTCGTCTGCCATCGAGATATGGTCGGATTACTCTTACGTGCAGCGGGGCATGGAAAACTCTCCATATTTCGTCAAAGTCTTGCCGAAAGACGTCTCCTACTGGAAGGGCTTTTTTAGGGGCAAAAGCGTGCCTGTATATGTCAAAAGCGGCTCTACAGTGGGGGAATATGCGATTTTGGTTCCCGATAAAAAGTTACACTACACGGAGAAGGATGGGTTGAAAGTGGAAGACTTAAAGAGCACGGCCAGGATTGCAGAATCAAACGATATCTACGCCTACGCGTGCGATTACATGAAAACCAAATATGGATCAGCTGCAACTTAGGGAAAAGGAGATATTTGCTGCCCTCCGAGCGGTTGGCAAGTCTGAGTTTGTAATCATAGGCGGATACGCTGCCAGCTCTTATGCCCCGCCGCGGTTCTCTGTAGATTGTGATATAGTCGTCAAGGATAAAGAAACAGCAAGAGGTATTAGCTCTATTCTAAGGCAGGTTGGCTATAACCAAGTGTCTGCAGGCACGGCCGAAGCTGCATACGGCGGCAGCTTTGAGCGCTTTGAGAAAGAGCTGCCCAATGGGTTCATAGCCAGCGTTGACATGCTTGTCGGCGCGGTCACCGACAGGGGGACCTTGGCTGTCTTTAGTGCTGGTTGGGTCTTTGAGAACTCGATTGTCCGTAACTTAAGAGGCAAGACGATTGCCGAGCAGCTGCCATTGCGCATATTAAAGCCAGATGCGTTGTTCGCCATGAAAGCCGTCAGCTGCAGGCCGACTGACATCCGCGACGTGTTCATGCTCGCGCCGTCTGTTGAGGGCAGCGAGTGGGTTGTGAGGGAAATCGCCAAGAGGTGTAATCTTCAGGAAAAATCCGACAGAATATTGAAGACCGTAGACTCAAGACAGTTCCGGGACGGCCTGCAGGGCGTCTACGGGAAGCTGGATTCTCACACATTTGACAATCATATGAAGGCGCTCAAAGAGGTCTTCAGTCTGCTGTCCTGAGTCTTGGCTGGAGGTAATCGCTCAGCTTTATAGGCTTAGCCTGCTTCTTGTAGTACTCAAAGAGGTCGAGGCCCCACTTAATGGCGCGGGGGTCTGTGGACTGGAGATCCATATCAAGGTAATGTGTTGGGTCATTCTTATTCCCAAGTGCTAATGATGAGAATCCTTCGCTCACTGTGTACGCCACTGAAAGGTGTTTTTCATAAACAAGCCACTCTACTCGGTTAGAAACTTTTCGAAGATCCTTCTTCAGGTTAATGCGTATAGTTTTTAGTAAGTTCAAAATTTCTCGATTTGTTATAATCTTAACATTGGCTCCCTTATTAATCGCGGCAAGAAGCATTTCCATGTATTCATCATGGTAAATTGGGCTTATTCCATAGAACTTCTGTTTAATAGTCCCTAATAAATCTACAAATTTATCGTGTGACTCCGTCACGTTTGTAGTGGTATCTCTCACCAATACTGAATTGTTCAATTCCCCTATTCTCATCCAAAGATGTTCGGGTATACCTGATGTGTCATGATTTTTCCAGAACTCCTTAAACTTAGCATATGTCGCATAGAATTCGAAAGACTCTTGCGCTCTCTGCCTGACAGCTTTCCCGTAAGGCGTCAGCTGGAAGTCGCCATCAACGCGCTCTATGATGCCCAGGTTCTCCAGGTCTTTGGCTTTTGTCGAGGTGTTAGGGGCGTTAGAACCCACGACTCTTCTCAGGTCAGCCAAGCGCATAGGGCCGTCTTTCAGGGCATCAATGATGGCCAAGCGCAGCTTGGAGTCATAGAGCCCCCTGATTGTAGGCTCAGCGAGCTCGTAGTCCTTGAGGAAGTCTGAGGAAGAGGACATAATTATCTTAGCCTGAAAACAAAGAAAAGCCTATTTGGACTTCATAAATGCCAGTGGAGCCACAGAAACCACAAGGAGTGCCCCCATTGCAAGGAAGACTGTAGAGACGCTGCCTGAGAATGCAGCTATAACCCCGCCAACTATTGGGCCAATCACATATGCAAGGTCTATGAAAAGAGTCCAAACGCCTGCTATGCTGCCTCTCTGGTGGTTGATTGAAATGTCAGTTATTACCCCGCTGACTGCAGGCCAAGCGAGCGCAAGGCCGAAGGATGAGGCTGTTGCCATAATCATCAGGACAGTCTCATCGCTCTGTAATGCAAAGAGCATAAGGAAGATGCCCCCTAAAACCATGCCAAGGTTCAGCATCTTCATCTTGCCGTATTTGTCTGCCAGCCAGCCACCGATAGGTTGGAGTATGACCAGTGAGATTACAAAAACGAATAAGAGGAGGCCGCTTGAACTTGCATCAAGGCCCTTTTCGCCATAGAGCTGCGGCTCAAAGGCCCATATCACGCCATCCATTATGGTCAGGATGAATGTGACATAGATTACCATAACCCCCAATGTCTTTAGTTGAGAAAATTCCCTTATTGCAGGCATAAAGAAGCCGCTTTTGAAGATACTTTTGATGCCTGAGCCTATTGATTCCTTTGCCTTCACTGTCTCTTTGACGAGAAGCATTGGCAATATGGCAGCCAGCCCAATGACCAGGTATAACATCACGAAGGCAGACAAGCCTTCATCAAAGGTCTGCATAGCATGCATCAAAGCCGCGTCATCAGCTACCATGAGCTGCTCTTCAGTCGGGATCTCGATTAGCATACCCGCCATAAGCGGCCCGATGGCTGTTCCAAGATATATCAAGCCGAGCATTATGCCAAAGTACTGGGCCGCCTTTTTTGGTGGGCAGACATCCATTATAAGGGCTCTTGCAATTGGCATTATGAACGTTGTCAAAAGACCGAACAATGCGGCGAAAACAATGAACATGAGCAGTGAATCGACATATAACAGGAGGGCGCCCAAAGGGGCTACCAAGATTAAGCCGATTATCATCACCTTTTTCCTACCAACCAAATCGGACAACGAGCCTATCGGCAGGTCAAAGACAAGTGCGACTATCGCCGGAACAGCTATAAGCAGGCCTATCAGGAAGAAATCAGCTGTTATCTTGAACCCTATGAAGACCGGCAGGAGGAAAAACATAGCACCGTATGCAGTGCCGTATAACAATCCAGCAAGGCTGACTAACAATACCTGTTTTATTGACTTATCGGGTTCGTCCATTTAAGTATGTTTTAATTAAGTCATTTCCTTTAAAAATACCCATATGGCCTTTAAATGGCTTCAGACAGCTTCATGGGCTTTGCCCGTTTCTTGTAGTACTCAAACAAATCTAGGCCCCATTGGATTGCACGCGGGTCGAACGAAAGCATGTCTGCTTCACGGAATCTAGTCTCAGCGCCGGTGAGCTTAAGGTTGATTGAAAAGAACTTATCTGTGACTGCTAGGGCAACTTTAGGATCTTCTGGA
>Ga0247841_10006189_pt1 | contig 18719 bp, 17 predicted proteins | sample LaCruzMarch2015__2_FD_192410 | JGI IMG/M metagenome (GOLD analysis project Ga0247841, IMG submission 192410) | Freshwater microbial communities from meromictic Lake La Cruz, Castile-La Mancha, Spain - LaCruzMarch2015_18m | ecosystem: Environmental > Aquatic > Freshwater > Lake | place: Spain... | reverse complement strand
GCCAAAGGCGGCAACAAAAAAATACTGGATTCCCGACCCAGGCTACGCCGGAGCGCTTCGCCGAGGCGAGTCAAGTCGGGAATGACAAACAACGCCCATCCATTTTGTCATTCCCGCGAAAGCGGGAATCCAATCCAAACCTTAAATTTCCTATATGCAAATTTTACGCACAACTTATGCATGGTTGCCCGGCGCAGCACTTGTGTCAAACAAAAAAGCTTGCGCCATTGCCTGCTTCTGGCATAGTTAGTGCCCGCTAAACAACCGTAAACACAGGAGTTTTATGAGCAAACAATACAAAATTGCCGTTATTGCCGGCGACGGCACCGGGCCGGAAGTGATCAACGAAGGCATAAAGGTTTTGAACGCGGCGGCCCAGCGCTTTAATTTCAAGTTAGACTTTACCCCTTACGATCTGGGCGGCATTCGGTACCTGCGGACAGGCGAAACCTGTCCTGATTCCGTACTCACCGAACTGCGCCAGTTTGATGCCATCTACCTGGGGGCCATCGGACATCCGGACGTCAAGCCGGGTATCCTGGAAAAGGGCATTTTGCTCAAGATCCGTTTCGAACTTGACCAATATATCAACCTGAGGCCGGTCAAGCTGTTTCCCGGAGTGGACTGCCCGCTGAAATACAAGGGCCCCGAGGAAATCGATTACGTCGTGGTCCGGGAAAACAGCGGCGGCTTATACACGGGCACAGGCGGGATTTCCATGAAGGGATCCCCGCACGAAGTTGCCATCCAAAACATGGTCTATTCGCGCTTCCAGGTGGAGCGCTGCCTGCGTTATGCGTTCAACTACACCCGCCGCCGCAACAAGCGCAAAACGCTGGCGCTCAGCGGAAAGACCAATGTACTGACTTACGTGTTCGATCTCTGGGAGCGTGCTTTCAACGAGGTGGGCGAGAAAGAATTCAAGGACATCAAGCGGGAATATTACCATGTGGACGCCACCTGTATGTGGATGGTGAAAAACCCGGAATGGTTTGACGTGATCGTCACCGAAAACCTGTTTGGCGACATCATTACCGACCTGGGCGCCATGACCCAGGGCGGCATGGGCATCGCCGCAGGCGGCAATATCAACCCGGAAGGCGTCAGCATGTTCGAGCCCATCGGCGGTTCAGCGCCTAAATATACGGGGATGAACATCATCAACCCGCTGGCCGCCATCTGCGCCGGCGGCATGATGCTGAGCGAATTAGGCGAGGACCAAGCCGCCCAGGCCGTGGAACAGGCCGTTATGAAAACCACTGCCCATAAAGTTAAAAATCTGGGCGCCGGTAAGATGGGCTACTCGACCAAGGAAGTCGGTGACTTGGTGGCCAAGGGCGTCGCCGGATGATGGCGCCGCCTTCATCCCGTCAGGACTGGGATTACGGTGTGATCGTCTCGTCATGCCACAAATAATTTCAATCCAGAGCGGTTCTTACGAACCGCCGCTACACCGGATCGTTGTAGGGGGCCGTTCGATAGAACGGCAGAATTGCGTGGCTGTCTAATTGGAGATGATGAGGAATCCCGGCAAGCACTGGGCATAGAGAAAGCAGGGAGCATTATGAAAAAATATCGGGTTGGCATTGTCGGCATCGGCGCGGTGGGCGCGGAAATGATCAAAGTCCTGCGTCAGCGTGATTTTCCGGCCGAGGAAATCCGCGTCCTGGCACGGAGTGAACGGGACGAAGTTATCAACGGCGAGACGTTTCACGTTATACCGGCTTCGGTGGAAGCTTTTAAGGGCCTGGATTTTGCTTTTTTTGCCGGCACGGAAGGCGCCAAGGGCGCGTCCCGGCAATTCGGCTGGCAGGCGGTGGAGCAGGGTGTAATTGTCATTGATAACGGCGACGATTTTCGCATGGATTCGCGCGTGCCGCTGGTAATACCCGAAATCAACTCAGCGGCCCTGCAAAAACATCAGGGCCTCATTTCCAACCCGAACTGCAGCACGATCATTGCCCTGATGGCCCTGGCGCCCCTGCATCGCGTTGCGCACATCCGGCGGTTTATCGCCAGCACTTACCAGGCCGTATCCGGCACCGGCCGCAATGCCATGCAGGAGCTGGAGAACCAAGTTAAGGCTTACGCTGCGGGCCAGCCGTTGAAGCACGGCGCCTATCCGCACCAAATCGCGTTCAATGTAATTCCCAAAATCGGCAGTCCCAAGCCGGAAATCCCGGGCCATACCAGTGAAGAAATCAAAATGCGGAACGAAACCCGCAAAATTTTCGAGGATAAAAAAATCCGGGTGTGCGCCACCTGTGTACGCGTGCCGGTTATGAACGGTCACAGTGAAGCACTGAACATCGAATTTGACCGCCCCGTGGACCCCGACGAGGCTCGCACCATCCTGGCCAAGGCGCCGGGTGTCAAAGTCATGGACAATATGGAAAGCGACCTGTACCCAATGCCGCTCCAGGTTTCCGGACAGGACGACGTTTATGTCGGCCGCATCCGCCTTGATGAAAGCGTGAAGAACGGCCTGGCCCTTTTCGTCTGCGGCGACAACATCCGTAAAGGCGCGGCCACCAATGCCGTGCAAATCGCGGAAAAACTGCTGGAGATGAAAAAATAAGACTGGCAGTTCCAGAATGTTCTTCGTTCCTGGTTCCTCGTTAATCCGAAACGAAAAACGAAGAACAGGAACTCTTTGCGAAACTCTACGGCGCGGCGCCGGGCAGGGTGGGAGAGCCTTCCCAGGGTTGAGGCACATTCCAGGGAACATCGGACTGGTCGCTGGCCGTCGAACATCCCGCAATTACGCCGCACAGAATGCATAGTGCGGCCATCCAGCCGGCGGCTTTAATACATGACATAGTCGCCCTTCTCGCACGGCATCTGTTGCCAGTCATTCACAATCTCGGCCACGGCCAAGTTGTCCACCACGGTCTGCACGCGCACCTTGCCGACAAGCCGGTCGCTCCGGTGAATCAGCAGATCCAGGTCCGGCATGAGCATCTTGGCATTTTGCGGTGTCATGCTCAGGATTACAAAGTTCCATTCCGGGTCCACGTAGGCCACGACGCCTAACTGGCCCTTGGGGATAGCGGCTTTTCGCAGTTCCGGATTGACCATCTTATCCAACTCTACGACCTTGGCCTGCAGAGCAGCATTGGCGTCGGTCAGATCGCGATTTTCCGCTTCCAAATCGTCGGTCTGTTGTTTCAAAGTTTCGACATTAGCCAGCAGCTCGCTCTTTTCCTTGTCCAGCTTTTGGATCGCCGTTTCTTTTTCAGCGATGGTCGCGTTACGGGCCTCAATGGTGGCGTTCTGTTCCTTGATAGTTCCCTGGGCCGCCACCAGGTCGTTGGAAGTGGTTGTTAGCGTTTCGCGGGTATTGGCCAACATGGTTTTGGTGTCGGCCAATTCCACGCGGGTGTTGTTCAGGCGCGTCAGCTGATGTTGCGCCGCGCTGACCATCTGGTTGAGCGGGCTATCCATAGTCGGCGGGCCGCCGGGTTTCGCCCGGTAAGTCTTGAGCTGATCGTCCGGGAGTGTGAGCTTGACGTCGGGATTGGTGTCGTCTTTTTCCAGTGTGGCCGCCACCTGTTTGGCCGCCATTTCGAGTTTCTGGGTCCGGCCTTTCAGCGTCTCGCGCTGTTGAAACAGGATAATACCCAGCACCAGCGCCGTACCGCTCAGCACGAAAAGCAGGATCACCAGACTTCGCATTATCCATTTGGATTGCAACATGAAGACCCCCGGTGGCAACGACCTTATCGGGCCGGGCCAACTATACCGCTAATCGCAATGAAATGTACACCATAACCTATTGGCTAATCAATACATTTTTTAAGGGTTTTTTGGGAAGCCAAATTGCTGTGGCCAAGCCCGTCACATGACGCCGTATCGCTTGAGGAGCGCTTCGGCCTCGGCTTGGCGGGATAGCGGGAGTGTGTCCAAAACAACAATCCCCTCGGCCGATCCCAGTTGGCGGGCCACGGCATCGAGCTGGGCTATGCCCCCGGCCAGCTGGATCCGCTTGCCGGCAGCGCGTATTTTCCGGTACACCTCCGGCCAGTGCGACTCATCCGGCTGGCCGGCCCCCGGAACCCACTGAACCCCTTTCAGCTCGCCGATTGCCAGCAGGGAATCCAGATGGGGGAGCTGGCCCGGTCCGTCCAGATGATAGAAGGCATGCTCCAGCCGGCGGCAGGAGGCCGCCAGTTCCGGTTTGACGAATTCGTCAAACATATCGGGACCGATCATGTAGGCAAAATCGCATTGAAGCATATAATAGGGTGATTCTGAAAAAATCGGCGTCCAGGCAGTATAGCCCGGATTGGGCGGCCGCAACACGGCATTGAACTCTTTAAAATACTGCCACCAGGCGTCGTGCGCCTGCCAGGTCAACCGCTTAACATCTTCCGGGTGATCGTACAAATCCAGCAGGAGTGATTCGCCCGGACGGAACGACGCCAGGATATCCAGGTTACCGCCCAAGTCGGTCATGCCGACCTGGACCAATCCCTGCCAGCGCTCTTGCGCGGCGCGGCAGATATCACGCACGCGGTGGAACCACGGATTCTCCAGATCGCAGGCCAAGCACAGTTCGGCCGGCATCTTTATCGCGACCGGCTCAAACCAGACCGTATGCTCCTCCGGCTTGACACGGGCCCCCAGAAAACCGGCGATGATGCCCGGCCCGAAATTCGGCCAGATGGCCGGGAAAGCATCGCCGATATATTTCGTTTTGGACAACTCATAGTCCCACACGTCCACGATTTCTTCCGCTGTAATCGAGGCGGCATATTGCGCCGTAAAATCCCGGGGCGGATGCCGGGGCGCCGGCCGCTGAGGGTCACGTCCCTCGAGCCTGATCTGGATCAGGGGTCGTTTCAGCCGCCCCGCCCACCATTCGCGGGCCACCTCTTTCACCTGGCTCCATCGGGTAGCGTCAAATTCTATGCTCATGATAATTCTTTCGCGTGCGTTACTAATCAGTCCGATATTGACCCTGCAAGCGCAAGGCACGCTAACTTCTGGCAGAATACGCCCGAAAAAGCAAGATGAAATAAGGTCACCTGGCTGAAAAAAAGATTGTAAAATGACGGGTTCCCCAGTAAGAAGTAAAAGGCTGTGAGCGATTATCCATCAAGAACCATGAAGTCTGGACTCTATATTGTTGGCACACCGATCGGCAACCTGGAAGACATCAGCGCCCGCGCCCTGGAAACCTTGCGCGGGGTGGACATCATTCTGGCGGAAGACACCCGTCACACGCGGATTCTGCTTGACCGCTACCAGATTCGCGCCGCGCTGATCAGTTGTCATCAGTTTAACGAGGCATCCCGGGGCCCCGTCGCGATTGCACGCATCCAGGCCGGCCAAGCCGTGGCCCTGGTGACCAATGCCGGGATGCCGGGAGTCTCAGACCCCGGCGCGCGTATTGTGACCGTCTGCCGAAAAGCGGGACTGCCGGTGACGATTATTCCAGGTCCTTCATCCGTCACGGCGGCCATGGCACTGTGCGGGTTTATTACCGGCGGATATCACTGCGAGGGCTTTTTGCCGCGCAAAGAAGGCGCGCGTAAAAAAAGGATGGAACAATTACGGGATGAGCGCCTTCCGGTGGTCATACTGGAATCGCCCTACCGGTGTCTGAAGGTGCTGGCCGAACTGAACTCCCTGGCGCCGGAGCGGGACCTGTTCCTGGCCCGGGAATTGACCAAGCTCCATGAGGAATGCATTTGGGGTACCGTGGCCGACATTTACCGGCAGATGACCGCGCGCCATACGGGGGCTGTCGCGCCCGCCGTGCGGGGCGAAATTGTAATGGTGTTAGCTCCGGCCAGCCGGCCAAAGCGTGAAACCGAACCCTCCCAAAAGCTCGATCCATCATGAACGAAACCCCGTCTACCGACCATGTGCTTGAAGTTGCCCGGCAAGGCGCAACCGTTTACCTGCGGGTGCTGGGTCGGGCCACCTTTACGGTCGGCCCGGTCCTCAAGCAGTTTGGCACGGCGGCCATCGAAGAGGGCTGCACCCGGATGGTGCTGGATGCCTCTGCTTGCGAAGGCATGGACAGCACGTTCATGGGCGTTCTGGCCGGCATGGCTACGCGCCTGGCCCGGCAGACCGGCGGCACGATGGTCATGTTGAACGTGCCGGACAAGCTGTTCGAGGTGTTGAAGACGCTTGGGCTGGACCAGTTAATGGAGTGCCGCCGGCTGGGTACAACGCCGGAACCACTGTTGGAACCTCCGCACCCCGCGCCGGACCTGAGCCCGATTTCTGCAGTCTCCGCCGACCTGCAAACCACCCAGCACGTGATGCTGGAAGCGCACACGAACCTGGCCGCGGTCTCGGCCGAAAACCAGCTCCGATTCAAGGACGTGCTGACGTATCTGAGGGAGGACGTGAAGACGGACGGAAGCCTGCCCACCGTAGCCCCTTGGGCAAAGGCGGGACGGCGGCCCCTCCTTCGCCCGAGCGCTTCGGAGGCAAGTCAAGCAAATAGAGATAACGTTCACATTTCCTGATTTGATGCTGAGCAGGAATTTCAAAGACGCGACAGCAGAGTGCCGCGGCTACAACAGGAGCTTTTCAGAATGTAGCCGCCCCACTCAGTTGGGGCGTCCGTTAGAGTTGTCCGGCTTTGGCCGGACCTAATTGACATTTCGGACTAATCCTTATGACTTGGATCTATTTGACCTTATTAATCATTGCGGCGCTGGCCGTGTTTTTCCGCTTGCGGCACATCCTTAAGGAACGTGATGCCCTGCTCCAGGAAAAAGAGGTCATATTCAATTTTGTCCACGATGTCAGTGAAGCATTTGCCGAGTCCACCAACGGCGTCCCCCAGACCGATTTTCTGCTTAAGCGGGTGCTGTTTTACGCCCAGCAGACCACTAAGGCGAGCTCGGGCGCCATCTATTTCCGCGAACCCGATGGTGACACCTTGCGCGTCCATGCTGTAGCGGGACTCTTTCCGCCCATCGCCGGTAGCTTGACTAACGAACCGGAACAAGGCGACGGTTTTTTCCAACGCGTGGAAACAATGGTCCGCGACCAGTCCGCCTGCACGGGTAATGGCCTCGTTGGCATAGTTGCCGCCCAAGGCACGCCATTGTTAATCGAAGACGCCGAGCGCGACCCGCGCGTACCCCGCTTCCGGAGCGAATTCCTGCAGATCCAATCCATCCTGCTGGTGCCAATGCGTTTCCAGAACACCGTTCTCGGCGTCCTTGTGGTCGTGAACCGGATTGACGATGCGCCTTTCATCCAGGCGGACCTGAATCTCCTGCAGGCGCTGGCTGACCAGGCGTCCATCACGATTTACTATGCCAAGTTCAACGAGGAACTGGACAAGAAACGGGTGCTGGATTATGACCTGCGCGTGGCCCGCCGGATCCAGATGGCGCTCTTGCCGACGCAAATTCCCCAGGCGCCGGGTCTGGAGATCGCGGCGTTCAGCGTGCCGGCCCGCGAGATTGGCGGCGATTTCTACGATTTTGTCACCATTGACAACGATCATCTCGGCCTGACCATTGCCGATGTGTCCGGCAAGGGGGTCACGGGCGCTATTCTGATGTCCATTTGCCGCAGTGTGTTCCGGGCTCACGCCCCCGGGTGCCTGAGCCCGGGATTCGTTCTCAAAGCCATTAACCGCGTTATTGTCGGCGATATCCATGAGGACATGTTCATCAGCATGCTCTATTGCATTCTGAACACCCGGACAGCGGAGATTACCCTGGCGTGTGCCGGGCATCCGCGCCCGCTCTTGGTTTCCACCGACGGCCGGACTGTTCCCGTGGAAAGTGCCGGCGTCGCCATTGGTCTGGTGGAGGCCGATATGTTCGACCGCCGTCTCCAGGAAACCACCGTTACGCTCCGCCCGGGAGATCTCTGGGTCCTGTTTACCGATGGCGTTACCGAGGCAATGAATGCGGAGCATAAGGAATGGGGACTGACAAATCTCCAGCACACAGTCTTGGCTGGCGCCGCCGGAGGCTCCGCGGCCATCGTCGCGCGTGTACGACAAGAACTGTTGGCATTTGCCGGAGATGTGGCACAATACGACGACATGACATTGGTCGTTTTACACCGATCATGAAAAAATGCAGAATGCAGAAACCGAATTCAGATTAAAACAGTTATGAGCAAGAATAAAGAAAAACATCAAGCCCATGAGGGTGCGGAGAAAAATCATTCGTCTTCCGCCGGCCATGTCCCGGGAGTGGACACACCGCCCAGCGTGCCGGAACCGAACGAGACGGGCATTCCGCTGGCAAGCCCAGCGCCGGACGAGGCCGCCGACCAAGTCAAAAAACTGGCGCAACTCCAGGATCGGTTGTTGCGACTTCAGGCCGATTTTGACAATTTCCGCAAACGGACCCTGCGAGAAAAAAACGAGCTGTTCGACAGCGCCAACCAGGCCCTCATGTTGGAACTCCTGCCAGTGCTCGACCACCTGCAACTGGGTATCCAGGCGGCTTCTGCACACCAGGCGGACCCGGCCTTCCGGGAAGGCTTAACCCTGATTTTCGACCAGCTCATGGGCGCGTTATCCAAATTCGGGTTGAGCCCCATGGCAACTGAAAAACAGGTTTTTGATCCGAACCGGTTTGAGGCGGTCAATACCTTGCCATCCGCGACCGAACCGGAAGGGAGTGTGTTAACTTCGATACGCCGCGGGTATATGCTCCGTAACAAACTGCTTCGTCCGGCGCAAGTTATCGTGTCCAGTGGCCCGCCGCCGGAAGAGAAGGCGGACGCCAGACGCCAGACGCCAGACGCCGGACAGGAGAAGACGGTCGCCAGACGGCAGACGCCGGACAACAGACCGGAAAATTCGGCTTTATAACAAAAACCGTTGATTTCCGTGTCAGCGATATATCGGGCGTAGCGCGGCGCGAAGCCCGATGTCACCGTGTAGCGAATTTGGTTTCCGTCCGGCCTTGGCCGGACGGATTCGCAAAAGCAAGGCAAGCTTGGGCTGGATGTGGGTGTGCCGCGCGAAGCATAGGACTTAACTCCATGCGAGCGCGGCAAACCCGCAGGCGGCCCAAGATCGCCGCCGCCTTTTGCGACTTGTCCGCCTATGGTGGAACCTAATTCGTCACACTGCCGAGGGAGAAACATAATTGGGTTGTGGGCAAAGCCCACATTGGGAAGGATATAAAGTGGCAACCAAGCGCGATTACTATGAAGTGTTAAATGTGCCTCGCAACGCCAGCGAGGATGAAATCAAGAAGGCCTATCGCAAGCTGGCCCTTCAGCATCACCCGGACCGCAATTCCGGCAACAAGGCTGCCGAGGAAAAGTTCAAGGAACTCTCCGAGGCTTACGAGGTGCTCAACGATCCCCAAAAACGGCAAATATACGACCAGTTCGGCCATGCCGGTTTGAAATCCTCGTTCGGGCCGGGCGGATTCGATTTCTCGCGCGACTTTACGCACGGCGCCGATCTGCATGATATTTTCGGCGACCTGTTCGGCGGGGCCGGCGGCATGTTCGAGGAATTTTTCGGGCGCGCCGGTGGGCGCCGGGGCGCTGCTGATGGCTCGCGGGCCGCACGCGGGGCGGATCTGCGCTTCGATCTGGAAATCGATTTTGAGGCCTCGGTTTTCGGGCAAGAGCACGAAATTACACTGCCCGTTGCGGAAGAGTGTCCCACATGCAACGGAACGGGATCGGAACCGGGGCGTCAGAAGGAAACCTGCCGGCATTGCAATGGTCATGGCGTGGTCGTCACGTCGAGCGGCTTTTTCCATGTCCAGCAGGATTGTCCATCCTGCGGCGGCCGGGGCGAAATCATTACGCATCCCTGTCGGGCCTGTCACGGCACGGGCCTGGTCAAGAACCGCAAGCAGCTGACGCTGAAAATTCCACCGGGCGTGGAAACCGGTTCACGCCTGCGCCTTGCTGGTCGCGGCGAGGGCGGTATGCGCGGCGCCCCGGCGGGCGACCTCTATGTCATGTTGCACGTTCGACCTCACAGTTTGTTTCAGCGTGAAGGCAACGACCTGTTTTGCGAAGTGCCCGTGCCCCTGGATGTGGCCCTGCTCGGCGGCGAGATCCAGGCGCCGACCCTGGAGGGTTGGGCCAGTCTCAAGCTGGCGCCCGGCACGGAAAGCGGGAAGCTGTTCCGCTTGCGGGGCAAGGGAGTCCCGGGGCTCGGCGGCGAAGGCCCCGGTGATCTGCACGTGCGCGTCGTCGTCGAAATACCCAAAGACCTGGCCAGTGCGCAGAAACGTAAGCTGAAGGAATTCATGGACACCTGCGTGGCCAGCCAATATCCGGAGCGTAACCAGTTTAAAAAGCATGCCGAGGAGTTCCTGGGGCACCGCAAACAGGCGGGGAAGTGATGCGCTGTCTGATTGATGGTTCCCAATGGGCTTTGGATGAAATCGAGCTCTCGCCGGACGAGTCGCATCACCTGGTCCAGGTGTTGCGTGCCCGCTCCGGCGAGCAGGTGGGCCTTTTTACCGGTCAGGGCCAGACTGTGGAGGCGACTTTCATCGCCGTGCGGCAGAAACGGGCGCTGGTCCGGGTCCTGCCCGCCACGCGACGCGAAACGCCGCCGCCTGCCGTGGCCGTAACCCTTATCCAGGCAATTCCCAAGCACGCGCTGATGGACGAGATCATTCAGAAAGCCGTGGAATTGGGCGCGCAGGCCATTCAGCCGTTGATGACCGCGCGGGTCATTGTCCGGCTCTCAGCTGGCGATGGCCAGTCATCCAGTGCGGCCGAACAGCGCCGTAGCCGCTGGCAAAAGATTGCGCTGGAGGCCACCCGGCAATGCGGCGTCGCCTGGATGCCGGCCGTGCTTCCGATCCATTCCCTGCCGGAGATCGTAGCGGACCTGGCGCATTTCGATTTGTGTTTAGTGGGCTCGCTGCATGCGGATGCCCATCCGTTCCGTGAGGTTGTGACCAAGGCGCATCCTTTGAAAAGTATCGCGTTGATCATCGGCCCGGAAGGCGACCTGACGGAGGCGGAAACCGCGGCGTTGCGGGACGCGGGCGCACACCTGGTAAGTTTCGGCAATACCGTACTCCGCGTGGAAACCGCCGCGCTTTACGGATTGAGCCTGTTGCATTATGAATTTCAGGCTTAGCCTGAAAGCGTGATTCGAGAAGGAGGACCATCAATGAAAGATGTAGTTATTTACGGAGGCACTGCGGCAGGAATCGCGGCTGGCATCCAGGCCGCGCGAATGAACAAGTCGGTTGTAATCGTCGAGCCGGGCATGCACATAGGCGGACTGACGACCGGCGGGCTCGGCGCGACGGACATCGGCAACAAGGCGGCCATCGGGGGAATTGCGCGCGAATTCTACCGGCGAATCAAGAAGCATTACGAAGATCCGGCAAACTGGAAGTGGCAGGAACCCGGAGAGGACGAAGCCGGCGAGGATGCCATGTGGACATTCGAACCTTCGACCGCGTTGAAGATTCTCAAAGACATGCTGGACGACGCCGGCGTCACCGTTGTCCGCGGGGAACACCTGGACCGTCAAACGGGCGTGAAGATGGATGGAACCCGCATTCTCTCGATCACAATGGAGTCCGGGATAACCATTCACGGCAGGATGTTCATAGATGCCACGTACGAAGGGGATTTGATGGCCGCCGCCGGCGTTAGTTTCCACGTTGGGCGGGAAGCCGGTGCGGTATATGGCGAGAGCCTGAACGGAGTGCGAACCGCCCAGGCGAAGTTTCACCAGTTCAAGCGGGGTGTTTCGCCCTACGTGATCCGCGGCGACCCTGGGAGCGGGCTCCTGCCAGGGATTGATGCTTTTGGGCCCGGCGCGGAAGGATCCGGCGACAAGCGCGTGCAGGCATACTGTTTTCGCATGTGCCTGACCGATCATCCGGTTAACCGCATTGCTTTTCACAAACCGGAAAATTACGATGAGCGCAACTATGAACTGCTCTTCCGCAATTTCGAGGCGGGCGAGACCGGGTTTCCGTGGATCAATTCGCCCATGCCAAACCGCAAGACCGACACCAACAACCGTTTTGGGTTTTCGACGGATTTCATAGGCCAGAACTACGATTATCCCAAGGCTACGCACGAGGAACGCGCCGGGATTTTCCGCAAACACCTGGAGTATCAACAGGGCCTGATGTGGACGTTGGCTAATCATGACCGGATCCCGAAACAGATTTCCAGCGAGGTGCGTCGCTGGGGCGCTTGCCGGGACGAGTTCGCTGAAAATGGCGGCTGGCCGGGCCAGCTCTATGTCCGGGAAGCGCGCCGGATGGTCAGTGACCGCGTAATGACGCAGCGCCACTGCCAGGGCGAGGTCATCGCGGAAAACCCGGTTGGACTTGCCGCGTACACGATGGATTCGCATCATGTCCAGAGATACGTGGACACGGAGGGTTGCGTCTGCAACGAAGGCGACGTCGAGGTCGGCGGATTTCCGCCCTATCCGGTCGCCTACCGTTCAATCGTGCCGCGCGAATCCGAATGCACAAACCTGGCGGTTCCGGTTTGTCTGGCGGCATCGCATATCGCGTACGGCTCAATTCGCATGGAGCCCGTATTCATGGTGCTCGGCCAGTCGGCCGCAACCGCAGTATGTCAGGCGATCGACCAGGAAACGTCTTTGCAGAGCATCGACTGCCGGTGCTTGCGGAATAAGCTGTTGGCGGACGGGCAGAAGCTGGAATGGCAAGCCTGAAAGCGTGGAGCGTTCCATCACGGACTGAACAGGCCCGGCAGGGGCGCGAACGGCTGTTGGGTCGGCTGGACAAGTTTCTGGAAGCCTTCCATGCCGCGCAGGGGATCCAGGCGAGTGTCCTTGCGGATCACGTCTTTAAGCGGTTCGCCGCCGCAGGCGACGGCCTGGCGCAAGGATTGGAGGGCGCGGTCGTTCTGCCCCATCTGGGACTGCGCACAGGCCAGTTCCAGCCAAGCGCGCGGATCATTCTTCTCCCGCTGGAGGTAGCGTTGGTAGGCCTCGGATATCAGTGGCCAGCGTGGCGGATTGGAAGCTAACTCGGCCACTTTCAGGTAAGCCTGGGCCGGAATATTCGAATTGTTCAGCACCTGCATGGAAAGATCCTGAAACGGCTGTTCACGGCCCGTGCGCTGGTAAATCGTGACCAGCTCGAACACCATATCCAGCGTGCCACTGCCTTTCGAGAGTTGGGCCTGCAACTGGTTGACGCGGTTGTTCATCTGGGCCATGTCCTTAATTTGGTTGATGAACCCGGCGATCCGGTCGTTATTGGGATCGTTGGTCAGGTTAGTTTGCATGAGTTGGAGGGCCTCGGTAAATCGGCCCATCTGCAAGTACATATCGGCCAGGCGGAAATTGGCCTCCGGGCTGGAAGGATACAGGTCCACGGCCTGCCGGAAGGCTATTTCCGCCTCGTTCATCATCCGGCGGTAAACGTACAGTCCGGCAATGGCACAGCGCAGTTTGGAAAACGTCTTGCGCGCCACGACATCCCGCTGGAATTTCCGGTCCTTCATCAAGCGGTTGAAATACCAGACCCAGAAATCCATGTCGTCCTTCACCATTTCGTCGGTCAGCTTGGGCAACGGTTCCTTGTTGATCTTCATGATCAGGCCGTGCGGGGAGAGATAGGGATACATCCAGTTGATAACGTAACTTTCCTCGACGTAGAAATCGTGCCGCCATTTGTTGGCCTCGAAGATGGCCTTGCTGATGATCCCGTTGATTTCCATGACACCCTGCACACCCTGCACGCTGACCTTGCCGCTCTTGTCGATGGTCACGGCGGCGTTGGACGGAATGCGCCCGGTGCGCACGTCGTTGACGTACGACTGGAAGGCCAAGTTGCTGTCCTGTGGCGTGGGAATCCAGATCAGGTCGCCATAGAGATCGCGTGTGACGTTCATGAAAGTATTGTCGGCCAGCGCATTCTGGGTGATCAACATCACATCCGGGCGCACCTTAGGGCAGAAGATCATATAGGTAGGCACGAACCGTCCCGGATCGGTGCCGCCGTAGAAGACGGCGTTGGTCGTCATGGCCGGCGGGAAAACCGGATTCGGCAGGGGCGGTTCGCCGGGTTTGAGCTCCCGCGTGATGGCCTCGGCGCCGCACAACTGGTAGTTGCCGAATTGCCATCCGAAGTCATGGCCGTTCAATTCCGTGCCACCGTTGGCCGCAATCATTTTTTCATCGTACCAGTTCTGCCAGATGCCTCCCAGCGGCGACAGCAGGACAATGGCCAAGGCCAGAGCCAGCACAATGCGGTGCTTGAAAAACCGCTCGAGGAAAGCCAGGCAGAACAGAAATCCATAGCCTACCCAGATGGCATAGATGGCGGTGGATTGGACAAACTGGACCTGGGCGATAAAGAGGGACTGGATATCGTGGGGCGGATTAAGCAGGATCATCATGCCCGGCCCGGTGACCATGAACGCAATGATCGTGGCCAGCAACCAGGACCAGTGCCGGCGCCAGATGGAACGGAAAAAGAAAATCGGCACCAGGGCCAAAAGCGGGATGGGGAACGGGAACTGGTCTTCCAACTGGCTCAGGAATTCAACAAACTGGGTTACGAAAGCCTTGGGATCGAGCGCGGGCGCCAGGGCCTGGTACTGTCCGCGGGTGACGGCGTGGCGGAAGCCTTCGAACGTCCGCGGGTAGCCCCAGTTGATGGGTGGATTGAAATCCGAAGAAATCGGCATGTAGACGAACAACGAAAGGCCCAGGAGCACAAAGAGAATCATCGGCACCAGGCGCTTCCATTCCGAGAAAATCTGACGGGTGAATGCCCATAGGATGAATGGCGACAGCATAAAAACAATGCCGACGGTAATCCAGAACTCCCGCCGGACGAACTGGCCAAAGGAATATTCCGGAAAAGCAATTTGCGCGAGAATAACCGCGCCGATAACCACCAGGCCGGCCGCCAGGCAATCCCGGAAGAGGCGCCGGTCGGCTGCCCAAAAAATCATCATGAGCCCCGGCACCATCAGCATGATCGGCTGGCAATTGGTGAAGGTCACGCCGAACAGCGCTGCCATCCAGTAGAGCAAGCGGTCCTCGTGGGGCCGGCGCAGCCAGACATAGGCCAGCGCCAGGATCAACACGTGCAAGAAGGTGTTAAGGCTGTACACTTCGGCAATAACGCACTGGGACCAGATGAATGGGCAGAATGCCAGGATCAGTCCGGCCGCTAACCCGCTGGCCCAGCTGATGATTTTCTCCACCGTCGTGGCCGATTCAGGATCGTCCTCATGCCGGAACGTGCGCAGGAGGTCGCGGCCGGAACGGCTGATGATCAATGTCACGGTGGCGCAGCAGAGCGCGCCGAAAAAGCCCGACATGCAATTGACCGCCCAGGCCGGATTGGGATGCCCCCAGTAGCGGACAAAGAAGAAGATGCGGCAGAAGATCCAGCCCAGAATTGTCCAGAGCGGATAGCCGGGCGGGTGCGGCACACCCAGGTTGGCCGCGCCCGTGACCAGTTCACCCGAGTCCTCCAGCGTGACCGTGGGCGCCTGGGTCAGAACATAGAACACCTGCGCGATGACATAGGTGATGCCAAATGCCAGCCAGTCATAGCGCTTGAAAAAGGGGATGGGCGTGCTCGGGCTGTCCGCAGTCGCTACCGCTCCAGCGTTGCGGGCGGGAGCTGAAGGTTGGGAAGCGGGCATTCCACCCGTCGGTTGACGGAATGGCGCCGATGTGGACCGTTGATTCTGCCTGGCTTTCGCCATAGGGTGCGACTCCTCGTGATTCCAAGAAGGCAACAAAAGCGCATCCTACAAAGTTGCCAGGAGCAGGTCAATAGCCTAAATCCATTTGGAACAATGTGGGGCGGGGTTTCCTCAGGCGACGATAATTATCCACCAGACGCAGGCACCAAAGAAGAGAATGTCCAGAATCAGCGGGATATCGGTAAGCAGGATATATTCCGGCTGGTCGCCCTTGGCTTGGCGATAGACCAGGTCCAGGTAGCGAAACATGCCAAAGATGACAAAAGGAATGGTAAAACTGAGGTGGGTGGTCTGAAACTTCGCCACCGTGTCCGGCCACTGGGTATAGATGGCGTAGGCGATTATGACCGCGCCGGCCATGATGGCGATCAGTTGATCGAAGAGTCGCTGATCACTGTCTTTCAGGCTTGGCCGGAGATTGAGCAGCTGGGTTTCCTCCATCAACCGTTTCTCATGCCGGCGCTTGCAGAGTGCCAGGAACAGCGCCATCAGGAACGTGCAGATCAACAGCCAGGGGGAAATCGTCACGTTCACGGCAAACCCGCCGGCAATCGCCCGCAGGACAAAACCGAAGGCGATAACAAACACGTCCACCAGAGCCACATGCTTGAGCCATAACGTGTAAGCGATCTGTAACGCCACATACACGCTGACCACCAGCGCGAATTCCGGCGCCACCAGCCAGGACCCGCCCAGACCGATGCCCAGCAGGATAAACGCAACTGTCCAGGCCATCGCCACCGGGATCGCGCCCGACGCAATGGCCCGTAATCGCTTGACCGGGTGCGCGGAATCGCGTTGACGGTCAACAATGTCGTTGAATATATATACGGCGCTGGACGTGACGCAAAACAAGGCCGCGGCCAGCAGGGCCCAGCCGAACATGAGCGGCGAAAGGTGCTGTTGCTTGTCGCCCAAGGCAAAGAAGAACGCCGCCAGCACCACGATGTTTTTGGCCCACTGCCGGGGCCGCAGGGTGCGTACCAGATTCAGGAACGTCAGCCGGGGCGTCCGGCATGCGCCGGACGGCGGGGGTGGACTGGCTGTTGGTGGCGGATTATTCATTGATAGTTTATCCACGAGAAACTGCGCTAACAAACAATAATTTTTCCGCCTCAGGCGGATCCGCCCATGGCGGAAACCACGGATGGCACGGATAGCGCTGATATGGAATGGTTTAATCCGGTCAACCCGGCTATCTCCCTATCCGTGTTATCAGTGTAATCAGTGGTTGATTTTTGTGAGTTGCTTATTTCGCCGCCTGATTTTTCATCTGCTGAAATCGGAAACGCAGGCGGAGAACCATGCCAAGCGCCTCCCGGACGATAGCCGCATTCATCTTGGACTGGCCTGAGCGGCGATCTTCAAAAATAATGGGCACTTCCACGATCCGGAAACCGAGTTTCCAGGCAGTATGGGTCATTTCGATCTGGAACGAGTACCCATTGGAGCGGATACGGTCCAGGTTGATGGCCTCCAGCACTTCACGGCGAAAACACTTGTAGCCGCCGGTTGGATCGCTGAACGGCATGCCGGTCAACAGGCGGACATACAGGCTGGCGCCCTTGCTCAAGATCAGCCGGTTGAGCGGCCAGTTGACGATGCGGATGCCGTTGATGTAACGGGAACCCAGGATGAGATCGGCATTCGCGGCGGCCTCGATAAATTTTGGGAGTTCCGCGGGGTTGTGTGAAAAATCAGCGTCCATCTCGAAGATATAGCGATAATGCCGTTCCAGGGCCCACTTGAACCCGGCGATGTAGGCGCGGCCCAGCCCCTGCTTATCCTGCTTGTGCAGGACGTGCACGCGCGGGTCCGCCTGGCCCATGGCATCCGCCAGGTTCCCGGTATTGTCCGGGGAATTGTCATCCACGAACAGAATATGGGCCTGCGGACAGGTCGCAAACACGGCCGCGGCGATCAGCCGGACATTTTCCGCCTCATTATAGGTTGGAATAACAACCAGAATGTCGGACATGGCGGCACTGTAAAGGAATAGCCGCGGTTTGGCAAGCGCGATGCAAACCGTGTGCGTACCGGTAACGGGACAGTTACGTGGTGGTGTAGATGCGGTTCGTAAGAACCGCCAGGACCGGCCGTTCTATCCATCATAGGCGGACAAGTCGAACGGCAACTACACCGCAAGGATCCGGATCCGGTAAAATACGGATGCAAATTATTTTTGTATGCGCTCATAACAGACCCACCTGTTTTGGGTTGCACCCCGCCGGCAGGCCCATTATAGTGAAATGTAACGGTTGAGGATTTTATCATGAAATACCGATTTTGCACTTATGGCGATCCGGTGCTCCGGCAGAAGGCGGAGATTATCCGCCGCATTGACGGTACCATCAAGGCCCTGTCCGGCGATATGTTCCGGATCATGGAAGAACGGAAAGGCGTCGGCCTGGCGGCCCAGCAGATCGGCCAGACCATCCAGATCTGCGTCATGGATATACCGCCGGCCATGGACGTCACCGTGCCGGATGGCCCACGCTTGAATCCGGGCGTGACGTTACCGCTGGTTATGCTGAATCCCGTCCTGGTGACCAAAAAAGGGACCCTACGCGAGACAGAAGGCTGTTTGAGTGTTCCGGAAATCTGGGCGCCGGTTAACCGCGCGGCCGAGGTCACGGTGACCTTCCTCGATATCCAGGGCGTCCAGCGGGAACTGCACGCCTGCGGCATGCTGGCCCGCGTCATCCAGCACGAAATGGACCACTTGAACGGGGTATTATTCGTGGACCGCGTTTCGCCGGTCAAGAAAATAACCTTGGCAGGCAAACTTAAACGCCTGCGCAAGGAAAAGGAAGAGGAGTTGGGTCTGGCCTAACTCAATTGCTAAGGAATTTCAAAAACGCGGCAACAGAGTGCCGCAGCTACAGTAGGAACTTTTAGGAATGTAGCCGCCCCACTCAGTTGGGGCGTCCGTTAAAGTTGCCGCCTTCCATGAGAAGGCTTGTCAAGAAGCGACCGACGTGGCGGGCGCTGGTTTTCGATCCTGAGGCATGTCATGCTTCCATTCGCACTCTATAATGGGTCGTTATTTATGGCCCGGTGCA
>Ga0247841_10006186_pt1 | contig 18728 bp, 15 predicted proteins | sample LaCruzMarch2015__2_FD_192410 | JGI IMG/M metagenome (GOLD analysis project Ga0247841, IMG submission 192410) | Freshwater microbial communities from meromictic Lake La Cruz, Castile-La Mancha, Spain - LaCruzMarch2015_18m | ecosystem: Environmental > Aquatic > Freshwater > Lake | place: Spain... | reverse complement strand
GCTTTTACATATATCGGCAGCAGATGGGCGGACGGAAGCAGACAGGGATTGTCGGATTGATGAGCGTTCTGGAATACGATGCCGGAAAAATCAAAAAACATGAGCTGACCAGAAAAGACAAGGAAGAAGATCGCATTAATCATGTAAGCACCGTCAATGCCCAGACGGGCCCTGTTTTTCTAAGCTACCGTGAGCGGCAAAACCTAAATAAGATTGTCGATAAAATAACGGCCGGTACTCCCGAATATGATTTCACTGCCGACGATGGAGTGAGTCACTCCGCCTGGGTTGTCGCTGATGTTAAGCAAATTGAAGAAATAAAAAATGAATTTCAGCAAGTCGATGCCCTTTATATTGCCGACGGACATCACCGTGCCGCCGCCGCCGCCGCTGTTGCCAGAAAAAGACAAAGTCAGGATAAACCCGCAGGTTCTGCAAACGAATTTGAATCGGTTCTTGCTGTGCTCTTTCCGGACACTCAACTTAGGGTCATGGATTATAACCGCGCGGTGAAAGATTTAAACGGCTTAACTCCCGATCAATATCTGAAGAAAATTAGTTCCAGCTTTGCAGTCAGTAAAGATTTTACGGCAAGATCACCGCAAAAGCTGCATGATTTCGGGATGTATCTGGGTGGCAAGTGGTATAAAATAACAATAAAAAATGGGATGTATAACGAAAGTGATCCTGTGGCCAGTCTGGACGCGGCCATATTGCAGGAACATCTGCTGGACCCTATTTTGGGGATTAAAGATCCGCGTATAGATGACCGCATCAAATTCATTGGCGGCATAAGAGGCATGGATGAGCTCGAAAAATCGGTGAACAAAGACGGATTTGCCGTAGCTTTTTCTCTGTATCCCACAACCATGGAGCAGATAATAAAAGTTGCCGATGCGGGCGCGATTATGCCGCCCAAATCGACATGGTTTGAGCCGAAATTACGCAGTGGCATGTTTGTCCATGAAATATAATTAGTCATTTTTTAAAGTAGTAACTCTGCTGGTTATTATGCCTTAGTGACTGTAGTGTCTACTTTTTATATTTTATGTGTGAGGGAAGCATTGAAGATAATAGCGGTTAACAGAGACGAGATAGGCATCATCAAAAATCTATGGGAGTCTCTAAATGCCTATCATCTGGCAAAGTCAACACGCTTCAAAAATCATTTTTCAGAGTTCACATTTGAGAAACGGATGGACGCTCTCAATAGGCGAGACCGGCTCATTGTTTATGTTGCTGAAGACAAGAATGAAAGCATCGGCTACTGTATGGCATCTGTTGATGGTCTTGCTGGAGAAATCGATTCCCTATTCATCAAGATGGAGCTTCGAAATCAAGGCTTAGGCGAAGAACTGATGATCCTAGCTCTCAGATGGCTTGAAAAGCAGAATTGTAAAACCATCAGAGTATCTATCGCAGAGGGTAATGAGAGCGCTCTTGATTTCTACAGAAGGTTCGGTTTTACGGAAAGATTTGTAGTGATGCAAAGGACGCATAATCAGAAGACGCATCCAATCGGCACAAAACGGTCTTGGGGTATTTCTGATAGTTAGTTAGCTTTTAAAAGCAATAACTTCGCTAGGCCGGAAAATTATGGAAGAAGAAACCGCTGACCTAATACTTAACGGAAGCTTACGAATATTCCAGAAGAAAAGAGGTTACCGGTTTTCGCTGGACCCTATTCTTCTGTCTCATTTTGCTTTCTTAAAACCAAAAACATCTAATATTGACCTGGGATGCGGCAGTGGCATAATTATGCTAATTTTAGCCAGGCGTTTCCCGCGTACTACCTGGACAGGAGTGGAAATTCAGGAAGGCCTGGCGGCACTGGCGAAAAAAAATGTTCAGGCAAACGGGTTGGAAGGCCGGATCAAAATATTGTGTGCCGATGCGCGATCGGTTAAAAAAATCCTGCCGGCGAATGCATTTGACTCTGTAATATTTAATCCACCATATAGAAAATTAAAATCAGGCAGAATTAATCCGCAGTTGGAAAAAGCCATTGCCCGCCACGAAATTCAGGGATCATTAAAGGACTTTCTTCAGGCCTCAAAATATTTACTAAAACCCGGTGGAAGAGTTTTTGCTATATATCCGGCAAAAAGATTGGTTGAACTTATTTCCCTTTTCCGCTTGTCTGCCATTGAACCTAAAAGATTAAAACTCGTGTTTTCTGATTATTGTTCCGCCGCGGAATTTGTTTTGGTTGAAGGCAGGGCTGGAAGCCAAGAGGAACTAAAAATAGAACAGCCGCTTTATATTTACGAGCAGGAAAAAAAATATACCCGCGAGATGTCTGCTATCTTCAGCGAGCTTTCTCAATTTCCCGCTGACGACGACGACTGATCTCTATTTGCATCACCCTTTTTATGATAGCCGCCAATTCCGGGTCGGCAAGCGCAGCAGTTGTCTCCGCGATCATTTTTTTATCTCGTTCTTTTAATACGGGCTTTTTTATCTCGGGATAATTTTCTTCAGCCTTCGCTTTTGCCAGCTTGTGGCCGACGGAAAAACGGATTTCTTTTATGGCCTCTTTCTCGGAAAGCTCGTTTAGCTTGAGGCGAATTTCTTCTTTCATGAAGTGTAGCTGCTGCACCCAGACAGAGGAAGTTGTTTTAACAAATAAAGTACCGCCTCGCAGGCAATCAGGTTGTGTTTGAGCTGCGATTTGCGGGCCTACTGCCTTTGCCCAGAATTTAAACAAGGAATTTTCTTCAAGCTTAGGCGTCATGCCTCTTCTTTTTAAGGCCTTAAAAAGAATTTCGCCAATGGGCTGTAATCGAGCCTGCGGATTTTTTTTACGCATTATTTGTGAAACTCCAATTGCGAAAGTGTAGCGGAATCTGCTCTCAAATCTTGCTCCAGGGTGCATACCCATGATAGCTATTTTTAGCACATTTGTTCCTAATATCCTAACATCCGTTCGGCTATTCAACTATTTTTCGTAGCAGGGCTTTTACAATTTGCACCTTGAATCTGTTTTTGGAAAGGGGCATGAATGTCTGTGCGGCAACAGTTCCTGCTTCTATAGCAGTCTCATCGCTTACCGGTTTGCCATCCAGATACTCCTCAATACCTGTGGCTCTAAGTGGAATGGGAGCCACAGCACCAAGCACGATGCGGGCATCTTTAATGGCCTTCTTTTCCACGTTGAAGCAGTAGGCAATGCTCACAATGGGGAAGTCAATCGCGTTACGTATCCTGAATTTCTGATAGCCCTGCCTGTTGTTTTTGGAGGGAGCAGGAATCTCTATCTCCTGAATAAGCTCATTGTCATCAAGAACTGTGCATTTCATTATCTGCACTGCAAAAAACGCATCTGCCTTGAGAACTCTTTTTGTGGTTCTTATTATTGCCCCAAGCGCCATAAGAGCCGGAGCCATGTCCGATGCATTAACAGCAATGCAACCGCAGTTCACGCACCGCGTGGCTTCGGACTGAATGCCGCTTAGATCTGTTATGTTCTGGATTCTTGAACATCTGTTGTGACTGTCACAATGCACCTCAAGTGGTTGCCCCAGTTGCATATTGGTTTTGTGCGTTATGTTGGCGATGGCCTGGGCGGATTTACGTCCGGCAGCGACAGCGTGGATCACTGATGCCGGGCCACTGGTAATATCACCGCCTGCGTATACCCCACTCAGGTTGGTTGCGCTGCTTTTTTCATCAATGAGGATCAGACCGCGTCCGGTCTCTACCTGATCGCTTATGTAGCCAAGATCGGTTGACTGGCCAATGGCCAAAATAATTTGGTCGGCATCAATTGTCTCTTTTACCGAAGGGTCAAAACCTGGGTTAAACTGACCCTTATCATCAAACACAGATGTGCATCGAACAACTTCCATTCCGGCAAGAAAACCATTTCGTTCAATGATCCGGTTTGGTCCCCATGATGGCTTAAGAGTTATCCCTTCGTGGAGGGCCTCGGCGATCTCCTCTTCAAAGGCAGGCATGGTGTCGCGTGATTCCAGACAGACCATTGTCACCTCAGAGGCGCCAAGTTTTCGGGCACTGATCGCAACATCAACAGCAACATTGCCACCGCCAATGACCAGAACTTTTTTGCCAAGAACAGGTTTCTGGCCAAGCCCAATTGATACCAGAAAATCTATGCCGGAGGTAAGAAGTTCCGATTTTTCGATATCAAGTGATCTATTACCCCATGCTCCTGAAGCAAGAAAAACTCTGTTGAATTTTTTTCTAATGTCCTTCAGAGTGTGGCCTTTCTTGCCGATCGTGACATTGAGCTTGAATTTGATCCCCATTGCCTCAAATGCCTTGATTTGTCTCCTGACCACCTCTTTGGGGAGACGGTAGGCAGGAATGCCATAAGTGAGCATACCACCAGCTTCCGGCATTTTGTCATAAACCGTCACCTGGTATCCGGCTTTTCTCAGATAATATGCGGCAGACAAACCGGCAGGCCCGGCACCGATAATAGCAACACTCTTCTTGAGCTGCTTTTTGGGCGCTGTCAGGAACTCTTTGGCATTGTCCAGTATGTATTCACCAACAGCACGTTCGACGTTTCGAATGGAGACAGCCTCATCAAATTCGGAGCGATTGCATTTTGACTCGCATAAATGGGGGCAGACCCTTCCTGTAATTGCCGGAATCGGGTTATTTGCCAGGATGATCAGAGCAGCAGTGCGAAGATCTCCGTGACGAACATGCTCCATATAGGCAGGAATCTCAATATTTCCGGGGCAGGTTTCGGCACAGGCAGGTTGTGCCACCCTCACGCTGCCAAAAATAGAATGGTACCTGTTCTCTCCCAGAAGAGCGCCACACTTTGTGCCCCCTTTTCTCAAACAATGAAACAGATCCTCAGGAGTCCTGTAATACCAGCACCTCGGTTCCTGGCAGATGTTACCCACAAGAGTGGCCATGTTTCTGATCTGGGGTGAAGCAACCACTAGGGCTGCCTCTGCCAGCAGCGGATATTGCTCCTTTATCGTCTCGTTTTTGCAAATTTCTGTGAGAGTGGTGAGTGCTCCGATCCGCAGCCCCTTCTTAGTTTCTTTCACATAGCTTAAGCCCGGAATTGTCTTGAGATCAACCACGATATCAGGTGTCTCAGAATGAATTTTATCCTTGAGCACACCGAGCAGATCTGTGCCGCCCGCAATAACCGTCGCCTTTCCTTTTGCCTTGGACAAAATTGCCGTGGCCTCTTTGAGAGAGGACGCTGATATGTGTTTGAAGTTTCGAAACGTCATCTTTTTCTCCTTATATCTTTCCCAAAGCCTGGAGCACTTTTTCGGGCTTGATCGGAATATCATTAATTCGAACGCCAATGGCATTGTAGATTGCGTTCATGATGGCCCGCGGTGTGCAGGTCAGGGTACCTTCACCAATTCCGCATGCTCCGTATTCTCCCGCGCCCTTCCATATCTCAAGAAGGATGGGATCAACTTCAGGCATGTCGGCCATGGTAGGAATCTTATAGTCAATCCAGTTAAAATTGAGGGGTACACCGGTTGCCTCATCATAGATGATCTCTTCGGTCAGGGTTTCTCCCAGACCCGTCACCTGACCACCAACCTGCTGGGCCTCGGCCCCAGATGCAAACATGACAGTTCCACAGTCGTTGATCACCACCAGATGGAGCACATCAACTTTTCCTGTGTCTGTATCCACTTCCACTTCGGCAAAATTGGCAAAGTAAGGAACGCCGGTCTTTTCCGAGTTGGGAATTCTGCTTGTGGTAACCACAATGGGCACAAGGTCTCCTTGAAATAATAGTTCTTTCACGCTTAGTCCCTGATCCGGATTATTCCTTACAAAAATACGCCCATCTACAATATCAAGTTCGCCTTGTTTGGATTTCAGTAGAGGTTCTGCTCTTTTCAGAATCTCTTTTCTGACCTCTTTTGCGGTAACGGCAAGCACTTCCGATTGCAGATAGGAGACGGAACTGTCGGTCTGTACGCAATCTTTCATGCTGGTTTCTGTGTTGACCAAATGGTTCCAGTGGATCCTCTCGGGAGTAACACCCAGGAAACTCAAAGCTTCGGCACAACCAAGAACGTTGCAGGTATTGGAGCCGGTGCCGGTCTCGACTGTGGGAGCATCAAGAATTACCGTGCCGTCAGGATTCAAAGTTATGGAAACAGGAATATGTCCACGTCGCGTCTCCTGCCACTCCGCATGCCATGCCGGATGTATTGAAAAACCAACTCCCCGTTTTTTAACCTTGCCGTAAACTTGCCCCTGACCGGGCTTGTGGCGCTTTTCGCTCCACCCGATCTTTTCTGATCCCTGCTTGAGTACCTCCACCAGACTCTTATCCGGCAGAGTTTCCCACTCGTGCCCGAAATTTTTGATACACAGATCAAGAGGATCCATATCAAGCTTTTCAGCAAGCAGGTCAATAACGTGTCCGAAAATAAGATTAAATTGAGAGTTGCCCACTCCCCGCATCATACATGCTGGAAGTTTGTTTGTATAAACGCCATAGGATTCGAGCTTAACGTTCGGTATATGGGCAAAGGAGGCTTCGGCGATCTCCATCGGGGCGAATTTTAAAGCAAAAATAGAGTGATCAGCATAGGCTCCGGTATTGCCGATGGACTTAAAATATAAAGAGGTGATGGTTCCGTCTTTTCTGGCGCCCACCTTGCCATAATAGATGGCCGGCTGACGGGAATCGTGAAAACTTTCACGGCGGGTATGTCGAAATTTTACAGGACGGCCCGTTTTTTTAGAAAGCACGGCAGTGAAGAGGAAAAAGGGCTGCTCCCCTGTATCGCCCCGGCCAAACTGTCCGCCAACGTAGGAGCTGATAACATTCACCTTATGCAGCGGCAGATCAAGCATCTGGCTTATGTGCATGCGGGATTGATCTGCTTCGTATGAATTGGAATAGAGGGTAAGTTTTTCGGTAGTCCAGTTAACAAGACAGCACCAGTTATCCAGGGATGCCTGTGTTGCGTTGTGATGGGTCGAGGTGCCATCAATAACAACCTCTGCTTCGGCAAAACCGGTATCTACATTGCCTTTGTTCAGAAAGACATCATCCCCGCCCACTTTTTCTTTGGGCAGAACATTGTTCTGGGTAATTTCCGGATGGACCAGAGGGGCGCCGGGCTTCATGGCTTCGAGGGGATCAAGTACAAACGGTAACACTTCCCATTCCACATCAATCAATCGAATAGCTTCCTCGGCAATCTCTTCGCTTTCCGCTGCTACAACAGCGCCAACTTCGTCCGTAACCCAGCAGGCGTAATCTCCCAGTACGCGCCGATCACGAAACTGTCGCCACATCATCCGGTCATAGGTGACAGTATCAACGCCATCTGTCCAGCCGGCATTGGTGGCCCGAAGTGTCGCAAACTCCGGATCCTTGTATGTCATTACTGCTACAACTCCGGGAAGTTTTTGTGCCCGGCTCACATCAATTTTTTCGATGCGCGCATGGGCATGGGGGCTGCGCATCACCTTGGCATAAAGCATACCGGGGAATCGGCTCAGCAGCGTTATATCGTCCACATATTCGACTTTTCCACTTGCCTTTTCCCAGGCATCAATTCTTGGCCGGTATCCGCCGACAAATTTGCGATCTGAGCGAGGCTTGTAGGGCTGTTTCATAACGACTCTCCTTTTTTCGCAATTTTTTCTGAGGCGTGCGTTACTGCCTGCGCGATAGCGGCGTAGCAACCGCAACGGCAGATGTGTCCGGAAAGGGCCTCCTTTACTTCAGCCATAGTCGGCAGGGGATTATCGTCAAGCAATGCTCTGGTGCTCATCACAAAACCGGGAGTGCAGATTCCACACTGAAGAGCAGTGCCATAACCCGGTTCACACTGCTTAGCAAAGGCTTCTACTACAGGATCATCCTTCTCAAGCCCCTCTATTGTGGTTATCTCATGGCCGTTTGCTTCAACAGCCAGCATCATGCACGACAATATAGCTTTGCCATCCATGATTACAGTACAGGCTCCACAGGCGCCTTCGTCACAGGAAACCTTGAGCCCGGTATAGCCAAGCTTTTCTCTCAGCAGATAGGAGAGCTGCATAGTTGGCGTGATGTCACGCTCTGGTGCAAAATTATGCCAGCGCCCGTTGATATTTATTTTGATTTCGGATGGTTGCGCGTTAGAGGGTTTCCTGGTACTTTTATCTTTCTTAACACCTTTAGATAGTTTAGGCATTGCTCGTCCCCTTAAAGACATGATTTGTTGTGGTCATTGTTAGCTCCTTATTGGTTGATATTGCTGACTACCCATTCGTTCATTGACACGCCGCCAATATTACAGACCAGAAATGTAGGATTGACGAGGGTTAGCTGATTATTTCGGTATTGGACGCTGACCCCTTTAACGCAATAGTTACTTCAGCGTTTTAAAATAATCTTCAATGCTTGTTTTGAAACGATCAAAAACGGATTGAGATTTTTCTATACCTTCCGTCAACCGATCCCAATCTAACTGGAAACCGTAGCCATGATGAAAAACATGGCGGAATTTACGATATGGGGCTAAGTCTGAGGATAATGTCTTATCAAACAATAAAGGCAGTGGAAGTCATATAAGCACTTTACCCTCTTTTTCAATTTTCATGGTTATGCGCGTGGCAGGGCTAAGGGCAACGATGTCCAGTGGAATTTCCAGCTCATCTTCAATTCTTGCTGCCATTTCATATAATTTCCACCCGGGAACACCATCGCAGGCAATGTCAATATCGCGGGCAGTCTGTGGCGTTTTAGCCATACTGCCAAAAAGAATCAGCCGCGTTGCGCCATAAGTTTTAGCCAGATCAACAATCTTTTGAATTTTTGATTGATCAACGCCCATGTCTGTTTCCTCCATGTTAGTTAAGCGCATAATAAGTAAAATAATTTCTCCTGTCAATGGAATTAAATTACTTTCGACAAAAATGAACAACATCCACAATCAAATAAAAAAGGCGATTGAAAAATAAGCCCTGCTTTCCTGCATGGCTGTGAGACACAACCGTAAATTGAGGATTGACGTTGGTTGCGGAAGTTGTCAATTAAATACAACCTTCCCGAATATTTTGTAAAGTGTTCCGTTATGGTTTTAGTATATTTGTTAATTCGGCTTTCTTTTTTCTTAAAATATCATACTCATCGGCTCTTCTATAAAAATATGACGGGTGCTTAATGGTTACCACGGGAACAGCCAACTGTTGTTTTTCAAGAAACTTCGCAACCTCATTACCTAATGCAAGGATAGATTTAGGGTTAATTAGCTTGATTTCTTCGGAAAAGTATTTTCTGTAACAAATACTAAAAGAAGCGTCGTTTATTCTTTCCTGCTCATATTCAGTACTGCACTTAAACAGATTAGTAAATGCTACCTGCTTAGAAATCTCGTTTTCATAGCCTTGAACATAATTGTTCTGATATTCTTCATATGTTTCGAGTTTTTTGCTTAGATCCAAGAAATACCGCAGATACCTTCTTAGATTTTTGTGATATTTAAACGATTTGTCTTTTGTTGTTTTAATAGTCTTACATCTTTCGTTATCCCATCCTTCTTGTGCCTTTAATAAATCATCTCCTTTTTTCCCTTTGTAATAAATGGTTTCTTCTTGAAGTGGATGTCCCGGATTCTTAGCAACGACCAGAATTTTAGCTGTATTTGATTTGCAGGGACTAAAAGCTCTTGGGACTACGCCAGCAGAAAAATCTTTCCAAGCATGAGGACACTCGTTTTTTCCATAAGCACAATTCATTACGCTAATATAAAATGATCTGAATTGTCTATTCATTAAATTACCCGCCTACGCAGAAATTAGCCGGAGCGCAGCGCTCGGCTGTATTGCTGGGTTGTGCAGTTCATTGTCATTTGTCAGTCCCATTCCTTACCATAGAGGTTTTTTGCTAATTCGGCAGTTGATAAGCCGGGTTTCCAGCCAGGTAAATCCAGAACCCGAAAATAAGTTTTTCCTCTTAACGAACCAGGTGATCTTTTAAGGTAATTTGTGGGCGTAAATGTATCCACTACATAGAACTTGTGACCTTCATGAATATCATAGTAACTTGTTTTTAAGATTATTTCTTTAATGCGTTCCTTGATGGCTTCGGGAACGCTTACATCGTTTTTAATTTCCAACTTATTGCCAACTAAATCTGCCCACACACAGTACTGTACTTCTCCGACAGCGACAATTGACTTGTTGCAATAAAGTCCAATAAGCCGAAAATCAGTGTTGTGGTTTCGATAGACTGGATCGTAATAGATACCAAATTCGAGATTTTCTTTAATGGATGTACCAGCAGTAAGAACAAGCATATATTCTGACTCATCTTTGAATAATTCATTCTCCGCACAGAATTCTCTGAATTCGTCAATTATTTCCTGAAAGTCGACTTCGTATTCAGCGACATTCTCTTTAACTAAGTCGATTAACCCAGAAAAAGATGCTGAAGCAAATTTGATTTCTGAGCTCATCTCTTTAATGCATGCAATTACTTGAGATTTGATTTCATTTGAAACTTCTGATTTGGAAAGTGCAAGCAGAACCCGGTTTTTGCCAGATTCCGCAGAAAGGCTTTTGATATGATGCTTTAATTGGTCAGTTGAAAAATTATCAAACAATTTTGTTTCGATGGCTATTTTAAATTCTTCTTGAAAGATCGCGCCATCCAATACACTCTCAGAACCTCTCTCCTGCTGAAAAAAGTTTACTCCGACATTAAGATTGAGATTGTTCTCTTGTAGTATTGCATTAATTACTCGTTCAAATTTTTTGTTGTTATAACTCTGTAGATGGGAAAGGAAGAGAAGTGTGTTGTTTGTAACCCAATTTTCTCTTTGAGAGTATTTCTGAAATGTGTGAATTTTTCTCAAGGACTTAACCTCCTATAAATTCTATGCACAGCATCCGAAATCAGCTGCCGGCGCGGAGCGACGGTCAGCTGGATTGATTTGTTAGACAAGTTTATTTTCCCAGTTTTTGTATATTGCTTTTTAGTAATATATTTACATTTTCCATATCTTCTTTTTGATTAATTGGAAACCCAGTCCATTTATCTTGATTATCGTATGTGTAAATTAAGAAATAATTTCGACGTGGTGCTAAATATGAAAATACTCTTCCTGATATCTTTAATGATATATCACTTTTTGTTGGATCAAATGATATATTGTTTGTGTCCCAAGATTGTATTTCTGCTAATATTTCATTAACATGCTTTCTTACTGATTTATCAGTAATATATTCTAAATTGCCTTCAATGCTTGATGCTACAATAGTTTCAGGGGTTGAAGGCGGAGATATTTCTGTAAAAACGGGAACAATATCTTTTGACTTTTCAAAAGAAATACATTTATACGTGAAAAGAGAAATTTTAATTCTATCACTTATCCACTTACATCTATTTAATAGATTCACCGAAAAACTAGGAGCTATTAAAAATAAGCGTATTGGTTGTTTTGGATTAATATTAAAAGATTTATAAACCCTAGATAAGCCTTCAAGATTACGTGCGATATAATCATAATAATCAATACCCTGCCAGAGCATGCCATCATCTTCAGTAATTTTTAATTCTGCAACTACTAAAGAATTTCCGCTATCAGCCATTAAAACATCTAATGGACCACGATCTGTATTTCGTTGATGATCAATATATTTTAATCCTTCTTCTATTAATTCCGGGGCCTGTCGTAATAAATCTTCAAGTTGTTTTTCAGTAACATCAATGCTTTTATACTTTTCCATTTAATACTCCTTTTGTCTAACAATTAATATAAGTGATACATAATTCCAGTGTATCTCACACAGCGCCATTGATTTAGTATTATCTGTTTACACGAATATTTAATTAAATCCAATAATAAATATTGGAGACTTACGTTAAAAGTGTTTATTATCAGCAAAAGCGTGATACACATTATCGATGATCGGTAACGTGAACATACAACGCACCGTCAGGCCGAGAGCAATCAAACCAGAAATCCAGTTCATCCTCGGTGTAGTCATAGCGCAGATCATTGGTCACATACTGCTCAAACTGCACCAGTTCAGTACTTGTTATCTGTTTACTATCGGTACGCGTTATCCAAAGTCTATTGTACCCACATATTTTGTAATCTTGCCACGGGTGGCCATACATATCCGCCAAGTCCAGCATTTTAAATCCTTCACTAACTAAAACACGGGCGAAGGCTTTACCACACAGATCAAACGTAAATGCGTACTTTGCAACGCCTCGCAAGGCAGGTTTGTATTTCTGCGTTTTAAGGAATGCTGCAAACGGCACACCATCCATTTTAGCATAGGCATAACATGCTTGTATCATGAGTATCGTGCCTTCAAGCATCAACTCTGGTTTGCCTCGAAGATTAAGCCTGCGCATATGCTCTCGGAATAATGCCATTTTGTCTGTTTTGGCATCTATACGAAACTTCTGCGCCCAATTGTATAATGCATTTTCTGACATACATTCCTCCTTCTAACATATATTTTTTAAGTTTCCGAGCGTGAGTGCTGTTTCATAAACAAGCTTATTGAATGCATCCATAGCAACATCTGCCCATGATCTTCATTAGGTGTCCGCACAGGTGTTATATGATATTAGATTGATAGCCGAAATTCTATATACGGTTTAAAGCACACACCTCAATATTTTGCTTATAATAATATGCTATTATCTACCAAACAGAAGTGGTGTTAAACTTTTGGTACGGTAGATGGCAATGACATTACTAATATCCTTGATAGTCAACCCGCCGGAACTGGCTTTAATAGTTGATTGAATTATCGCCTGTTTGGCTATAAAATCAATTTCTGTCGCATGCATGGGATTATTTTCTACCAGTGATACCAGTTCATCATCGCTAACTTTATTTTTAGCCAGGTATTTTTCCCATTGCTGCATTTGTGTTTCTTCCGGCGGATATTCCATATTAAAATGCAGATTGAACTCCGCTGGGATCTTCTGACGCGGCGGATCTGTAACCATGCAGAAAATTCCTTTATAAGCTCGTAGGTGACGACACAGATAATAATGCATCAATTTATGTTCAGCAGTGCTATCAGACTTCCCATCTTTGATCCATTTTGCAGCGCAGTACCAATCAACAAACATAAGCAATGAAGCTTCCCCCAGGTTTTCAGCAAAAGCGAAGTCAATGACCGTCATATTACGTTGAGTAATTACATCGAGGAGTATTTCTTCAGCAGGTTTATGCATTTTAAGTAAACCCTCGTAATCAAATTTTTTAATTTTGAGGTTACATTTATTAGCCAGTGCTTCAACAGCATTAATACCAGTCTGGAAGTCAGTACAAGTAATAAGTATGTTAAGGCCTAACTTCTTTTCCTGAAGTCGCTGGTAAGCCTTGGCGACATTACTAAGTTCATTTTTCTGCTCAAGATTAATTTTCAAATCGCTTATCTTACCAGCAGGGGTATAGAATTGATACAGTTTGCTCATGTCAACCATTTGCCGTAATTGCAGTTCTGCCGCTTGTTTGATCATTCCCATTGTAACAATCGAATCCTCTTTATTCCCGGTCATCAGAGATGAGTTGATAGCCATGAAAATGCTATTTTTGATAAGCCCGCCTGTAAAATGATAACGTTCGGCAAGTAGCTTAAGATCAACATCAGGAGCTAATTTTACAAAATCGGGCATCAATGCCTGCCACATCTTGTACCGCAGTTCGACTTCCGGAATACCAAAATGGATCTTCAAAGATAAGCGGCGATCCATTGCGGGATCAAGATCAACCGGCTTGTTTGTTGACAAAATGACAACACAACGCGCTTTCTCAATTTGAACTAAAAGTAAATGCCCGGCATAAGTATCATTCTTGAAAAGATCATCAACCTCGTCAAAAAATACGATCCCGGAATTTAATGATGCTTCCAGAAACAGGTTTTCTATCGCTTCGGCGTTAAAAAGTGCGTGTTCCAGTTTGTGTTGGTTAGCTTTTAGCGAATAAAGCGGGCTGTTGAAATGGGAAGCCAAAGCCTGAGCCATCATAGTTTTACCTGTTCCCGATGGCCCGTGAAAAAGAATGGTAAGGGCTGTTCCATAACCATAAAAATCATCAAGCCTGTTTGCCTCATCGGTGTTTCTGTATGCAAGGTAATTGCCAATGTGAGAAACAAGCTCTTTTTTTGTTTCGTCCGGCACAATAACCTGGTCTAAACGGACTGAACTTATATCTCGCTGAATCATCTCGGACATGCTTTTATAGAGGTTGTTATCACCAACCAGGTAGCGGACATATCTGTCATGAATGCTGACGTATCTTTCAAAAATGTTGGAATTGTCATCACCACGACGTTCAATGTGCAGAATATCTTGTTTAATAAGAGGAGAATCCACGCTGAAACATTGGCGGTTAGCAAGCTGTTCCCGAAAGTCACGACTAATGATATTTAGAATTGTCCCGATCTTGACCTCGTTGTTTTTTCTTACTGCATCTCCGAAATTACATAAGTCAAACATCTCCGCGAATCGTTCATTTGTGGCTGACAAAAGCAATAGCAGCAAGGTTATTCTGTTAAATCCTTCCAGCTTTTTTTCACGGCAGAACTTTGTAAAATAGATACTAACTCCGTTTTGTTCAGAGGTTGCTGCTCTGAGTCGGTTTTGTTGCTCAATCATTGAAATCAACTCAGCCACTTTCTCTGGTTTTATTTCTTCCGGTGATAATCCGGCAATGGAAATTGCGCGGACGTAATTCGGATTGCTTTGCCAATCTGCGCCCCGCTGCCGCAGCAAAGCCTGGGCTAAAATCAGTTTCCCTTCCTGTTCCAGTGCTTGCAGATAATCCTGATTATCAGAAAACGAAGATTCAGATAATTTCTGCTCACGGCATGCAGCCAGAGAAACCAGTTGCCCTGCTTGCGCGGTAGTGTCAGTTGCGGTATTCATCTTTGATATTGGCTTTTTCATAGTTATTTCTCCTTATGCTCGTTTACGTGATGGTTCAACGATATCAGCAAGTCCGAACTGCACAGTTTCTTCCGGAGTGAGCCAGGTATCAACATCTCGCAGAAGGTAATTTTCCAGTTCGGCATGATCTTTGACTTTAGAATAGTCCATGTAATGCTGCGTAACTCTTTCATGCATCATATCTTCTTCTTTCCTGCCCGCGATAAGTTGACTGTGGTTGCCAACATTCATTGCGGAAAAACGGTGTGAAAGAACGGCAGTCCGGGGGGTAATAACGCGGTGGCCTTTCTCTCCGGTCATGAAAATCAGCAGCCCCATGGAAGCAATCATTCCAATTCCGGTTGTGTAAATGGGAATGTGTGACCATTCCATAATATCGATGATGGAGAATCCGGCAGAACATTTTCCGCCTGGGGAATTAATAATAAATTGCATCTGGCTTACATCGCCCTTGATGTTATGCTCGATAATCTCTTTGCAGATAGCCTCGGCAGTGCCGTTATTGATTTCCCCAGATAAATAGATAATGCCGTATTCGTTGAGCGCTTTGTTGTCCCGGTTAGTGTCTTTTTCCATAATAGTGTTTCTCCTTATTTAATCTTGATTAGTCCTCCCATAATTATACATATTTCAGTACAATGCCATTTCCGGTTAGCTACCTACGACCCTTAGGCCGACACGCTGTTTCATCCCTCCCTTTCGGGATTTGTTTTCTTGCGTGATTTACGACCGACTTCAGGCTGGTCGTTATCTCACCTCGAATTGATTTTAAAAGAGCAGACAATTTAATTGAGAAGAATATACGCTCGGGTAGTGTCATTTCTGGACATTTTCTAAATATTATTTTTATTTTTCTGCAAATAAATTAAAAATGGGTTATTATAATATGTAATTCGTAGTGTTAGGAATTAATAAATTTCGGGAGAAAAAAATGCGGGGACGAATTCTTAAAAAGATTCTGGATGCCATAAATCTTCTGGCGCAGCCGACAGGTACTACTATCTCTTCTCTCTGCGAGCAGCTTGATATTGACAAACGTCAAGCTTACCGGGTCATGGAAACACTTCAATACGACTTCGGCTTTGTGATTGATAAAGATAAACCTGTGCTAGGGAATGAAGTCCGCTATTATCTGGACAAAGATTTTTGCAAGCGGCTTCTGGATATGAAGGTGGCTAATCTGAACTTATCACTGACAGAGATTATAGCTCTGTACTTTCTCAAAGGCCACTCCCGGCTTTATAAGGGAACTGACATTGAGGCCAATATTAACAGAGCATTTGCGAAGCTCGATGTTTTCGTCCCGGAAGGCTTGGCTGATAAATTGGAGAAGGTAAAGTCCCTTTTAATTACCAACACAAAGTTTGTTAAGGATTACTCGGAAAAAGATGAGATCATCGATATTATTACCAGTGCAATAATGCAGCAAAAGACTTGCAACGTTGAGTATCATTCATTTGGTAATGATCAGATTAAAAAGTTCGATATTGAGCCACTCACATTTTTTGAATGGAATGGTGGCCTCTATATATTTGTGCGGGTAACGAAACATGGCGATATTCGCACGCTTGCCGTGGAGCGAATTATAAATCTATCCGTGACAAGTAACACCTATGAATATCCGGCAGGCTTTGATCCCGACGCGCTTTTGGAAGAAGCTTTCGGTCTGGTATATGATGATCCGCTGACAGTAAAGATAAAGTTCGCCGCTGATCATGCCCTCTATATTCAGGAAAGATGCTGGGCTAAGAATCAGAAGATTGAAGTACAAAAAGACGGTTCAATAATTTTAACCATGACCACTTCCGGCTGGTTTGATGTAAAGAAGTGGATACTTTCCTATGGCGCCGATGCCGAACTTCTGGAACCGGCTGATAAACGCAAAGAATTGAAAAAAGAAGCAAGGCGATTGGCGGATTTGTACAAGTAGGCGAGCTAAAGCGGTGGGCCATTGTCAAGATTGATGATTGTGTAAGGAAAGAGATTGACTCATAAATCATTCGTTTGACACATAAAATTAAATTAATTGCAATTGGACTTCAAATATGGTCTTGAGCTTTTGGGATTGTATGATAATGTTTTGCGTGTTTTTTTCTTGAGCTGACCATCAAAATTGAACAGAATTCAGGCATCTATGCAAGACTGGAGAATAGATTAATTATGGAGCTACTTACTCAACAAATAGTGGACTGCTTGAAACAGGGGCAACCTTTTGCCGTGGCCACCATCATGGCCGACAGAGGATCTACACCCAGGACATCGGGAAGCAAAATGGTCATGCTAAAAGACAGGAGAATTTACGGAACCGTTGGAGGGGGGCTAGTTGAAGCCATGGTGATGGATGCCTGTCTCAATCTGATGGCGCAGAACAAATGCCGGATCATTGAGCTTATCCTGAATCGGGAGGTTTCAGATGGTCTGGATATGGTTTGCGGAGGCTCACTTTCAGTTCTAATTGAGATCTTTGTGCCGAGTTCGGAGCTGATATCTCTGTTTAATGCTCTGCTTGAACTGGAGAAAGAAGGGGAAAGAGCATTTCTTGTTTCCAGGATTGAGGGGGACAGCAAGTCTGATTTTACCACCAGAAAATGGCTGATTCCCGACAAAAGCGTCACAGCGGCCAATATGGACGCTACGGCGCATCCGGTGCCCAAAGCTATTCTGGATGCGATTCAGGATAATCAATTTTCCGGTTCATCTCCTGGAATTTACAATCATGGTCTGGATGCGTACATCATTGAACCGATCCACATGCGCGATAAAATCTATATTTTCGGCGCCGGCCATGTGGGATTTCAGCTGGCCAGAATGGCCCAGATCACAGACTTTCAAACTATTGTCATTGATGACCGGGAAGAGTTTGCAAATCGGCAGCGGTTTCCTCATGCGGAAGCTCTACATGTGGTTGACCATTTTGACCATGCCTTTGATAACCTCGCCATTGATGGAAAATCATATATTGTTATCCTTACCCGTGGGCATCTCTATGATCAGAAAGCTCTCGAGGCGGCCATTAAAACAAATGCCGCCTATATTGGAATGATTGGCAGCAGAACCAAGCGTGATAAAATTTATGCCAATCTCGAAAAAAAGGGAATTTCCAGAGAGGCCCTTTCCAAGGTTCACTCTCCCATTGGTCTGGACATTAATTCAGAAACTCCGGCAGAGATTGCCGTGAGCATTATCGGCGAGATTATTCAGGTCAGGGGTGGGTAATGGCAGACTCCGCTAGTCAGATATCTGCTCTTATTCCGGCAGCAGGCATGTCCACTCGGTTTGAACAGTATAAACCCCTGCTGAAGCTTGGCAGCCATACCCTGATTGAAAAAGTGATACTATTATTTCGTCAGTGCGGAATTGAAGACATTATTGTCGTCACCGGCCACAATAATGAAATGGTCGAGCCGCTGATCAGGCAGGCTGGCGCAAAAGCTGTTTTTAACTCGAATTTCAGAACAGGCATGCTGGGCTCTATCCAGGCAGGAGTGCGGGCAATCTCCCCCCGGAGCGCCGGTTTTTTTCTGCTTCCTGCAGATATTCCCCTGATTAGACCAACAACCATTCGTGCTCTGATATCTTCTTTTGATTATAGTTCTGACGACTTTAATACTTCCGGCAAGATTATCATTCCTCAATTTGACGGGGAAGACGGCCACCCCCCGCTGATTCCTGCCCGGCTCATTACAGAGATCCTTGCCCTGGGTGCTGACTCAAACCTGGACCATCTCATTTCCAGGCAGAAGCAAAAAAAAGTTGTACAGGTTCATGATCGCGCCATTCTGATGGATGCAGACACCCAGTCAGACTATGAGCGTCTCCAGGAAAAATACAATAAAATAGATAT
>Ga0247841_10006184_pt1 | contig 18732 bp, 23 predicted proteins | sample LaCruzMarch2015__2_FD_192410 | JGI IMG/M metagenome (GOLD analysis project Ga0247841, IMG submission 192410) | Freshwater microbial communities from meromictic Lake La Cruz, Castile-La Mancha, Spain - LaCruzMarch2015_18m | ecosystem: Environmental > Aquatic > Freshwater > Lake | place: Spain... | reverse complement strand
TAAGTTCCACGAGTGTCAACAATCTCTTTGAACATGTTGTCCGGATATACCCGAAGCCCAGACAGTACTCTGTTGGCCACCTTAAGCGATTGCACTGCTACATGAAAAAGATCTGGCCACGCTACCCGCTCCACACACGACTGCTCTATTGCCCTCTCTTCCCAGGTTGAAATATTGTTCATGATCATCTGTAGATATCCCAATGCCATTCGCGACATACCTTCCAACTGTTCAGTTGCAATAGTATTTTTTTTGTGAGGCATAGCGCTCGAACCCTTTTGCTTTTTTCCAAAAGGCTCTTGCATAATCGGACGACCGGAACGCGCACCCAAACGAATGTCCATTCCAATTTTGTCCAACGTCCCAACAGTCTGGGCCAATGCCTGCGCCAATGGGGCATACAGTTCGCGTGGCATAATCTGAGTGGCGCCATAAAATGGCTTGAGACCTAACAGCTCAAGCGCGATCTTTTCGACTTCCGGCGACAGTCCACCATAATTACCGATAGCACCAGACAGTTTTGACATACGGGTAGCGACTCCGGCCGCGTGAATTAAATTATCGTGATCATCCCATAACTGTTCATGGTACCTAAGAAACCTAAGACCAAAAGATTGTAATTCAGCCTCTTGTCCGTGAGTTTTGGCCATCATAAATGTAAATCGATATTTCTTGGCCAGGACCATCAAAACTCGTAAAAGAGGCTGAATTTGCCCCACTACGACGTCTGTTGATATACGTAACATTTCTGCCATTGCCGGCTCCTCAGTGTCGTAGCTGGTCATACCGCTGGCATGCCAGTAGGGCTGGAGATCAAGTGGTAAATGTCGACGGCGTTCATCCAAAAACGCGTTGAGATCATGGTTGACTTCTTTGTCACGCACCTTCCACCAATCAAGATCGATTGGTATGGCTTCTAAAATTTCCGCGATTTTGGTTGGCACTTCTTGCGCAATCAAATCGAGTCTGGCCATTGCGATCAAGACTGCCAGCTCAGTCTTTTGCCACAATTTTAATTTGTAGGCATCAGACCAAATTTCGGCTATCTCGGACTGGACATAACGTTCGTGCATGATTCGCTCCTTTGGTTTTGCGAGTTACCCCGCTGATTTTTAAAGAACACACATAACTGATATAACTCTAACAAAAAACCCAAAAATGTCAACAAAAAAGAGCCGGCCTTAGCCGGCTCTTTTGAAAATTTTATTTACCTTCCTCTTCCGCCAAATCCACCACGTGAACCTCCGCCACCACCGCGGTGCGGTCTGGCTCCACCGCCAGCATTAAAATCGCGCGGTTGATCTTGATAACCTTCCGGCTTGGGCAAAAGCGCTTTCATGCTCAAATTAATACGTCCCAAGTTATCTATTTCTTTTACAACCACTTTAACTTTATCGCCAATATTTAATACATCACTTGGTTTATTGGTTCGTGCCCAAGCAATTTCAGAAACATGAACCAAACCATCTTGGCCTGGTAAAATATTTACAAACGCACCAAAATCTTCCAAGCGAGCTACTGTGCCTTCATAATTTTCACCGGCAGTCACTTCGTGAGTTAATTCTTTAATCCAATCTAATGCCTTTTGCATACCGACTGAATCATTTGATGTCACACACACACGACCATCATCTTCGATATCAATTAACACGCCAGTCTCGGCAATGATTTTATTGATCATCTTTCCGCCCGGACCAATCACATCGCGAATCTTTTCTGGATCAATCATAATGGTAATAATTCGTGGAGCATACGGTGATAATTCTTTTCGCGATTCGGCAATCACAGCCGACATTGCATCTAAAATTTTCAAACGCGCTTCGCGTGATTGTTTAAAAGTTTGTTTGACAATTTCCCAACTTAAACCTTCGGTCTTTGTATCCATTTGCATGGCAGTTATACCATCACGCGTTCCGGTAATTTTAAAATCCATGCCGCCAGGACCATCTTCCACATCTTGCAAGTCAGTCAAAATTTTATAATTACCTTTAGCATCAGAAGCCAAACCCATGGCAATACCGGCAACTGGTTTTTTAATTGGCACACCAGCATCCATAAGAGCCAAGGTTGAACCACAAGTTGAAGCCATTGAAGATGAACCATTTGATCCCAAAACTTCAGATACAACGCGAATAGCATAAGGAAAATCTTTTTCATCTGGCAAAACTGGCAATAAAGCCTTTTCTGCCAAAGCCCCGTGGCCAATCGCACGATTGCCTGGTCCACGTAATGGCCCAGTTTCGCCATAAGTCGCTGGTGTATCGTTATAATGATGCATATAGCGCTTGGTGCCATCTTCCTCCATACTATCTAAAGTCTGGACATCACCCGGCGCACCTAAAGTTACCACAGACAATACTTGAGTATCACCACGCTGAAACAAACCAGTGCCATGAGTACGTGGTAATAAACCCACCTCAACTTGAAGTTGACGAATTTCTTCGATTGCCCGCCCATCTAATCGCTGATTTTTTTCTAAAATCCGAGCAGTAATTTGTTCCTCCACATAAATTTTAACTCGACCCAAAACTATAGATTTAATACCATCTACTAAATCCTCTTTGGCTTCTAATATTTTTTTAATTTCATCAGAAAATTTATCCACCATAGTCACTCGTTCAGCTCTATTTTTCTTTGGCGAGTCAAACATCCAATCTTCCACATGACTGGCAATAAATTCTCTGGCTTCGTCTTCCATCTTCCGTAACATTTTTTCTTTTTCATCAGCATTGGCTTCCATATCAATTTTGGCTACGCCAATTTCTTTTTGAATTTTTTTAATTAAATCCAAAATCGGTTCCAATGATTTAGCGCCAAATTGCATAGCAGCCATCACATCTTCTTCGGTGACTTCGCGCGCCTCAGCTTCTACCATAATTACCTTTTCCGGTGTACCAGAAACTACAATGTCCATATCACCAACGGCACGCTCTTTAAAGGTTGGATTTAAAACAAATTTTCCATCAACCCGACCAACTCGACAAGCAGCAATCGGACCATTCCATGGAATATTGGAAATTGACAAAGCCAGCGATGCGGCTACAAGAGCCGGCACCTGCGCATCATTTTCACCATCCCAAGATAAGGCGGTTAAAATTACCTGTGTATCATTGCGGACATCGCTATTAAATAACGGTCGAATCGAACGATCTACCAAACGGCCGGACAAAATCGCTTCTTCGCTTGGCCTGCCTTCGCGTTTAATAAAACGCGAACCTTTTATTTTTCCAGCGGCGTATAATTTTTCCTCAAAATTGACCATGAGAGGAAAAAAATCAATACCATCGCGGGTATTTTTACTCATGGCCGCGGTTGCCAAAAGCACGGTGTCACCATAGCGCACCATACAAGAAGAGTTGGTCTGTAAGGCCAACTTGCCGGTCTCCACCGAGAGGGTTCTTCCGCCCCACTCGCAAGACCACTGTTTTACTGACATAAAAATGTCTTTCTTTGAGAAGTGACTTGAAAGCTACAGACCTAAAAAGGTCTATTTGTCTTCAAACCACTTCATTAATTGTTAAATTATTAGAAGTTTTAATCGCCGCCGCTTGCGGCGAGATTAAAACTATTAAATATTATGTCGGCGGAGCCGACTCTTTGTCTAAAAAACCCGCCCAGATACCACGCCAAAGGCGGGGTCGGGTTTATTTAATGTACCTTTTATCACGAATCAAAAACTTCATTTTATCTTCGCTTAAATCTGTGAAGGCGTCGGCTGCTTCTTTTAATTTAGCCGACGTAGTGCCGCCGAAAGCCATCACTTCTACGTGTTTGCCTTGATTGAATTTTAAGTACTCCACCAGCGGCAAAAAGTCACCATCGCCGGTTACTAAAATGATTGCATCCAAACTAGAAGATAAACGAATCGCATCCACAGTCAAGCCAACATCCCAATCAGCCTTTTTTTCACCGCCATAAAAAATCTGCAAAGGGCGATCTTTGGTCTCAATGCCTAAATTGTTTAAAGCATCAAAAAATGGCTGTTCATCTTTGGACTCTGTACTGACCACGTAAGCAATGGCGCGCACTAATTTCCGGCCGGCCACCGCTTCTTTAACAATGTTGCCAAAACTAACTTTAGCGCTAAAAAGATTTTTAGCACTGTAATACATATTTTGGACGTCAATAAACACCCCAACTCTCTGGTCGGGGTGTTTTAATGGATGAACTGTTTTATTCACTATCTTCATTTGATTCTATATCAATTTCTTCTTCAGTTAATTCTTCTTCAATATTTTTTCCATCAGTATCCGGTTTACCAACCACACGTGCCGCTTTAATTTTAAGTTTCTTACCTAATTTTTCAAAAGACTCTGGATTTTCTTTTTTTAGAAAACGCATTAAACGACGACGGGCGCTAACCTTGCGTAATAAACCACGGCGAGAAGAATGGTCCTTAGGATGCATTTTTAGATGCCCGATCAATTCTTCAATTTCAGCGGTTAAAAGCGCAATTTGCACTTCACTACTGCCAGTGTCGCCAGTATGGGTGGCGAATTTCTTGATTATACCCTGCTTTTTCTTAGTTTCTAACATATATGCATACATTTGTTACCGCGCGGTTTCGGAGCATATTCCTGGCCGCCCGGCCCGCTTTTGCGGGAAGTTAAGTGGGGTTATGGTAACATATAGCACGCTGATTGTCAAGCTTACACCCCACTACCAACCAAAGGCTATTCGCACGATCTAACAATGCTAAACATTAGCTACTAAGGTACACACTGGTCTGGTTTTGGATCCCACCTACAACTACTATAATTAACAGGTTCGTCTGGGTGTAGTGGATTGTTAGCGCATTTTTTTATACAATCTGCATTCACGATTCCTGTTTCACACTGTTGAGAATCTGTGCCGTCGGTTTCGCGATACATATACGAACAACTGCCGGGAGAATTACTGTCTCCTTTTGGTACCGCCACCCCCATCGCTCCCAATACAAAATTGGTAATCGCATAAGCCAAAGAAATAATCACCAATCCCATAATCGCCCCTTCCAAAGATTCTTTAGCTCTAGTAATCAGATCTTCTTTACCACGTGCAGTAAGCCAACGTAAACCAGAATAAAGAGTAAAGCCTAAAAATATAATTGAAGTAAAACCAAGAGCTGTTTTTAGCCAACTTAAAAATGTACTCTGAATAGTGACTGTGCTGTTGGTATTATACCCCAAAGCTCCACCAGTTTTCTTTAAGCCATAATCACTAGCAGCCCAAACTGGCATGGCTAATAAAATTCCAACAAACAATGCTAAAATAATTTTTTTGATCATAAAACAATTAAATTCACCTTCTATTATACCAAACCTTGATTTTTTCTGCAAAACATGTTATAATACCACTCGATTTTGCAAGTGTTGTGATCCCATTGACCCCGTAGTTCAATGGATAGAACAAGAGCCTTCTAAGCTCTGGATCAAGGTTCGATTCCTTGCGGGGTCACAAATAAATCAATATTGTGGTGTCCATGGTATAACGGTTATTACGTCGGTTTGTGGTACCGACAATCCGGGTTCAACTCCCGGTGGACACCCCAATGCGGATTTATTGAGCAAGCCTACTGTCAAACAGTGGGTTTTGTTTTAACCAGCTGGATGTAATTCATTTTTTACCGGCTTACCAACAAAACACATCCGTAAAAAATTTAAAAAATAAACAAACAATTTAAAATCTAACTTAAATCTTCTGGCACTAGTATAAACTTTTAACCGCATATCTAATTTAACTTCCCCCAATCTACTCAACTCACGTGACATGGCCGCGTCTTCTCCGTAGCGCAATTCCGGATTAAAACCTCTGGTTTTTTCATAATCGCTTTTTTTAAAAACCATATTATTGCCCGTTGGTCCAATCTTTCCCAAAGAAACAACACGCGCAAAAAATAGCAAAATATAAAATACCATTGGTCTAAAGAAATTTTGCCACGGAACACCGTCGTAAAAATAAAACTGCCCACCCAAACAAACTAACTTCGAATTTTTTTGAAAACGTTCTAAAACATTTAACAAATAATCCTCAGGCAGATGAGAATCAGCATCTAAATTTACTACATACTCACCTAATGCTGCGGTCACGCCAGTCCGTCGAGCTGCGCCCACTCCCTGCTGTTTTTCAAAAATTACCCGTGCACCCAAATCTTGGGCGACTTGAGAAGTGTTATCAGAAGAATTATTATCAACAACAATAACCTCCAAGGCAAAATTTCCTTTTTGCGTTTGTGCACTTTCAATACAAGCGGTTAAATTTTTTTCCTCATTAAAAGCCGGAATAACTATGGAAAAAGTCAGTTTTTCATTCATAATTGTAAAAACAGGCTAAAAAGCCTGTTTATAAAATTACTTAGGCAAACTATTATTTAAAGGCGGTGCATTGCAGTTAGGTGAATCAATATTTCCACCAGCACATGTGTCGGCGGTAGTTTTGCCGGTCGCAATCCGATAAGCAATCGTGGTAATGGAATAGGCAGAAAATACCACAAACAAACCGATCATTGCTTGAAAAATTAATTTCTTGGCTTTGCCAACCTGTTCATCGTTACCGCCGGCAGTCATCCATAAAATTCCAGCATAAACCATCAAAGCCACAAAAATTACTCCAACAAAACTTAATAAATAACGGATACCATTGGCAATTACCACGCGAGTATCTTGCAATTCTAGACCTGCCCCCTCTTTGCCGGCAGCTGCTCCTAATTGGGTACCAACATCACTATAAATCGGCGCAATCGTGTCGGCAGCATATACCCAAACCGGTAAAAATATCAATGCTAAGGCAAAAATAACAACAGTCATTTTTGTTTGTATCAATCTATCGGATAATTTCATATAAAATATATAATATTGGAAAATTTATATCATTTTTTACTTCCCGCACCCCAATCACCTGAGCATTTCTGAGACAAATTAGTGCCGCCTAGAGTGACAATATCTAAAAGGCCACAACCAAAACCAGCCAATGACCTAGCAGTATTTTTTAACAAACAAATACCATCGTAGGTAGCTTTGTTCCAAGCGCTACTAGTTCCTTTATTCATCGCTTCGTTGCCAACAATATTACCACTACTATCCTTTACACCACTGGAGCTAGCATCACGCTGCCAATCACCCAAATAACAAGATCCACCACCAGTGCTAGCATTGGCTGTGGCGAATTTAGGATTAGTAACAGAAATTACCGCCGCAGAAATAGAAAAAGCAGACAAAGCTATCGCCATGCCAATGGCGGCAGCTTTAATAATTTTTATCGCTTTACCAACTTGCTCTTCATTGCCCGAAGCAGTCATCCACAAAATTCCTGCGTATACTGTCAATACTAAAAATATTACACCCACAAAACTTAAAACAGTACGGACCATTTTACCAATCATTATAGAAAAATCGCCAGCGCTTACCATTGTATCATAACCCGCTTGCGCAGCTACCTGTCCAGTCAAATCATTGATATTTGGTGCAGCCAAAGCCGGTAACGCAATTGCCAGTCCAAAAACAAACAGTGTTATTAAAATATTTATTTTTCTCATAATTAACAAACTTTATATAAAAATCATTTATTATTTTGTGACCCAAGTTCCACTAGCATATTCACATTGCGTCTGGGCAGCTTTCATATCACTCCCCGCCACTGGAGTACAGTCTCCTTCATCTTCAAACTGACAACACCCTTCATTTGGGTTAGATGACACCAATAATTTGCTTGTCACTAAAGTGGTTATTAAAAACGCACTCAGTGCTATGGTCACCCCGATCGCTCCATCAATAATCATTTTTTTGGCTTTACCAATTTTTTCATCACTACCAGCCGCAGTCATCCATAAAATTCCAGCATAAACCGTAATCACAAAAAATATTACTCCTACTAGCCCGCTGGCGCCCTTCACCAAACCGCCCAAAACTGTCGGCAAATCATTGGTTAAAGTAATTTTATTTTGACCAGATGAGCTGGAATTTAACGGTGCCACCCATTTCCCCACTCCAGAATCCCAACCATAAACAACCGCTGGAGCGAGAATTAAAGCAAACGCTAATATTAAAATAATTCTAAATTTCATATTATTGTCCACCGAGACGATTTGACACAAAAATAGTAATGGCGTAAGCACCTAAAGTGATAACTAAACCAATAATAGCCGCAGTGATAATATTTTTAGCTTTACCAACTTGATCATCATTTCCGCGCGCTGAAGTCCAAAGGATACCAGCGTAAACCATCATAATGAAAAAGATTGTGCCCACAACTGCTAAAACTCCTTGGACTACTGTTCCGGTGGCAGTGGACAAATCGCCCACAAGACCAGTTGGTCCGGCTGCTGCACCCAAATTAATCCCAGCAGCTTTAAGGCCGGTAGGAGTATTGGTAACTACTTTGGCTAACACAAAACTAAGTGGCGCTAATGCAAGAGTTAAAATTATTAAAATTCCCAATACACCTTTTTTCATAAAAAATTAAAATAAATTTAGAAAATAGTTTAGCAATTTTATTTACCCGTTTTTGGCAAACAGCACTGATTGGTGTCGCCTCCACCACAAAAACCAGACAGTGGAGCATAACCTGGCATTGCGTTACATTGAGTTACATCCATACAGGTTCCCCCCTGCTGGGTACAACCGCTACTCCCAACTACTGTACCAAAAATAAAATTAGCAATGGCATAAGCGGCCGAAACTAACAAAATTCCAACAATCGCTCCTTCTAAAATATTTTTGGATTTGTCTATTTTGGCAGTATCCCCGCGAGCAGTCATCCAAATAAAACCAGCCCATAAAACTAAAACAAAAAATATAATACCAATAAATGCCAAAGCCCCGGCAACTACTACACCTACTGCACTGGGAATATCACTAGCTCCAGCAATAGTTTTTTGCAATTCAGCCTGATTGGCTACCTGCTTATAACCATATGGATCAGAAACAGCTGCCCGCGCTGCCACAACACCGATACCCAATGCTACTAAAATTGTAATTAAAAAGAATTTATTAAATATTTTCATATTTATTCATTAGTAAAACCAGTATTAATAGTGCTTTTAATAATTCTATCCAACACAAAATTGGAGATTGAATAGGCAGAAAAAATAATCGCGAGACCAATCACGCCGGCAAACATCCATTTCTTGGCTTCGCCAATTTTTTCATCATTACCGCCGGCAGTCATCCAAGTATAACCCCCAATAAGTACAATTACCGTAGCAGCAATTCCTAGCAGTCCCATGGCAGCTCGTATTACAAGTGAGGTAGAAATACGTAAATCCCTATTTCCCAAACCAGTACCAGCACCCATTTCAAGTCCGATATACGGACCAGATGCTTCACCGGTAGGAAGTTCTCCATAAGATCCAGCGGCTAATACTGGGGTAGCGATGGTCAAAATACTTACAGCCGCAGTAACAACCAACAAAAATTTAAAAATACGCATATTATTTAGTAGTAGCAGTAACTAATTGAGTAATAATAAATGATGTCAGAGAGTAGGCTGCTAAAATAATCGCGAGACCAATCACGCCGGCAAACATCCATTTCTTGGCTTCACCGATTTTTTCATCATTACCGCCGGCAGTCATCCAAATAAAACCACCGATGAGCATAATCACTAACGCCACAATACCAAGCAAGCTTATAGCTACTTTGATAATATCCGCTACAGTATTTCTGACATCTTTTGACCCTAGGCCAGTATAGCGTCCATACTCAATGCCTGTTTCTTCTAAAGTAAAAAACTTGGAATCACTTTGAGCATGTGCCAGGGTTAACGGCAAAAATGCACTTAGCATTAGTGCACCTACTCCAAAAGACCAAAAAAGTTTTTTCATACATTTATGTTAGCGCGTAAACTTTATGAAATTTGCGCCCGAACACAAAATTTTCTTCCAGGGGGTTGCGCGCGCGAACCCCCTGGAGAAAATTATTTACTATGTAGTCGCTGTCACCAATTGTTTGATAACAAACGAGGTTAGTGCGTAGGCTGACAAAATAATCGCCAAACCAATCACACCGGCAAAAATCCACTTCTTGGCTTCGCCGATTTTTTCATCATTACCGCCGGCAGTCATCCAAATAAAACCACCGATGAGCACGATTACTACTGCTACGATACCGAGTAATCCCATGGCAGTTTGAATAATACTAGCAACGGTCTCTCTAACATCTTTAGTGCCTAAACCAGTTTGAGCACCATAAGTCAAACCCAAATCATTGGCATCAATTGTTCCGGATGTCACAGCCTGTGCTGGCATGACCAAAAATAAACCGAAAACAAAACTGAGAGTAATTAAAGTCGCAATCAACTTTTTCATATACTCACCTCCCATCTATTATTTGTGTTATTTCGCATAAACATTATTTTAGATAACTATCGTTATTTGTAATATTATAGCACGCTAGCCAAAAAAACACCACCACGATTACGGGACTTTTTTAGCAGTGACTGGCGTGGCCGGCGCCAATGGTTGAGTTAAAGCGCTGAATATCTGATCCACTAAAATATAACTGGATAAAACAATTACCACACCAATAATGGCATAAAGCATGGTATTGGTGCCAGCTTTGATTTTCTCCGGATTCCCGGCCGAAGTCAGCCACTTAAAACCTCCCCAAACAATCATTAGTAAAGCCAAAGCGCCAATAATTCCCAATAACCCTTTAATGATTTTGCCGATAATCACTGGCGCAGTGATATTGGTATCGGATAATTTAATTGGATTTTCTAATTTTATACAACTACCCGGAGCCGAACCGCCACCACAACCAATACCGTTCTCAATACATGAACCTGGTCTAACGGTACAGTCCGTCCCACACTTAGAGTCATCAATAGACGGCGCAGTAACATTCAAGCAAGTCTCTTTGCCCTTTGCTCCACAAATACAGGAAAAAGGTTGGTCAAAAGAAATAATCTGGGCCTGAGTCGGATCAGAAACTGGTGTAGCAGCATGCACTGGAATAATTGCTAAAAATCCGATTGCAAAAATTCCTAGAAATAAAATATTTTGCCAATTTTTATTCATAAATATTAAGGCTTAACTAAACTGGTAAAAACAAAGTCCACAATTACATAGCTCCCCAACATCACAACTACCCCCAATGTTGTCCATAAAAAAATATTCTTGGCTTTACCAGATTTCTCTGCATTGCCGGCCGCAGTCATAAATAAAAATCCAGCCCAGACATATAAAATTAATGCGATCGAACCAATAAACATAAGCACGCCGCGTACTGCGATACTAATTAGGCTACGTGCGTCGGTGATTCTAAGCGGATTTAAAGCCACACTGGCATCGTCACGCAACAGCTGGTGATTGGGATCAGTATCCGGACCAGTTGGAGTTTTATCTTCGGCCGCAAAAGCTAATGAACCGACTAAACTCATTCCCCCAAGAACTAATACCAACAAAATTGTGACAAAAAAATTCTTCATACTTATTTCAATAAATAATTGGTGCTAATATCAAATGACAAACCCAAAAATCTTATCAGAACATAACCGCCAAAAGCCACCAAAAGCCCAATCACTGCGGCCAACATCGCATCAGCACCCTTTTTTACTTTTTCCTGTTTGCCTTCAGATAAAATCAATAAAAAACCACCATAAACAAACGCACCCAAAGCAAGCGCCCCGACAACACCAAATAAATATTTACCTATATTGACCGCCAGAACCATAAAAACCGTCATATCCATGCAATCAGGAGTTAAGGCATTGCTTGCAAGTGCACATTTTGGGATAATCGCTCCGAAGGCTCCGTAACTTTTATCATATGACTCTTGGTTGTCGGCCGCATGAATCACGCCCAGTGGAACAAAAAAATCTAAGACAAACAACACGATGATAAAAAATTTAGTAAAAAATGAGACCAAACGGTAATTCATACTACAAAGTTTGATTAATTGTTTCTGCCGCAATATTCATTAAATTTTGGTGCCACTCACTGACACTTAGGTCGTCTTCTGGTGGAGCTTGTAGCCAATTATGCAGCATATCGGAAAGCGCTTTTTTGGCCGCATCATAATCTGTGCCTCGGTACCAATTATCAGCAACCAGCAATTGCTCTACAAACGGTAATAATTCCAGCGTACCCTTTTGAGCATTAATATAAGCACGTAGGGCTGTCGGCCGACCAGTGGCATCTAAATAACTTTTGTTAGCCGAAGAATAAGCCAAAAAATTAATCAAACCCCATGCTTCATTTTGTTTGGTAGATTTCCCCACCACACTTTGAATCCAATAATTAGCCACATTAACTGAGGCTTCCGGATCCAATTGTGGAATTGGTAAGATTCCTAAATTTATTTGTGGACCGCGTGCCTGAATTACCGGCAAATCATAACTATACCCAAAATAAAATACTGACGCGCCATTAATAAAATTATCTAAAGCATTTGGCAATGATTCATTCCAAGTGTATGTATCGCGAGTGCTGTTGGCGTAGTCACTAAAAAAATTCAAAACACTTTCAGTCGGATTATCATTATTGTCTCCATAAAGATTAAAAATTGCCCGACCATTAGCATCAACCATGTTAACGTTACTTTGACGAAATAAAATATAAAGCAAGTCATCGAAACCGGGAATATTACTACCAACACCCATAGCCACGCCGGCTTGGGTAATTTTGTTGGTTTGTTTATTGAAGCGACTGGATTTTTTAACCGCGTCTTGAAAATCAGTCCAAGTTTTTGGCGGCTCAGCCACGCCGGCTTTATCTAATAAATCTTTGTTATAATAAAGGGCCATAGTATCCATAGAAAGCGGTAAACCATAGATTCTATTATCAAAAACCACATCCTTTTTTACTGTTTTGATATAATTACGATCAATGTCTAAAACTGTGGGCATAACCACAGAATTCAACGAAACATTTGTCGTGGTTCCAAGTTGGCCTTTAATAACTTGTACTGTGGTGTCACTCACTAAACCTGGCATTGGGGCCAATTTGCTTAAAAATTTTGGGAAAACCCGACTATTAATAGAAATAATATCTGGACCACGATCTTCTGCTAAAGCCTCGATCAAACGCTGATATAATTCGCCAGCACTTAATTGACGCAAAGTTATATTTAAATAAGGACGACTAACTTTGTACTGCCCAATCAAAGCATTGATAGCATCGACATCATCGGCAACTGTCCAATATTCCAAATTTATTGGCTGAGTGGCGGCCTGTTGTTCAGCAGTTAAGCCCTTACAACCAAAACCAGCAAATACAAAAACTGCCAAAAACAATGAAATTGTAATTATTTTTTTGGCCTGATTCATATGTATATATAATACACTATTTTGGAAAAAAATGCTATTTCAAAATACTCTTTAAGTACTTTTTAAACTCTGGGCCAATTTTTTTATCCCGCAAAGCAAAATCAACATTAGCCTGTACATATCCTAATTTAGAACCAGTATCATAATAAATACTATCCACTACCTTTGCATATATTGGTCGTTTTTTCAAAAGTTTGAATAGCGCATCTACCAACCACAGTTCCCCACCCTGTCCAACCTTAGTTTTTTCCAATGCCTCAAAAATATCCGGGGTTAAAACATATCCACCAATACTGCCCAAGCGCGATGTGGTTTTTTCTGGTCCTGGTTTTTCTAAAATATTTTTCACTTGGTAAACTCCGTCTTCTACTTTTATTCCATCAATCACGCCATATTTTTTGGTGCCTTCATTATCAATTGGATAAGCCGTCACCACTGGATCGCCATATTTTTCATACACTTCAATCAATTGTTTTAAACGCGGTTTTTTTACTGAATAATGAAACTCATCGCCCCACAAAACCGCAAACGGCTCATTGCCAATCACATCTTTGGCACATAGAACCGGCGTACCATTTCCATAAGGACCTTTTTGGCGAATAAAAACAAAATTCGCCAGATCCGCAATTTTTTTGACCTCTTCGGCCATTTCTTCTTTGCCTTGTTTTTTAAGCCAACTAATTAGTTCGTAATTTGGACTAAAATGATCTTCCACCGCGCGTTTAGATGGACCAGTAACCATGATAATATCAGTAATACCCGAAGCAACTGCTTCTTCAACCACATATTGAATAATTGGTTTATCAACCACCGGTAACATTTCCTTGGGGCTAGCTTTGGTGGCTGGTAAAAATCGCGTACCTAATCCCGCCACTGGGATGACTAATTTACGAACAGTTTGTGACATAGTAAAATAAAAGATTAAATATCAAAAATCAAAATTAATTATTCTTTAACATTCTTTTTTAAAGTAATAATACTTGCGGCAATTATGTTGCTAATTTCACCTAACTCCTTCAACAGATATCTTATATTTTCCTGGTTATTTTGGCAAGTATCTCTCAAAAGAGCTAACCAAACTTTTGATTCATTGGCAGATTTTAATGCATGAGTAAAAAAATTTATATAATCCTTCTTTGAAGAAGCTGATTTCGCTTCAATGTAATTGGCTAAAATGCTTGTACTACTACGCATTAACTGCTTTGAAATTACCTCATTAACCAATTCATGTGGTAATTTACGGATTAATTTAATAACTTGCAAAACAAAAATATATAAACGTTCTTTAAAATCTTTGGTCATTTTTTATCTTTGATATTTAATTTTTGAGTTAATCAATGAGTTCCCATGATATCAAGTTATATTCCGACCCAACCGGAAATCCGGGTGGCGGACCATAGGTCAAATTCGCATCATAAGTGGAATTAGTGTTTAAATATCCTGACACAATTGAACCGCCACCAGAAACCCAGCTCCAAGTCCAAATACCATTGGTGATAATGGCCCCATAAGTAGTAAGCTGACTGCGTTTATTACCAGAATAAAAATAACGTTTAGCCGCACCATTTTGAGCAATAATCGCCGCATTAATTTCCAAAGTATCCGGTGAATTGTAAGGAATCAAAACATTTTGTTCGGCCATGAGTCCCAAAACATTGGTGCCATCTTTAGCCGCATAAACAATATTGCCATTAATGATAATGGATTTGCCTACTGCCGTGCCCACTGTCACTTTTCCTTTAACAGTACCGTCTACCCAAATATTGTCGTAGGAATAAATAAAAAAACTATTAGTAGGAGAGATGGTATAAGTATTTTCCAGTGAACCCAAAGTTTTTATATCAATACAATAAGAATGAAACTGATTATCGCCCACATCTTTACCATTATAACAGTTGGTAGAGTTTACTTTATAGGTTTTTACTGTACCATTGGCTTGAAAAGAAATGCGCCAGCCCTGTTTACCAGAAGTATTTAAAGTAAAACCATAAGGCGACACTGCCGCATTTTTTACATCAGTTAATTTGGCTGTAATAGCGGTAAAACTTTTACTTGGCACTGGAAATTGCCAATATGACTGCGGTGTACCGTCACCCCAAATACCTGGCTTCTCTTGATTACCACAACCATGATGAGCTTTACAGATATAGGTTGGTACTGCGCTAGTGATCGGCGCATCAGTAGTACCATCAAAACGAATACCACCATTAGAATGTAATTTGCCGTGCACTACTTCATTGTCGCCAATCCAAACATCACTGACAGACAAAAAAGCATAGTCAGTCAAAGCTGGAAAACCCAAACGCGCCTTAATTATACGTTTACTTTCTGGTTGAATATCCAACCAACCGGTTGATTGGATTGTTACCACTGACGATCCAGCATCTGGAGGGGTAATATTCAACGAATAATGGCCAATAATATTACCGTCTTTATCTTCATAAGGTAAAACATAAGGACCAGGCGTGGTAGTGCCATTGGTAAAATCAATTTTATTGTGCGCCAAATGCCAACGATAGTAATTTATTCCGGCTTCAGCAATTTGAAAAGCGGCTTCACGATTATGCTTGCGCACGGAGGCACGATTTTCTGCAATCGCATAACTAGACACGCCGGTAACCACTACCGAAAAAGCTAAAAAACCAAAAATTATTGCCAGCAATAAAATATTTCCTTTATTATTAAAAATTTTTTTCATATACGAAATAATTGTCAATATACCTAATAATCAATTTGTTTTTAAATTTCTGATATCAACTTTACTTTGTACCAATAATGGAGCTGGTGACAAATTAGGATTTTCTTCTAAGCGTAAAGTAATACCAACCGAACGAATCAATGTAGTATTGATCGGCGCTGATAAGGTAGAGGTATTAGTAACACCATTATAAGCATCGCCATAATAAGTAAAAATAGGCAAAGAACTGGTGTTAGAAACGTCGTGCGCAACTTCAGTGATAATTTCATTACCGCTCGAATAAACCATGGGGTTGCCAGTGGGTTTAATTACCCCTTTTTTTAAAATTTTTCCGGATAAATAATAACGTACACGTTCGCGTAAAGTATCAGCATCAATGTTGCTATAAAAAATAATTGAACTAGTGCTGATTGCTTCAATTGGGTAAGCACCAATCGAAGAATAGGTGGCCGTGCGTAATTCGTTCACAAAATCCTGAACAATTTTTCTACCTTCATTTTGAGTAGACAACTGTTCCCAAACAACATTGCGGGAGCGGAAACTATAAATTAAAACTGCACTAATACCAACAATAATCAAAAGCATCACTCCGATCGCTGCTAAAACTTCTATCAAAGTAAACCCCTTTTTATTTAAAAACATAATCACAAATTTTTATTCTGACTGGGATAAATTTACAATTGCTTCGTTATTACCTGAAACGTCAACTGTGCCAGCACTACTATCATAACCAGTGCGTGAAATTTCCAAATTATAAGTCGCCGCTGATAAATTGCGGAAGAATACTTGCCCAGGTGGAATACAATTATTAGTATAAGTGAATGCAACTTCAGAAAATTGCGGAGTAGCATGTTCGTCGGCAGTGCTCAAAAATAATTTATAACGCAAATAACGATTTCCGTTATTACTAGCACTAATTAGAGTATTAGTGGTGGAATAATATGTGCCATCAGTACCGTCTGGCCCAGTAAAATTCCAAACTGCCGGCGATGAACTATTGCTCACGGCAATCTGCATTAGAATTGAGCTGACACCAGTTGAAGTTGGTTGTGAATAAGGGGTAAAAACTATGTTGTGAAAATCCACCGTAGTACCTAAATCAAAAGTGGATGATTCCAATAAACCATTGTACATATAATGTTGCCCTACTTTTTTCAAAGTAACTTCACCAGCTGGAGAATTATAAACCACGTTCCCATCATCGCTAAAATATTTGGTTTCATTTACAAAACTGGTTTGACCACCACCACCTGACCAATCAGTCTGGCGTACATATCCCAAACCAGTTGTGTCGGTTTCGTCTAAGCCATTTCCTGATAAACGCACGGTTGCATCTGATAATGGCAAACCAGTTCCCGCGTCAATCACTTTTACCAAAAGCGAATTAGCTGTATGTGAACGTAAAATTAAAGAAACATCTTGGCTTAAGCCAGGTGTTATATTTAAAGTCATCATTGGAATAGTTCCGGCAACATCATAAGCCGTACCAGATGTGCTCAAATGATAATTATCCCATTCTAAACTTGGCAAACTATAATTACCGCTACCATCGGTGGTGAAATTTTTATTGTATTTATATACATTAGGGTTTTTCCCTAATAACTTTTCACCATACAAATTAAAACCAATACTACCCATAACAGCACAGCTAGGATTAATTGTGTGCAATACCAAACTAGCCAAACGATCAATACTAAAACTAATTTCTGTTACCATTTGTGAAACAACATTAGACGGTGGAACTAGTGGGTTTGGGTTGTCAGTCGATGTGTTAACTGTGTAATCGCTCGAATACCCTGATTTTGAAACCAGAATTTTATAACTCAAAGTACCAGTAGGTGTGTCAATAATACGTAACCAACCATCACTGCCAGTTACATCATTAATTACAGTGTTAGGAGTGCGAGCGGTATTGGTCACATATACATTTGCATTATCAACTGGCACGCCTTCGTAATCAAAAACTTGAATAAATAAATGCCCATTTTGCGAGGCGCCTTCCAATTGTTTAGGCGCCACAATTGTACTTAATATCACTGGATTGGATTGCAAACAATCAACGCAAATCGCCGACATCTCCACTAGTTTGTAGTCGGCTGGCGCCGTGTCTTTAGTGGGTGTACCAGTAACCATTCCGTCAAAAGTATCATCGATATTACGCACGGTAGTAATAATAGTAAAATTTTTATTATTCCGCGTAATTGTTTTAGTGTGTGAAAGCAAGCCAGAAGGTACACCGTTTAAAATACCGACTTGATCATAAGGCATATTTCGTACCACTTCTAATTCTTCAGATAGCGCAGCTGTTTCTAAAATCCGCATGCGCGAATTATAAACAATCTTAAAAATTAAATTTATACTCTCATAAACACCTAAAGTGAACAACAAAAATATAGCGGTGGCGACCATCACCTCGATTAACGTAAACCCTCGCTTGTGATTTAAGCGTGGCATGAGGATATTATACCATATTTTCAAATGATAAAAAACTAAATAATCAAGGTTTCACAGCACCACTTGGTTAATAACTTCGTTCGGCGTTCGGTAGTTTAAACACCTCCTCGGCCGGTCGTTTAGCTTCTCTTGGATGTCATAGATATCTCGGTCGGCCAATTTAGACAAGTCGGTGCTTCTTGGCAAGTAGTATCTAATTAATTTATTGGCATTTTCCACCCCACCCTTTTGCCACGAGGCAAAAGGATCACAGAAGTAGGTTTTAACACCATACTCCTTTTTAATCTCAGTGTGTCCGACACCTTCGGTGCCATTGTCAAAGGTAATAGTTAAAAACA
>Ga0247841_10006182_pt1 | contig 18735 bp, 19 predicted proteins | sample LaCruzMarch2015__2_FD_192410 | JGI IMG/M metagenome (GOLD analysis project Ga0247841, IMG submission 192410) | Freshwater microbial communities from meromictic Lake La Cruz, Castile-La Mancha, Spain - LaCruzMarch2015_18m | ecosystem: Environmental > Aquatic > Freshwater > Lake | place: Spain... | reverse complement strand
TGCCGGGCTTCTTCACCAGGGCCTCCAGCCCCTCCTCCCCGGTCGGGTAACGCCCGGTCTCCAGCCGGTACAGGTCCATGGTAGCGCTCAGGTCCTCGATCTGCAGGCGGGCGGTCTTGGTCTTGGAAGACCCCAGGAACTTCATGACCTGCGGACCCACCAGCCCGGCCAGGAGGCCCAGGATGGCGAGCACGACCAGGAGCTCGACCAGGGTGAAGCCAGCGGTGCGCTTGGCACAGGACGGATACATCGCGAGACCTCCGAACCAACGAAATGATCCGGGCATTCTATGCCGACCAAGGTCGCGTGGCGAGTGATCGAGGCCCCTCGGGCGCGTTGTCGTTGTCGTTGTCGTAATCGAATAATCCGACCACGACCACGACAACGACAACGACAACGACAACGACGCCCGGTCCGTGGGAACGTTCTGATCGCATCCAGGCCCCCCCGGGGCGCGCGCCGGACGCACCGGTGCGGGAAAGCCATGGCGCCCCCGGCGGGACTCGGGGATAATCCGACGGCTTTTACGCAGGGGATTGTCGATGTTCAAGAACGCCAGGATCTATCGTCTCGGGGCCCCCTTCGGCCGCGCCGCCGCGGAACTGGAGGAGGCGCTGGGGACCCGGCGGTTCCGCCCCTGCGGCCCGGTGGAGGTCGCCACCCTGGGGTGGTCGGCACCGCTCGGCGAGGACACCTCGGCCTTGGTGCATGGGGTGGGCGGCTGTCTGCTCCTGTGCCTTCGCAAGCAGGAGCGGCTGCTGCCGTCGTCCGCGGTTGCCGAGGCGGTGGATGAGCGCATCGCCGAGATCGAGGCCGGTGAGGCACGCGACCTCAGCCGCTCGGAGCGCCGCGCGCTGCGCGAGCAGACCGTCACCGAGATGCTGCCGCGCGCCTTCACCCGCTCGCGCCGCACCCTGCTCTATATCGACACCGAGTCCGGTTGGCTGGTGGTCGACGCCGCCAGCGAAAAACAGGCCGAGGAGGCGATTTCGCTCCTGCGCCTGACGCTCGAGACCCTGCCGGCCAAGCCCCCGGCCCCCCGACAGGCCCCCGCCGGCATCCTCACCGCCTGGCTGCTCACCGGCGAGGCCCCGGCCGATTTCACCCCTGCCGACGCCTGTGAACTGCGCGACAGCGAGGACAGTGCGAGCGTCATCCGCTGCAAGGGGCAGGATCTGGCCAGTGAGGAGATCCTGAACCACCTGCGGGCCGGCAAACAGGTCGTCAAGCTGGCCCTGGACTGGGACGAGCGGCTCGCCTTCACCCTGGCCGACGACCTGTCGCTCAAGCGCCTGCGCGTCGGCGACGCCCTGCTCGATGAGATCGAGGACGGCGACGACCCGGCGGCGCGGCTCGACGCCGAGTTCGCGCTCATGGCCCTGCAACTGCGCGAGCTGTTCGTGCGCCTGGACGCGCTGTTCGGCCTGGTCGGCGAGCCGGCTTAGTCGAAGCATCTTGAGTACCGTGGCGCCGGTGAACCAACCTGACGAACCGAGTGCCCCCGCCGGGGAGGCCCCGGAACGGCGCCGTCCGGTGCGCAGCTTTGTGCTGCGCCAGGGCCGACTCACGGTGGCGCAGGAGCGGGCCTTTGTGGACCTGTGGCCGCGCTATGGGGTGGACTGGGTGCCCGGGACGCCGCTCGACCTCGCGGCCCTGTTCGGCAATGGGCGGGCGGTGGTGCTGGAGATCGGCTTCGGCAACGGGGACAGCCTGGCGGCGATGGCGGCGGCGCAACCGCTGTGCAACTGGCTGGGGGTGGAGGTCCACGGACCCGGGGTGGGCCATCTGCTGCTGGAGACCAAGCGGCGCGGGCTTACCAACCTGCGGGTGGTCCGCCACGATGCCGTGGAACTGCTCGCCGGGGGGCTGCCGCCCGCATCGCTTGCGCGGGTCCAGCTCTTTTTTCCGGACCCCTGGCCCAAGCAGCGCCACCACAAGCGCCGCATCCTGACCCCCGCCTTTCTCGATTTGCTGGCGCGCGCGCTGGTGCCGGGCGGGGTCTTCCACGCGGCCACCGATTGGGAACCCTACGCCACCCAGATGCTCGCGGTGCTGGAGGCCCCGGGCTCGCCGTTCGTGAACACCACGGGGCCGGGCCGCTTCGCGCAGCGCCCCGCCACCCGCCCCTTGACCCGCTTCGAGCAGCGGGGCGAGCGCCTCGGGCACCAGGTCCGCGACCTGGTAGTGCGACGCCGCTGATGGGCGCCCTGCGCCTGGAGGGGGTGCGCCCGCGGGTCCTGGCCCCGGTGAACCTGACCCTGGCGGCGGGTGAGTTGGTCTTCATCTGCGGCCCCTCGGGTTCCGGCAAGAGCCTGCTGCTGCGTGCGGTGGCGGACCTGGACCCCCACGCGGGCGAGGTCTGGCTGGGGAGCGAGGCGCGCTCGACCATGGCCCCGGCCCGCTGGCGGCAACGGGTCGGGCTCTTGCCCGCGGATGCATTCTGGTGGGCGGATGCGGTCGGCGAGCACTTTCCGGCGGCCGCCCGGGAGCGTAGCGCACCAACCCGGCGCGCTTCAAACCCGGGCGAGAAGTTCCCGCCGCCCGCGGCGGATAGTCGTCTCGACGGCCTGCTCGCCGCCCTTGGCTTCGCGCCGGATGTACTGGATTGGTCGGTCGCGCGCCTCTCCACCGGCGAGCGCCAGCGCCTGGCCCTGGCGCGGCTGCTGGCCCAGGGGCCGGAGGCCCTGCTGCTGGACGAGGCCACGGCCAACCTGGACCCGGGCAACCGCGAGCGGGTAGAACTGGTGACGGCAGCCTATCGTGCCGCTCACGCCGCGGCGGTACTCTGGGTGAGCCATGACCCGGAGCAGCGCGAGCGCCTCGGCGGGCGGCAGTTCGGCATCCGGGATGGGCGCCTGGGGCAGACCGAAGCGGTGAGCGCGGACCCCGCCCGCCTGGAAGATCGGCGATGAGTCTGGTCCTGCTCACCCCCTTCGACCTGGCCCTGGCGGCCGTCCTGGTGCTGTTGCTGGCGGCCATGTCCTGGTACCTGCACCTGGGGGTGGAGCGGCGCCTGCTGATCGCGGCGGCGCGCAGCACGGTGCAGTTGATGCTGGTGGGGCTGGTGCTCAAGGGCTTGTTCGCGCAGACCAATCCCTGGCTGATCGGGCTCATGGCGCTGTTTATGCTGGCGGTCGCTGGGATCGAGGTCCTGCAGCGCCAGAAGCGGCGCTTCCGCGGGCCCTGGGGCTACGGGATCGGGGCGGTTTCCATGTTCATCTCCTCTTTCAGCGTACTGTTGCTGACGCTGACCCTGATCATCCGGGTGGAGCCCTGGTATCAGCCCCAATACCTGATCCCGCTTTTGGGTATGCTGCTGGGTAATACCATGAGCGGTGCGGCGATCGCGCTGGACACCCTGACGCGCGGCGCCTGGGACGCGCGCGGGCGCATCGAGGCGCGGCTGCTGGCCGGGGGCACCTGGGATCAGGCCATCGCGTCGCTGCGGCGGGACTCGCTGCGCGCCGGGCTGATCCCGATCGTCAACGCCATGGCCACCGCCGGCCTGGTCAGCCTGCCGGGGATGATGACCGGGCAGATCCTGGCCGGCAGCCCGCCCATGGAGGCGGCCAAGTACCAGCTCTTGATGATGTTCGTGATCTCCGCCGGGACCGGCCTGGGGTCGGTGGCGGCGGTGTGGCTCGGCTCCCGGCGGCTGTTCGATGAGCGCGAGCGGTTGCGCCTGGATCGGCTGCGCGACCAGGGACGCGACCGCGGGAACTAGGATCGCACCGCCGCAGTCACCGCCCCGTCGCTCCGGTCCTTTTTGGCGCATCGCTTCACCGGTAAAATCCCATTTCCAGTCGGATCATTGGTGCCGCCGCCGTGCGGCAACGGCAAGCCCCCACCCCTCGAGGACCTCCCGCGATGAAGCACTCACCACCAGCCGCCGCCCCAGCCCTGCTCCTCGTCGCCGCGCTGCTGGCGGCCGTCACGCCGGTCCAGGCCGGCCCGGACCGGCCCGCGGTCGGCAACGCGGCGGCGCCCCCGGCAAGTCCGGCGGCCGCGGCACCGCAAGACGCCGGTGAGTCCACGACGGGAGCGCCGCCGTCCCTGGAAAATACCTCCTGGTCGCCCGCGGCCTATCGTTCCGGCAAGGCCCTGGTCGAGATCGCCGCGGGCCCGCGTCCGGGCCGCTTCCGCTTCGAGGCGGGGCGGGTCGCCGGCACCGCGGGCTGCAACCAGCTCGGCGGCAGCTATACCCTGGCGGGGGCGAGCCTGACCTTCAAGGCGAATATGGCCTCCACGATGATGGCCTGTCCGGAGCCGCTGATGAAGCAGGACAAGGCGGTCGGCCTGGCCCTGACCCGGGTCGCCGCCTACCGACTGGACGGCGAACTGCTGGAGTTGCTGGACGCCGCGGGCGCGGTGCAGCTGCGCTTCGTGCGGCTCAAGCCCACCCCCCTGGTCGGGCAGGTCTGGCAGCTGACCGGCTACGACAACGGCAAAGAGGCCATCAGTTCGGCCCGCAACGGGACCGAGATCAGCCTGGAGTTCCGCGACGACGGCACCCTGGGCGGCTCCGACGGCTGCAATCGCTACATGAGCGGTTACACCCTGAGCGGCGCGGCCCTGACCATCGGCCCCCTGGCCAGCACCCGCATGGCGTGCAAGGGGCCCGAGGGGGCAGCGGAACAGGCCCGTGACTACGCGGCGGCCCTGGGCGCGGTGACCGGCTACCGCATCGACGGCGGCGAGTTGCTGCTCCTCACCGGCGCGGGCAAACCGGCCGCCCGCTACCGCACGGAGGTGGTCCGGCCGGTCGAGGTCGCGGCCGGCGGCGGCGCCCTCCCCAGCGGTACGCCTGACAGCGCGCAGACCCCGCAGCCGGCCCTGACGGCCCCCGCCGCAAGCACGGCTCCCCAGGGCGGCGCGGTCGGCGGCGGGGAGGCACCGCGGCGGAGCCTGCCGCCGACGCCGACGCCCTAAGATTCCTTGAGCAACGCCCATCTTCAGAGCGGCCCGAGGCTATATGGACAGGATTAACAGGATTTTTCCGGATCAACAGGATAAGAACGTCGCGACTCCAGTCATCGGCACTTCCGAAAATCCTGTTAATCCTGCGAAATCCTGTTAATCCTGTCTATTTATGATCAGCCGGTACCGATGTCGATGCTTGGTTTGCGGCCGGTGCTATGCGGATCGCGGGCGACACCGGATCGGCTACACTGGCGCCCCCGTTCCCGGTCGCGCGAGTCAATCGTCAACATGCATTGTTGGGCCCACAACTTTTTCGTCGTCATGGTGATCGCGCTCGGGACCCTGGGCATGATCGACGCCTGCGGGCAAAAGGGCCCCCTGTTCCTGCCGAAACCGGACGAACAACAGGCCCCGGCGAAGGGTGCGGAGGTGCCCAAGACGCCGGCCCCGACGCCGGTGCCGGCTCCGACTCAGGCGCCGGTTCCGACTCAGGCGCCGGCCCCGGCCCTGCCCCCGGCGTCCAACGCCGAACTGCTGGCATGGCCGGCGCAAAACCCGAGCGGCTGCACCGACGGGTGCTCGGGAGGAGCCAAGTAATGGACCATTTCAACTACCGCGACCACCTGCTCCACGCCGAGGACGTGCCGCTCACCGCCATCGCGCAACAGTTCGGCACCCCCTGCTATGTCTACTCCCGGGCGACGCTTGAGCGGCACTGGCACGCCTTCGACCGCGCCTTCCAGGGGCACCCGCACCTGATCTGTTTCGCGGTCAAGGCCAATGCCAACCTGGGGGTGCTGAGCGTTCTGGCGCGGCTCGGCTCCGGGTTCGACATCGTCTCGGTAGGCGAACTGGAGCGGGTGCTCGCGGCCGGGGGCGAGGCCGGCAAGGTCATCTTCTCGGGGGTCGGCAAGCGGGAGGACGAACTGCGCCGGGCGCTCGCGGTCGGCATCCGCTGCTTCAACGTGGAATCGGTGCCGGAGCTCGAGCGTCTCGACCGGGTGGCCGGGGACCTGGGTCTCATCGCGCCCGTCTCGCTGCGGGTCAACCCGGACGTGGACGCCCGCACCCACCCCTATATCGCCACCGGACTCAAAGAGAACAAGTTCGGGATCGACATCCGGGCGGCCGAGGCGGTCTACCGGCAGGCGGCGCGGCTGCCGCACCTGCGCGTCACCGGGATCGACTGCCACATCGGCTCCCAGCTCACCGATCTGGCCCCCTTCCTGGCCGCCCTGGAGCGGGTGCTGGCCCTCGCCGATCGGCTGGCGGCGGCCGGCATCCCCATCGCCCACCTGGACTTAGGCGGCGGGCTCGGCATCCGCTACCTGGGCGAACACCCGCCGGAGCCCGCCGCCTATGCCGCCGCCCTGCTCCATCGCCTGGGCGGCCGCGGCCACGAGATCATCCTGGAGCCGGGGCGCGCCATCGTCGGCAACGCCGGCATCCTGCTGACCCGCGTGGAATATCTGAAACCCACCGAGCACCGGCGCTTTGCCGTGGTGGACGCGGCGATGAACGACCTGCTGCGCCCCGCCCTCTACCAGGCGGTCCAGGACATCGTTCCGGTCCGCCTGGACAGCGCGGCCGACCCCGCCCGCTATGATCTCGTGGGACCGGTGTGCGAGACCGGGGACTTCCTGGGCAAGGACCGCCTGCTGGCCCTGGCGCCGGGCGATCTGCTGGCCGTGCGCGGCAGCGGGGCCTACGGGTTCAGCATGAGTTCCAACTACAACAGCCGGCCGCGCGCCGCCGAGGTCATGGTGGACGGCGGGCAGGCCCATCTGGTGCGGCGCCGGGAGAGCATCGCGGACCTGATGGCCGGGGAGTCCTTGCTGCCATGAAGCGCCGCCCCGAACCGGAACTCATGGAGGACGCCGAACAGGCCCTGGCCTATGCCCAGGCCGACTTCTCGGAATCCAACGCCCTCTTCATCAAGCTGCTCGGCCGGCTGGACCCCGCCCCCCTGCCCCGCGCCCGCGCGCTGGATCTCGGCTGCGGCCCGGCGGACATTGTCTGCCGTTTCCTGCGCGCCTGGCCGCAGGCCACCTGCGACGCACTGGACGGCTCCGCGGCCATGCTGGGGCACGCCAGGGCCGCACTGGACCGGCTGCCCGGGGTCGCCGCACGCGCCCGGCTGCTGTGCGAGGTCCTGCCCAGCCCCACGCTGCCCAAGGCCCACTACGACCTGATCCTGTCCAACAGCCTGCTCCACCAACTGCACAATCCCCAGGTGCTCTGGCAGGCGGTGCGGGCCGCCGCCGCCCCCGGCGCCCAGGTACTCATCATGGACCTGATGCGCCCGGCCTCCGCCGGTTGGGCCGAGGCCCTGGTGGCGACCTACGCGGCCGGCGAGCCCGAGGTCCTGCGCAGCGACTTCCGCAACTCGCTATTCGCCGCCTTCGAGCCCGCCGAGGTGGTGGACCAGTTGGCGCAGGCGGGCCTGAGCGCACTGGAGGTGGCGGTGGTGAGCGACCGGCATCTGGCGGTCTTCGGCCGTATGGAAGAAGAGAATTTGTCCGCAAATGAACGCAAATGAACGCAAATTAATCAGTTATGGCCTGGCTTCCGACATCGCCGCCGCAATGACCGAACTCCACAAGACCCATCAGCCCGCGAGTTAAACCATGCGCGCTCAGCCCTGTTCCTCTTTTTTGCGTTCATTTGCGTTCATTTGCGGACAAACAATTTGATGAAGCTGCGGTTTACCAAGATGCACGGCCTGGGCAACGACTTCGTCGTCATCGACGCCGTGCGCCAGGTGGTCGAACTCGACACCGCGGCCATCCGTCAGTTGGCGGATCGGCACCGCGGCATCGGTTGCGACCAGGTGCTGCTGGTGGAGCGCCCGCGGTTGCCCGGCACCGCCTTCCACTACCGGATCTTCAACGCCGACGGGTCCGAGGTGGAGCAATGCGGCAACGGCGCCCGCTGCTTCGCCCGCTTCGTGCGCGACCAGGGGCTCTGCGACCAGACCGAGATCCCGGTCGGCACCGCCGCCGGTGCGATCCGTCTCTTCATCGAGCCCGACGGTCAGGTGCGGGTCGACATGGGGGTCCCGATCCTGGACCCGGCGCGCATCCCCTTCCTGGCGGATGCGCAGGCCCCGACCTACGACCTCGCGGTGGACGGCGAGACGCTCACCATCGGCGCTGTCTCCATGGGCAATCCCCATGCGGTGCTGCTGGTGGACGATACGGACAGGGCACCGGTGGCGCGGCTCGGCCCCCGCATCGAGTCCCACCCGCGCTTCCCTCGACGGGTGAACGTGGGCTTCATGCAGGTGCTGGCACCGGATCAGGTCCGGCTGCGCGTCTACGAGCGCGGCACCGGCGAGACCCTGGCCTGCGGGACCGGGGCCTGCGCGGCGGTCGTGAGCGGACGCACCCGCGGTCTGCTCGGGCCGCGGGTGCGGGTCAGCCTGCCCGGCGGGGACCTTGTGATAGAGTGGTCGGTCAACGGGGGAGCGGTCCAGATGACCGGGCCGGCACAACGGGTCTTCGAGGGGGAGATCGAGCGATGAGAAAGACAAAGGGCGAGGGGGGCGCGGCCGCGGCCGGGGCGAGCGAGGCCGCGATCACCGCAGGGCCCGCACCGGGGGAGGGCGCCGGGGCAACCGCGGCGGCGGCGGTCGCCGCCTATCTGCAGGGTCACCCGGACTACTTCGCGTCCAACCCGCAGATCCTGGCCGAGTTGCACATCCCCCACACCGCGGCCGGGGCGGCGGTCTCGCTGATCGAGCGCCAGGTCAGGGTGCTGCGCGCGCAACTCGACACCGAGCGCGGCCGACTGGCACAGCTCATCGCCCGCGCCCGCGAGTACGAGGCCTTCTCCGCCCGCCTGCACGCACTGGTGCTCGCCCTGATCACCGCCCCGGACCTTGCGCGGGTCAGCGCCGCCCTCCGGGAGGGCCTGACGCACGAGTTCAGCGCCCAGGCGGTCACCCTCAAGGTCTTCCCGGTAGACCCCGCGGCCGGGGACCCCGATCCCCTGGTCGCCGCCTTCCGGGACTTCCTCGAGCGCAAGCACGCCCTGTGCGGCCCGCTGGACGAGGCCAAGAACGCGGCCCTGTTCGGCGATCTGCCGGATCCCGCGGGCGAGCAGGTCCACTGCGCCGCCCTGATACCGATCCGCGCGAACGGACGCTGCGGCGTACTCGCCATCGGGGCCGCCGACCCCGACCGCTTCAAGCCCGACATGCGCACCGACCTCCTGGACCGCCTGGGCGAGATCGTGAGCTGCAAGCTGCAGATGCTGCCGCCTGAAGTGCCGAGCGCGGTGACGCCGCCGCCCCCGGCCCCCGCGAGCGAGGACGCGCCCAAGCCGACGCCGACCCGGCGCAAGCGCGCCAAGAAGACGGTCCCGGAATGAGCGAGCCGCAAGGCTGCCCCATTGCGCCCTTCCTCGCCCACCTGGCCCACGAGCGGCGCCTGGCCGAGCCGACGCTCTGCGCCTACCGCGCGGACCTGGAGCGGCTGACCGCCTGGCTGGACGCGGCCGGCGGCGCACCGGACGCCATCACCCGCCTGGACCAGCAGCAGATCCGCCGCTATGTCGCCTGGCGGCACCGCAACGGGGTCTGCGGGCGCACCCTGCAACGCGAACTGTCCAGCCTGCGCAGCCTCTATCGCTGGCTGCTGCGTGAGGGGCGCGCCCAGAACAACCCCGCGGTGGGCATCCGCGCCCCCAAGACGGCGCGCAAACTCCCCGCCACCCTGGACGCCGATCAGTTGTGCAACCTGCTCGACCGCCCGGTGGACGACCTGCTCGCCATCCGCGACACGGCCATGATCGAGCTCTTCTACTCGTCCGGGCTGCGCCTGGCCGAGCTGGTCAGCGTCAACTTAGGCGACATCGACATGGCCGACGCCATGCTCAGCGTCACCGGCAAGGGCGCCAAGACCAGGCGGGTCCCGGTCGGCGCCCAGGCGCGCGCGGCCGTGCAGCATTGGATGCGCGTACGCGCCAATCTGGCCGCGGGCGACGAACCCGCGCTCTTCGTCAGCAGCCGCGGCAGCCGCATCCACCCCCGCACGGTCCGCGCCCGGGTCGCCCAGTGGGCACAGGAACAGGGCGCCACCCGCAATGTGCACCCGCACCTGCTGCGCCACTCGTTCGCCAGCCACCTGCTGGAGTCGTCCGGGGACCTGCGCGCCGTCCAGGAACTGCTCGGGCACGCCGACATCAGCACCACCCAGATCTACACCCATCTCGACTTCCAGCATCTGGCCCAGGTTTATGACCAGGCGCATCCCAGGGCCAAGCGTAAGCCCTGACAAGGATACCGGGTTCACACGATCACCCGTTTCATCTCAGCGGCAATCCGGGTCAACGCAAAGTCCGTGGTCAGATCGGCCTTCTTGCGCTTGATCCCGGCGGCAACCCGGGCCGCGGCATCCAGGGCCGCGTTCAGCAACGGCGCCGGGGCCGTATCGACCCAGAAGCTCTCGTCGCTGATCTTACGTTTGACCTCGAACGGCACTAAGGCCGTGGCCACCTGGTCGTAGACGCTCGGCACCCGCTGTACCGAAAGGCCTCCGCCCTGCGCGGTGCGCTCCGCCACCAGTCGCCGACAGGCGTCGAGTTCCTTCCAGAAGTTGTCCTCGGCGTTCCCGAACTTCTGACGCCCGGTGATGAGCCCATAGGCGGTCCCGAGCGCCAACGCCGCCTGGGCGCGGCCGGATCGCTGGTTGTCCGCCTCCAGGTCGGTCACATGGGTCGTGAGTCGAAACTCCGTGTCCGCCATCTCCTGAAGTCGGGCGACAAAGGGCTCTGCATCGGCCTCGGTGACCATCGCAGACTCGTCAAGTTCGATCCCGGCCAGGCTATCCAGGTCGGCAATCAGCCGCGGCGCCCAGCCTTCGCCTTCCTGTATCGCGACAACAAAGGCCACGCACTCCAGGTCCAGCCCCTGCGGCCTGACGGCAATGCGGCGCACGCAACCGGGCTGCTCCCATCCCGCGCTCTGCCCCAGGATCGCGTCAAAGACCGGTTCCCCGTAGGTGGCGAACCGCAATGCCGGGCCAAGCGATTCGATACCCTCCTCGTACAGCCGCCGATCCGTGGTCAGTGCGGTCCCATCCACGATACCGGCAAGGCCCCGGAGCAACAGCGGCTCGCGCCCATTGCCCGTCAGGTTGACGGCACAGGCACACCCCAGGGCCTTCAGATAAGCGGAACCGGTCAGGACACCCCAGAGTCCATCCAAGGTGGCCGGCAACTGCACGGCCGCGTGCGCCTGCTCCAGGCGCTGATAGATCTCGTAGACCTCCTGCCCGGTCAGCTCGGTCTCGCGGATGCGCTGCTGACTGAAGGCAATCCGTTGGCGGGCCTGCGTCTCCAACTGCCCCTCAGTCACCTCGCCCGCCGCCAGCCGGCGGAAATCGTCCTCGGTGACCGGCAACATGGACACCTGTTGATCCCCGACCACGGCGATCATGCTGCCCAACCGATCGAGCAACCGGCCGTAGACGATCTCCTCGACCGAGCCCAGATAGCACAGGTTTTGAACGTGGATGTGCTCGTGTCGTTGGCCGATGCGATCGATCCGGCCGATCCGCTGCTCCACTTTGGCCGGATTCCACGGCAGGTCGAAATTGACGAGAAAATCGGCCGTCTGGAGGTTGAGACCCTCGGCCGCCGCGTCGGTGCAGACCAGGATGTCGATCTGACCGCGCAGGAAGCGCTGCTTGATCTCATCGCGCTCGGTGCCGATCAGCCGGCCGGTCGCGGGATCGGTGTATTGGCCCCCGCGGCCCGAGTAGGTCCCCACCAACAGCCGGGCCTCGGCTTGTCGCAGCCGCCGGACGATATCCTCCAGGGTGTCCCAGAACTGGGTAAAGATGACCGTCTGCCGGACCCGGCCGGGCCGCGCGGAATCCCTCCGTTGCTCCACATAGCCCAACAGGGCCTGGGTCTTGGACGAGGCCGGCGCGGCGTCGTACAGGCTGCCCGCCAGCATCCCGCTGAGCTTTTCCAACTCCCAACGGAGATCCGCCTCGCTGCGGTTCTTGAGCAACTGCTCGATAACCTCCGCGTCGCCCTCCTCCTGTTCCAGGTCCTCATCGCACTGGGACAGGTCGGGGACAGCGGCGGTCGCCGCGGCCCCCGGCGCGTCCAGCAGGTGTTCCAGGGTCCACTTGACCCGTTCGCGCCGCCGCCGCAGGGTCTCGCCGATGGCGTGCAGACTGGAGGCGAAGCGCCGCTGCAGAAAGCTCAGATAGAAGCCGGTGGAAACCCGCGCCTGTTGATCGTTGGCGGCGGCGACTTGCTGGGATAACTCCTGGGAATAGGATTGCAGGGCCTCGTAAGCCGCCTGCTCCTGCGGCGTGTATTGGATGCGCCGCATTGGCAGGATGTGCCGGTGCGCCAGGTTGGCCGTCAGCCGGCCCTGCTCCTGGTAGACCCGCAGCAGGGCGCGGTTGTGGCGCATCATCACCCGTGAGAGGGGCGCCGAGGCAAAGATGGCACGCAGCAGTTGCTTGAGACTTGCCCCCGTCGGCTGGATGCCCCGCGTCAGCCAGTTGTCATACTGGGTCCGGTTCGAGGGACTGAGCACCGTCTGGCGGACAAAGGTCGCCAACTCAGGGTCATGCCGCCCAATCGAGGCCAGCACCCGGCGCAGAAAACCCAGATCCTCGTCCGAAACCTTCTCGCCCTGCTGGATACGGCCCTGGATCTCGTAATATGCCTGGGTCAGGGACGGATCATCCTGGAAGGGGCCGACCCGCCGCGTCAGCCGAAACAGGTCATAGACCTCGATCGGGTCGAGTTGCATGGGTGTGGCGGTGGCGAGCCATAGTGCACGCGTCTGCGCTCGCAAGGTCTGGCTGACCGCCTGGTAAAGATCGCCATACTTGGGTTGCACCACCAGTCCGGCGGTGGAGTTGCTGCGGCGGGCATAGTGGGCCTCATCGACCAGGGCGATGTCCCAGGTCTGCGCCGCCAACTCCCGCCGGCGCTCCTTGCGGCGGACCAGCCCGGTGGAGACGATGACCAAGGCCGGCGCAAAGATCGACTTGGCCGGGATATGTTGCTCGATCGGGTACAGGTAGGCGTGCCGCACCTGAGGGCCGGAGAGCGCCCGCCCGAAAGGCAGGAAAAACTTGGTCGCCAACTCGCTCTGCCACTGTCGGGCCAGGCTCGCGGGCGGCGCGATCAACACCCGCCGCGCCAGTCCGGACAGGATCAGCGAGCGCAGGGCCAGGCCCGCCTCGATGGTCTTACCCAGGCCGACCTCGTCGCACAGCAGGAAGCTGTAGGGGTAGGAGGCGATCAACCGGCGCGCCACGATGGCCTGGTGGGGCCAGGGCTCCACCGGGGCCGTGACCATGCCGACGAAGCGGCCGTTGGGCATCCGCGGGGCCTCGCGCAGGATCGCAAACTGGAGCCACTCCAGCGCCGTCGGGCGCGGGACCTGCGGCGGGTGCGCGCTGGACCCATCGATCTCTTGCGGGTCCGCCACGGTGCTGCCGATCTCAATCAGTCGCTCGCGCACCGCCTGGGGCAGGTCCACCACATAGAGCCCCGGGTCCTGGTTGGCCCAGATGGCCTCGAAGTCGGCCGCGTAGCTGTCGGCCCTGGCCGCCTCGCGGGTGCCCCACCAGTCGCAGTGCACCCCGATGTTCTCGGCGTTGATCAAGAGCGCGGTGCGCGACTCGTTCAGGGACCCCTCGGCGAGCAGCCGGTTGCCCTCGGCGTCATGGAAGACGGCCCATTTCTCGTGGACATAGCCATCCTCGCGTGACTCGTAGGGGATGGCCATCCCGGTCTTGCGATGGCGGCGCAAGGCCACACGGATCTCCAGGCAGCCGGCCTTGAGCATCCCGGCCAATAGACCCAGGCCGTTCGCGACCGGTTCCGTCCCGTCCTGTGGCTCGGCGAGCGCCGCCAGCAGTGTCGCGGCGAGATGCCCGATGTCCTGGTGGTCGAGGATGATCTGGGCATCCTTGGGGTCCAGGTCGGCGCCCGCCACCAGCCGCACCCGACCCTGGTGTTCGACCAATGCCGAGAACCCTTGGGAGGCCGCGGCGAGCGAGGTCGAACGGAAGTACCCGGCCACCCGGTCATAGCGCAGGCTGGAACGTAGCGCCGGGATGTAGAAGTCGTGGAGCAGGTCGCTGGTGGTGCTGCGATAGCGGGGCTCCCAGTTGCGCTGCTGGAACGACTCGGGTTTGTCGGTGCTCGCCATGCTGAGATTCTCTGAATCAGAAAGCGAGTGCTTCCGGCGCCTGAGCGAATAACGCGGCAAAGGCGGGATTCTTCCTCTTGTTACGGCTACTGAAGAGCGACTTGGCCGCCGCAACCCGGGCGGCATAGTTGCCCTGCCCGTCGACCTCGCCCTGGTATTGCTGCAGCAACTCGTTTGCCTGGGTGGGAAGCACCGCGTCCGGTATCCTGATCATAACTCAATCGACCCGCGCTGCGACGGTCGGCAGGGCAGCACGAAGTTGCGCCTGTTCCTTGCGCTCAGCCTCATCCAGTCCCTTGACGATCTCCTTGTTGTTCAACTGGGCCAGGCGGTCGCGCATTCCCTGCGCTATCGGCGACCGAGTATTCGCCGCCTCAGCGCCGAAGGCATCGGTGCCGTAGGCATCCAGCACGTTGCCGTAGACTACGCGCTTGAATTCATTGCCATCCAGCAATCGGGCCTCCTCATTGGTCCCGGAGCGGGGCAGCAGCAGGATCGAGCCGTGCTCCGCCGCCTGGCAGATCAGGGGGCTGTGGGTGGATACGATGAACTGGATATTGGGGAAGTGTTCGCAGAGCCAGAATCCAATGCGCTTCTGCCAGGTCGGATGCAAGTGGGCATCGACCTCGTCGATGAGCACGACGCCACTGGCCTGGACCTGCCTTGGATTATCCGGATCAAAGACCGCGCTTGCACCGAACGCGAAATAAATTTGCCTGATAAGCTCAAAGGTCATACTCAGAATGGAACGATAGCCATCACTGAGGTCCTGTACTGGGATCGATACGCCCGAGGCGTCTGAAAATAGTATTTGTTTCGGCGTAATCTCTTTAAGGCGCACACCAGAGGGGAGAAAGTCTTCCTGGTTAACAAACTGCATCAACGGGTCAAGCAATTCTTGCCCGAGCCCTTGGAAGCTTGAGTTCTTTTCCGCGCTAAGCCAGGTTAGCCAATCGAGCCCCTCGGTTAATGCAATGCCTTCACCAAACAGCGACAAGTGCCGGTTGAGTCGAAGGAGTGTCCCGGATGTGGATTGTTCCACACGCCCTACGCCCCCCGTGAAACGACGAAACGGGCCATACGAAGCAGAGAGCCAGCCGTGTTCGCTGCCCCAAACGTGCCTGTTTGGGTCAAGCTTGCTCTCCAGCGACTCGAACGAGGGCGCCGTCGCATCATCACCCGGTCGCGTCAGCTTAAGGCCAAAAGACAACTCCGCGTCTAACGAGGGTGGCCTTCCCCTGCCAACAAACTCATCGATTCCCTGGTCCGATCCGATCCATAGCTTGATCTCCCCCGACTTGCATCCATCACGCAACCAGGCATCCCAAGGCTGCCGTAACCCGTAAGACTCACGCGGACCGAGTAAGGCAACGGCGATCGACTTCAACAGGGTCGACTTACCTGCCCCATTATCGCCAAGCACCACATGCCAGCCCTTGGCCTTGTCCGCCGCTATGTCCCAAGTCAGCTCACGAATAGACTTGATGTTATTGATGTGTATCTGGCGGATGTGCATGACTCGAACCTCACCGGAAGGGCAGTATGCCCCGATTAATCGCATTCAATTATCACGCACCGTTCCGAGATTAGGCGAGCATTTCCCATAAGCTACGCGGATTGGTGCAATGACGAATACTTTCACCCTGGCTGCGGGAAGCAGAGCTTCCCGGACGGGGTTCCCAAGCGGAGCTTGGGAACCAGAAAGGCATCTGCTTAAGCCGCACCGTCATCCCCGGCGGCCCGGCGCAGCAGGGCAAGTCCCCGCTCGGTTTTCCCTTGGCCACGTTGGGCACGGACACGAAAGCGGGCCTCGGCATCCGTCTCGGCCACCATCACGGCGGCCATGTCGTCTAATAGTGGCTCGATGCTGGTACCGCGGACGTGGGCGATCTCGTCCAACCGACGGTAGGTCTCATCAGGCAGGCTGACTGTCACAGAGGTCATGGTTGCAGCGTCTTAGGTAAGCATCGGGATTACTGCCAGGGGTTGAGCAGATTGATGCCCGTGCGCTTGAAATCGGCGGTGTTCCTGGTTACCAGGATCATGCCGCGATTCAAGCCGACGGCGGCAATCAGTGAATCCATCTGCGGGAGCGGCGCCCCGGCCCTCAGCGCCGACCCCACCATGTCGAGCAGGAACTTCACAGGCTCAGGTCCCGTTCGAGATCCTGGTTGCGCTCGATGCGGACACCGCTGCCGCGCAACGGCGACTTCATGAGAAAGTCGGCCAGGCTGTCAGTCGGCGGCGTGAGTCGGCGGTATTCTTCCATGGAAAGTACCACCGCGGTTTCCTCGCCGTTGGCGGTAATCACCTGGGGACCGACGCGCAGGGCCTCTTCCACCACTTGATTCAATCGATTTTGTCGTTCTTGAAGCTGCCAGTTCATAGATGCCCCCTGTCGTTATGGTACCAATCACCTCGCCCATTGCGGTAGAACTGCTTCGATCATTCCCCGCTTGGCACTACCGCGACAGAGCCGAACTGACGAAAGTGAGCGTCGAAGGCGAAGGCGGTCTGGATGCCGCGGCTGACCATGACGACCTTACTCACACAGTCCGTGAAGCTCCATTGTTTATCGGAGAACTGCCGATAGACACCCCAGGCCGCGTGGATATCGTCAGGGGACACCAGATGCAATTCGGCCAGTCCTTGGTCGAAGAGTGATTGACCGACACGCAAAGCGCGTCGATTCTCGCCGCGCATCCGCATCAGGGTTAACAATTCATCGACGACGTAATCGGTGGTCAGTAGCGGCGCCTGGTTACGGACCAACCAAGCCCGCGCAACCGCATGGTCTGCGTCCGCGGGCACGAAAGCGGCGAACCAGGCGCCGGTATCCACGAAAATCACGGCCGTCGCCCGTAGAGCAGGACATCATGGTCCCGGTTGGAGAATCCATCGTCCGCACTCTCGCTGGGGAGAGCATCCAACTCCTGCAGCAGGCCATCCAGTTGGGCCTTGCGCTCGGCGGGCGGTGGCGCCGTCTGGTCCCGCTGTAAGGCATGGGCCAGTACCTCGATCAGGTGGAGCTTGTCGCGATGATCCAGGCCCTTGATGGCCCGTTCGATCTCGGCCGTTTGCGGTTGCATGGGTGTTCTCCCGGTGTTGTCTGGCGCGAGTCTAGCGGATACCGGGCCTCCCCGTTGGGGCGGTGATGAGGCAAGGTGGTCCCGCGGCCCCGCAGGCTCGGCAGAGCGATAGCGATGCCCGTCAGCCCACGCGCAACCCGTAGAGCGCCGCGCGCGCCTGGCGCTTGAGGTCCGGCGCGCGCGCCTCCGCGGCCCAGACCTCCAGGAGGTCGAGGATACGCTCGGCGCGTTCGGCGGCGTGCTCCTGGAGATAGGCGCGGGCGACCGGGATATCGCCCTCACGGTAGGCGGCGATCAGGCCCTGGAGGCGATCCCAGTCGGTCTGGGGGTCGGTCAGACGGGCGCCGTGGCGCTCCTCCGGTAGGGCCAGGCGGAGCTTGGACCCGGTGCGGACCAGGGGGGCCTGGTAGCCGTCGGTACCCTTGTCGCGGCCACGGGTGCCGGCGGACTGGTTGATGCCGATCTCCCGATCCTGGACCCGGTAGCCCCCGGGCTTGGCGTCCAAGGCTATTCCCAAGGAGCGGGAGAGGTTCAGGATGTCGTCATAGGCGACCTCAGCCAGTTCCCAGATGCCGAAGATGGTCAGGGCCATGGCGGTCTCGCTGTCCAGATCCTCCACCCGGACCTTGCCCTTGGTGATCTGACTGACCCGGCCCTGAGAGACCACGCGGCTCGCCTCGTTCATCGCCTTGACGGGGCTCACCAGGTCATCGCCGTCCTGTACCGGCCAGTGGGCGGAGAGGACCTGGAGCGCCTTGCCGTAGCTGGCGACCATCTCGTCCACCGGGTTCAGGCGCAGCGGCGCGAAGTCGGTGAGGCCCTGGCGGACGGCCGCCTCGATCTGGCGGCGGATGCCGGTCTGACCGAAGGCGCTGTCCCAGATGGCGGCCTCGGTGCCCTGGGCCGGGCGCTTGCGGCAGGACAGAAAGATAGAACTGGCGGCGGCGGCCAGGTCCTTCTGGTGGGTGGAGTTCTCGCCCTCGGACTCGACCGGGAAGCAGGCGGTGATGACCCAGCCGGCATCGATCAGCGAACGGGTGAGGGTCTCCCAGGCGTCCTGGGACTTGTGGTTGAACATCAGGGTGAAGAGGCCGTCGTCCTTCAGCGTACGGCGACACTCGCGGAAGATCTTGCCCATCATCCGCTCATAGGTCGCCTTGGCCCCGTCCGGTCCGCCGTCACGATGGGGGTTGGCCACCGCCTCGGACTTCTTGTCGGTCAGGCGCCGGTTGTAGACGCCGGGATAGAGGTCGCGCAAGGTGCGGCGGTGCCAGACATAGAAGTAATCGGACAGCTCCGCGTATTGCACGTTGTTGTAATACGGCGGGTCCATGCAGACCAAGTCAACCGATTCGTCGGGAACCTGCGGAATATGCGCCCCGGTGCCGTTGAGGATGGTGACCGGCGGCGTACCATCGGTCCCTTCCAGCACGGGGGCCACCAATTCAGCCAGGCCCTTGTAGGCATCGAGGACCTGCGACAGGCCCCAGGCGGCGCCCGAGTTGGGACCGGAAAAGACCATCTCACCAAAGGTCC
>Ga0247841_10006178_pt1 | contig 18743 bp, 15 predicted proteins | sample LaCruzMarch2015__2_FD_192410 | JGI IMG/M metagenome (GOLD analysis project Ga0247841, IMG submission 192410) | Freshwater microbial communities from meromictic Lake La Cruz, Castile-La Mancha, Spain - LaCruzMarch2015_18m | ecosystem: Environmental > Aquatic > Freshwater > Lake | place: Spain... | reverse complement strand
AACGGAATCGCGCAGTTCAAGAAAATAAGAATTCATAATATTCATACATTTCGAGATACTGCCTTCTGCCACACCGGCGTATAATGCCGTTTCTTCTTTACTCAGGGTCTCGAAATGTTTCATCAGATAAGCAGTCAGTTCCTTCTTCTTTATCGAGTCAAATCTTATTTTCTGGCATCTGCCGGTTATTGTCGGAAGTAAAGAATTAACCCTTGCCGTCGTAAGAATAATCAAACATCTGCCGGGCGGCTCTTCTAAAATCTTGAGAAAAGCGTTTGAACTTTGCGGATTCATTTGATCCGCATTTGAAATAAGAAATACTTTTGTTTTTCCTCTTCCCGCAGTCAGGAAAATGTCTTTTCTGATTTGTCTGATGCTGTCAATTCTGATATTGTTCGCTTTCTGTAAACTGATTTTATAATAGGGGTTAGCCGCTTTTCTCTTTAATTCGGTATGATACGATTCACGGTCTTCATTGTTCAGGAGTGAAACCGGACTGTCTTCTTCATTTGACTCTTTTTTTCCTGTTGGTAAAGCCGTAATAAATTTAAAATATACGGAATTGAGAGTTGCTATTTGTCTGCACGATGTACATACATCGCAGGCTTCTTTTAAGGAAGTTCCGACGTTAACCGGATTATCACAATTAACAAGTTTCGCTATTTCAATGGCGGCCGCATCTTTTCCCGTACCCTCTTTTCCATAAAATATCAGCGAATGAGGAATTCTTCCGCTTGCGTACATATTACTCAGAATGTTAATTACCCTGTCCTGCCCTATTATATTTTTCCACATATAAGTATATATTTAAAAAGTATTGCCGATTCCGAATTGTAAAGTGAGTTTCTCTTTGAAAATATTTGAAATTGTATTCTGAAACAGCCAACTGCTTGTTCCCGGAGAAGGCGCGTAATCATAAAGTTTAAATCCAAAATCTAATCTGAAAGGACCGACTATCGTATAATATCGCAGTCCTACGCCGATTGCGAGCGCAACATCGCTAAACTTGAACTTACTGGCAAATTCCCACAGATTGCCGTAATCAAAAAACGTAACAAAACCGACATCTTTGATAATTCCTTTGCTGTCGAGGAAGGGTCTTGTTCGGTGCTCAAAACTGCCTTCTACTATAAAATTACCTCCGTTTTCCGATCCGGGGAAAGTCCCGAGCCTTCTCGCCGGCCAACCCCTGACACTCGAACTTCCTCCCGCAATGAATCTGTATTCGAGAGGAACAATATTAGTAGCGTAATCCTTAATCTGCCCGCTTACTTTCAGTGTATTGTCACCGTATTCAAAGATATTGCCGATTAGAAATTTATTGGCGAGAGTTGATTTTTCACCGTTTCCCGTAACGGGCATATAAAATTTATTGAGGAAAGTAAGTTTTACGTAATTCACGGTAGAAACTTTAAATAATTTTTGCAATAATCCGCTCAGGAGACCGCTTTCCTCCACCAGATAGGACTGGTAAAATCCTGACGTAGGGAAACTAAAGTTATTTGTATTGTTATGAATAAAGGTCAGTCCGAGAATTGATGTAAATAAGTTTATATAAGCGCCTTCTGGTAAAATGACCAGTGAGTCGTTATCATAAACAGAAACAGGAGTTTTAAAAAATATTCTTTCGTTTGATAACTGCCAGTTTAAATTTAAATTATTTAAGTATGTAAATTTTGGTAATTCATAATACAGTGTTGTCTGATTTTTTATCTGCTCGATCCAGAATTCCTCGATTGAATAAAGTAGTCCGGTCAGGTTCAGACTGCCGGTAATTTTATTATTACCAAAAATATGGGGCTGGAAAACCTCCATAACTAATTCTGTCCTGTAAGTTTGCGGTGAATTCACGAGTCCTCTGACGGCAGCCTTAAACGTTCGCGCATCGCCGAAGAAATACTTATCCGAAAAAGATAAACCTAATCCGCCGAAGAACTGGTTCTGTATTTCATAAAAAAGAAGTTCAGGCTGTAGTTCGTATTTATTCCTTATTCCGGCTGATATTTTCAGGTTAATAATTCTCTTAACCGTATCAATATTATCAATCAGTATTCTGCCGTTTTCGATAATCGAAATTCTGCTGATTCTGTTTTCGCTGTTAATCAGTTTCTCTTTGCTGTAAATATCGCCTCTGACGTATTCGAGTTCTTTCAGCACATCGTCAAACGAAACATTATACTTATTATCCTTAATTGTAATGCTCGTATTCCCGAAGAGATATCTCTCTCCTGGCTGAAAATCAATAACAACCTTCAGCGTATGTTTCAGGTTTTCGTCAAGAGTTTCAAACTTCTCGATTTCCGGCGAAGTGCATGAAGCGAAAGCGTATCCGTTATCCTGCAGACTCCTGAGTATTCTGTTGACTTCAAGAGAAACTTTTGTCTTAACATATATATCACCTGTCTTGATAATAGGGGTGCCGTCAGAGAACAGATTCTGTACAAGCGTATTATCAACTTCATCCAATCCGTTGTATTTAATATCAATAATTTTGCTCGGATGATTTTCTGTTATTTTAAACGTTACATTTATTCTGTTTTTATTATCAAAAGCTGTTGCTGAGTCAACTACGGCGTCAAGGTATCCGTTATCAAAATAAAATTTCTCGATACGCAGAATATCATTCTCAAAATCTTCATATTTGAAATATTTAGTTGTTCCTGTTTTAATAATATTTTCAAGGTCGGAGTCCTGAAAATTCTGAGTATTAGTAAACACGAAATTAATCTCATCAATTTCGACAACTCCCTGAACAGGGTCATCTTCATCCTGCGCCGGAGAATTTACGGCAAAGAAACAAATAAAGATAAAGAGATAAAAGCCGGAATATTTAATGTATTTTTGGGTCAACATTAAAAAAAACCCAATAAAAAATATTTATTGGGTTTAATGTTTTTGTTTAATAAAATTTCAGAAATCCTTGGCTTCTTCATCATAAAAGAAATCTTCATCCGTCGGATAATCCAGCCAAATTTCCTCTATACTTTCGTATGGCTCATCTGAATCTTCGAGATCCATTAAATTCTCGACAACTTCATTCGGAGCTCCCGTCCGGGTTGCATAATCAATAAGCTCGGCTTTATTTGCGGGCCAGGGAGCATCGTCAAGATAAGATGCCAGCTCTAACGTCCAAACCATTTAATAATTACCTCCATATTTAAATAAAAATTTATAAAAATGTTATTATTCGAAATCGTGTTCAAAATACTCTGTATTTCTCTTAAACTTGGACTCGACCGCATTCGGGCTGCCATTTTTGTTCTGCCTGATGCGGTTAGTAAGTTTTTTCTCAAATACTTTTGCGGCATTATAGCCGTAATGCTTGCAAAGATAGTTAAGTGCGATAACTTCTGCAATGACAGTAATATTCTTACCGGGAGAAATCGGCAGGTTAATTTTCTCAATTTCAACGCCCAGAATATTAATCAAATGCGTATCCAGCCCTGTTCTTTCATAAGATTTTGAACTATCCCATGTTTCAAGTTCAACAATCACTTCAACTCTCTTCTGATATCTTATTGCCCTTATTCCGAAAATCCGCCCGATATCAATAATCCCGAGACCCCGGATTTCCATAAAATGCTTCACGAGGGAAGTTCCCGAGCCCATCAGCACATTTTCGGCTTTCTTGGAAACGATCACAACATCATCGGCAACAAGTCTGTGTCCGCGTTCAATAAGGTCAAGCGTTATTTCACTTTTACCGATACCTGATTTGCCGCAGAACAGCAGTCCTACACCGTAAACATCAACAAAAGATGAGTGGATCGCCGCCTGAACAGAAAACTGGTCATCGAGGAAATCACTTAAAAGTGAAACTAATCTTGTTGTATGTACTGGTGTTGTAAAAACCGGAACGTCTTTTTCGTCCGCAAGTTTCAAAACTTCTGCTGTCGGTTTATTGTTATCCGTAAAAATTACCAGCGGTACTGCAAACGAAAAATATCTTGTAAGCGTATTTGTCTTTTCCTTTGCAGACAGCTTTTTAAGATAATTATTCTCCGTATTACCGAAAATCTGGATGCGGTTAAACGCGAACAAATCAACAAATCCCGCCAAGGCAAGTCCCGGTCTGTGAAGATTCTTCTCAGTCAGGTTCAGCCCCGGTTTGATTTTCTTGGACGTAATTTTTGTTAACTTGAACCGATCCCTGCATTCATTGTAAAAAAAATCTACGGTAATAAATTCTTTTTTTATTTCCTTAATATCTTTTAAGCTGTCCGGCAATATTTTTCATTATTTAATGTTAGCGTTTTTGTGTTTCTTTGCTTTAATTTTATCTTTCACTTTATAGAGCTGTATTTCTATTTTCCCTGCGGCAAGGTCAGTTGCCTTTTCAAAATCAACAGCTGATTCCGTAGCTGTCAGTAATTTATCCCTGAGTTTGATGATAATCTCACAGTACTTCGTATCAGCAGGCGGTTTGTCATAAGATAATATGACATCTGCATGCAGTATGTTTTCATTGTACTTCTCAAAGGATTCAAGTCTTGCTTTAATATAATCCTTTGTTGATTCTTTTGCTCTGAAATGTCTGGCTGTAATGTTAATTTTCATTTTCATACTGTATAAGATTAAAGTTATTAAATGTAAAAGAACGCTATTTTTGCGAATATGCAAAACTCTAATGTAAATTTCAACCGATAAAATATAAAATTGAAATTTATATTAATTATTGTTATTGTTACCGGTTATATAATCTTGCACTAACATATTGTATTTACGTGAAAAATTGTCAATAGTTTATATATAAAAAGTTAAAATTTGAGCAAAATTGTATATTTTACGGTATTATTAGCAAGTCTCCTGTGGACTGTTTTTGCTGTTTTCACTCCATATTTAGAATCTCAGGATGGTCTCCCGGGACGGATTGGTGAATTCGGATATATTTTTTTTTCGTCAACCTGTCATCAGCTTGACGACCGGAGTTATCATCTGTTCGGCGGCAAGATTGCCGTTTGCGCAAGGTGTATTTCTGTTTACACAGGATTTACTTTCGCTGCGATTATATATCCTTTTATTAAAAAAACGGATAATCAAAAGATTCCGGCTTTATGGATACTCATATCTGCGGCGGGATTGCTTTTTGCAGATGCTATACTCGATTATGCAGGCGTATTTAAAAACACATTTCTTACAAGGAGTTTTACAGGTGGAATAACGGGTTTTATATTGCCTTTTTACATTATTCCGGGATTTGTAAATTTATTTTCCGAAATATCGGAGTACTTTAATAGAAAAAAAATTGTTTAATACAGAAGAATAAATATTAAATTACAATAATGCATACGAACAGACTTCAGCCGGTAATATGGGGAACAACAATTATGACTGGAATAGCGGTAATTCCTTTATTGAATTTTATTAATTTATTCTTTTGTTCGGGAATTATTCTCGGAGGAATGGCTGGTGTATTTATATATTCCCGTCACGCTTCCGCGGAGGGAGTTCCTTTAACTCATAAAGACGGTGTGATGATAGGGCTTTTGTCGGGAATATTATCAGCGGTTCTTGTAAGCGGCATAAATATGCTCATGATGATGTATTCCGACGTCAATCCGGTGATTGAAGTCAGCAAAATGTTAAACGAATCGGGAATAAAATTGCCTCAGGAAGTTGATCTTCAGCTCAGTAAATTTTCGGATGAATTTTCCCGTTACGGTTTTTCGCCCACGATAGCGGTATTTTCACTTGTATCGAATATGATAATATACCCGCTTTTTGGAATACTCGGCGGGCTTCTGGGTGTTACGATTAAGTCTAAGAGAACAAATAAAACCGAACGGTAGCAGAGCTTTTTTGTAAACGGCATAAGGATTGAGATACAATTTAATTTCAGAACATTTTTATAAAATCTTTAAAACAGATATGCACGAATATTCAGGCGCAATACACATACACTCAACATATTCAGACGGTACCGGAACTATAGAACAAATAGCGGCAAGCGCAAATGAAACCGGGCTTGATTATTTTATACTTACAGACCACAACACCATGCGTGCGCGGGAAGACGGACACGAAAAATGGGCAGGCGGTACAATGGTCATAGTAGGATATGAAGTTAATGATATAGAGAACAAGAACCACTATCTTGTTATGGGTACGGATGAGATGGTAGGGACGTACAGGATGCTGCATAACGGCGAGCTTGGTTGTAATCTTTCGGTTCAGGAATACGTAAGTGAAATCAAGAAAAAAGGCGGAGTTGGTTTCATCGCCCATCCTTACGAAAAGCGCAGTCATTTCCCCGAGCATCCGGCATATCCGTGGAATGCATGGGACTGTCCCGGTTTTGACGGCATAGAAATCTGGAATCACATGAGTGAATGGGTTGAAGGATTGAATGATACGAATAAAGTGCAGAGATTTTTACATCCGCTGAAATCCATTATCGCGCCCGATAAGCAGTCGGTAAATAAATGGGACGAACTCAATAAACACAGAAGAGTTTCGGCTATAGGCAGTGTTGACGCCCATGCACATAAAATGAGCATGCTCGGATTTTACAATGTTGAGATATTCGCTTATAAAATTCTGTTTAAATCTATCAGGACACATGTTCTTCTCGACTATGAAATAGAAAAGGGAAACACGGAAAAATTTCCAGAATATAAAAGAGATATAATTAAAGCGCTTAAAAAAGGGAGCTCATTTATTGTAAATTCATATCATGGAGACGGCAAGGGATTTCGTTTCTTTGCAGATTATAAAAAAGACAAGTATCATACGGGAGATGATATATTTCTTGATTCGGTTACAGATAAGGTAATGCTTAACTGTTTTGCTCCGAAAGAATCGAACGTCAGGCTGATTAAAGACGGTATATGTATTGATGAATCTGCCGGAACAGGAGGTGACTGGACAGCGGACGGTCCCGGTAATTACAGAGTCGAATGCTGGTTATGGGATAAAGCATGGATATTTTCAAATCACATAAGAATAATAAAGCAATAATTACCATAAATAAGAATTGGAAATAAAAGAACTTAAGCAAAAAAGTTTATCGGAGTATTATCAGGCTCCGACAAAATCCAGCCGTTCGAATTGCGGCGTTGTCGGGGTTTACAATCACCCTGAATCTGCTATTATGACTTATTACGGTTTACATGCGCTTCAGCACAGGGGGCAGGAAGCTGCAGGAATAGTATCATCGGAATACCTGCCTGATAAAGATAAATACAGGTTCAATATTCATAAAGGACACGGGCTTGTGCTCGGTATCTTTCAGGACGAAAAACTTCTCACGGAGCATCTGAAAGGAAATTCAGCGATAGGGCATAACAGATATTCCACAACCGGCTCATCGGATAAGCGTAATAATATACAGCCTTTTAAAGTTACGTATAAAGACGGAAACCTCGCGCTTGCTCATAACGGAAACCTTACAAATGCAAATACACTCCGGAAGAAACTTCAGGACGAAGGGACAATATTCCAGACAACAACGGACACAGAAATAATACTGCATTTGATAGCGCGCAGTAAGGAAAAAAATATTGCAGATAAATTGCTTGATGTGTTCCGCCGGGTGCGCGGCTCATATTCGATTTGCATACTGATGGATGACATGCTGATAGCGGCGCGCGACCCATGGGGAGTGCGTCCGTTTGCGATGGGGAAACTGGATGCTTCTTATATATTTGCGTCAGAAACAACAACATTCGATATACTCAATGCAGAATATGTCCGCGACGTACAGCCCGGTGAACTGATAATTATTGATAAAGAAGTAATAAATACGGGAATTGAAAAATCTTACATGATTCAGGAGCTCGGTAAATACAATCACTGCATCTTTGAATACATATATTTCAGCCGTCCCGACAGCCAGATATTCGAAGAGAAAGTTGATAAAGTAAGGCGTAAAATCGGCGCGCATCTGGCAATCGAGCATCCGCCGCCCGAGAAAGACAATCCCGAAGACGATGATGAAAGAAAAGTTATAGTTATCAATGTGCCTGATTCTTCCAATACTGCGACGCTCGGATATTTCAACGAATGTGTTAAACATACAAAGAATCTGAAACACGAATACGGATTAATACGCAGTCACTATGTAGGCAGGACATTCATACAGCCGGGTCAGGACAGCCGGAGAATGAAGGTAAGAACGAAATTCAACATAGTTAAAGGAGTGCTGACTGGAAGAAAAGTTGTGATAGTTGACGATTCAATTGTGCGCGGGACAACGATTAAATTGCTGGTTGACCTTATAAAGAAGGCGTTACCGAAAGAAATTCATCTTCGTATAACCTCTCCGCCGATTATTTCCCCGTGTTATTACGGAATGGATTTTCCGTCGAAGGAAGAACTGATTGCGAACCAGTACCACCGGAACGTTGAAGAAATCAGAAAAGCGCTTGGCGTTGATACGCTTGAATATTTATCTGTTGGCGCGCTTCTGGATTCAGTACCGTTCAGCAATCCGAAAACCGGTTATTGCACTGCATGCTTTACGTGCGATTACCCGATTTCGCTGGAAGACGAAACGGACAAAAGCAAGTTTGACGAAGCATAATAATACATCAGAAGAAAATTAAAATCACAATCATGGAAAAATTACAAAAACAGTTTCATAAATCACGCAGAGATAAATTACTCAGCATACTGGATAAAAATTCTCTCGTTATTATTCCCGGAAGTACGCACGTGGCAAGGTCTTACGACGATGCCCACCGATTCAAACAAAATAAAAATTTTTATTACCTGACGGGTTTTAACGAGGCGGATGCACTGCTGGTACTTGCGCCCGGAGGAATGAAAGTTTCCGGTAACAGATTTAAGAAAGAAGTATTTACGAAAGAGATTTTATTTGTACAGCCGAAGAATCCGCTCCGCGAAACCTGGACGGGCAGGCGTCTCGGTTTTAATAACGTAAAATCAAAACTCGGTATTAACACGGCATTTGAGAATACAAAAATCTGGGATATACTGAACGATGTAATATCCAAAGATGAGGCTAACAAGATTTACGTCAGTTTTTTTGAAATGTTCAAACTCTCGGGAGTGCTGAAGGAGCATCTCACGAAATTTATTGATACGTGGATTACGTCAACTCCTAATATTCAGTTGATTGACATAAATCACATACTCGGGAAAATGCGCTCGGTAAAGAATGAGTTTGAAACTGACCAGATGCGTTATGCGGCAACGGTTACCGCGGCTTCTTTTTACAACGCGATTCAGAATATCAGACCGGGATTATTCGAGTATCACGTACAGGCAATGCTTGAATTCAATTATAAGAACCTCGGAGCGGATGATATAGCGTTTGAAACAATTGTTGCGGGCGGAAACAACGCATGCATACTTCATTACAACACTAACAAAGAAAAGCTAAAAGACGGCGACCTTGTGCTGATTGATTCCGGCGCTGAATATAACTATTACAACGGCGATCTCACGCGCACCGTACCTGTCAACGGAAAATTCACAAAAGAGCAGAGGGAAATATACAAGATAGTTCTTGATGCGCAGGCGGCAGTTATAAAAAAGATAAAGCCGGGAGTGAAGCTTACATGGCTGAAAGCATACAGTGTAAAAATACTGGAGAAAGGGATGAAGAAGCTCGGGATACTTAAGAAAGGTTTTGACCCTGCAAAATATACATTGCACGGAGTAGGGCATCATTTAGGTTTAGACACTCACGACGCAGTAGCGAATAGGAAAATCGGACGTTTTGATTTTGATACATTGCTTACCGGTAATGTCATTACCGTCGAGCCCGGACTGTATTTTCCGGAAGACGCGAAAGAAATTCCTGCGAAGTACCGCGGAATAGGCGTAAGGATTGAGGATGACGTACTTGTTACAAAGCATGGCAGTGAAGTACTTTCGGACGCACTTCCGAAAAAAATTGCGGATATAGAGAAATTGATGAAATAGAATTAATCTATTTTTTAAATAAAAGGCGGGTAATACCCGCCTTTGAGATTAATGATAATAATTTAGTATGTCTTAAGCGCGCCGATTTCGGCTTCAACGGCGTGCAGTATGTCCCGTCTCCTGACGCAGTCCATCATATTATTATGGTCTTTATAAAGAGGTCTGTCTATATCGAGATGTTCAACGACTTTTCTGACAGCCGCATGCGCGGCTTTTGTGCCTTTACCTACGCTGTAATCGCGGAAGTCAATTGCCTGAGCGGCGGCTATGAATTCTATTCCTAGAATACCATAGGCGTTATCTAGTATCTGTCTTGTCTTGAGTGCTGTATTCATACCCATACTGACAAAGTCCTCCTGGTCAGCCGCGGCGGGAATTGATTGAATTGACGCTGGCGCCGAAAGAATTTTCTGTTCGACAATCATCATATCGGCTGTATATTGGCTTAGCATGTGTCCCGAAAACATTCCGGCTCCTTTAGTTAAGAAAGCCGGCAGTCCGACGCTAAGAGCCGGATGAAGCAGGCGGTTAAGGCGTCTTTCCGAGAGCACGCAAACCATAGTAACAGCGGCGCCGAGCATATCGAGCGGAACGCTGATAGGCGAGCCCTGGAAGTTTGCACCGGTAAGCACGACTTCATCATCGGGCAGGAAAATCGGATTATCACCGACTCCGTTAAGTTCAATTTCGACCTGTTCGCGTGTCCATCTGAGGTGGTCGCGCGCCGCGCCGATTACCTGCGGTGTAGAGCGCATAGAATATGCATCCTGAACTTTCACTTTCACTTTAGCTATAAGGTCGGAGCCTTCTATCATTTTCTTAATATTTTCAGCGGAAGTAACCGCGCCGCGGAATCCTCTCAGCTGATGCAGACGTGCGTCATAAGGTTTCATATTAGCCATAAGCGCTTCAAGCGTCATAGCCGCGGCAATTTCCGCCTGTTTCAGGAATCGTTCAATTTCATAGACCTGAAGGCAAGCCATACCGTTCATAACATTAGACCCGTTTATAGCCGCGAGTCCGTCGCGTGCCTGCAAGCCCGGAACGGGAATATCGGCGAGTTTTAGCGCTTTATCAGTAGGCATTCTCTCGCCTTTGTAATAGGATTCGCCTTCACCCATAAGTGAGAGGGCAATCTGGCTCATGGGAGACAGGTCTCCGCAGGCTCCCACACTGCCTTTCGAACATACGACGGGCGTGACGCCTTTATTGAGCATATCAATGTACGTAAGTGTTATTTCCGGTCGGCATCCCGAAAATCCGTTAGCGTGTACATTAATACGTGCCGTCATAGCGGCTCTGACATTTTCTATCGGGAATGGTTCGCCGATACCTGCCGCGTGATTATAAATTAAATATTTCTGGAATTCCTTAATCTGGTCTTCCGTAAGAACTACGTTAACAAGTTCACCTATACCCGTATTAACTCCGTACATAGTTTCTTTTGCTTCGATTCTCTTTTCGAGAAAGATGCGGCATTTCTTAATTCTTGCGAGCGCATCCGTGTCGAGCTGAACTTTCTCTCCTCTAACTGCAACATTGTATATATCTTCAATGGTTAGATTCTTTCCTGTGATTGTAACTGGCATTGTGTTATTCCTCTGATTGAATTTATCGAATGTTTACAAATATATGATTAATAGATTTAGTAAAAAATTCAAAATTTTATCAGAAATACCGCGTTCAAACTGCCGGTTTTAAGCACGCCCTCTTTCCTTGTACCGTAAACAGATTCAATAATCATTCTGACTTCAAGTTTACCTGATTTATTTTCCATTACGATTACTTTATTGTTATTCGAGGAACTGTCCGAAGCGTTAAGATTATTGATAGTTTTAGCCAATTCAAAAGTCAGACTGTCAGACGCAGATAGAACAGATATAAGATTCTTCAGAGAATCAAGTCTGATAATCAAATCAGTTTCTCCCGCTTTAAACAATCGTTCCGTTGGTTCGGGCACGGCTGTTTTGAATCTGAACATATAATCATATCCTTTAATATCATATAAATCCTGATTTTTTGATAAGTAAGAGAAGAATTTTTCCTTTTGGTTCTTCACCTGAGATTCAATGCCCATTATACTGAAAATAAAATCCGTTGCTTGTTTCGCCTCCGACCATGAACCTTCTTTCATATCCGCAATACCGCTTCTGATGTTGACAGCCGAGTCAATATTCTGAGTAAACCAGGGCTGAATTAGGTTTAATTTTTTTCGCTGGTACAGAAAATCAACGATTGAATATACATCTTTTGTTTCATCCGCCGGAAGTTCTTCCTTTGCTTTAACGATTTTACCGTCAACGAGCATTTTATTATTAACGAGTATTTCTTCAAGCCGCGCAATCTGACTTCTTTGTGAAACACTGAAAGCACTCCACGGTCCGAAAGAAGTAAGAATTGCGATTAAGCAAAGACTGACGGGTATAATTTTTATATTTCTGAACTTATTGAAAATAAAATATACAGTGATTGCCGAAAGCCAGAAGGCGAGTACAATAACGAAATACCTGCGCTCGGTTATGCCGTATTCGCCCGTCCTCTTGAAAATCGCAAGGAAAAGCAAAACAATGAGCGGAAGGAGAGACAGGTAAAATGAGCGCGAAAAAATCTTAATCCATTTATTCTCTATAATATCCTTAAGCGGATAAATCAGAAGCAAAGAGAAAATTCCGGCGGTAGAAAATCCGATCACAAGATAAGAAACCCATCCCATCGGCAGATTCCATTGCAGGATAATCTTACCGAGATACATATAGAGAATAACGAGATACACAACCACAATCGGCAGAAGAACATATTGAGTGAAAATTTTGAGACCTTTCGGATAGGAAAACTTTTCTTCCGATTGTTTTATATCCGCGTGTCCCTGAATTCCCGAAAGGAAAAACCATGGATTGAAAATTCCCGCGAGAAAGAAAAAAAGCTGTGGATACCGGTTGGGATTAACACCGACATCAAAGAGTTTATCGAAAGACAGCAGAGCTATTGAAAGTCCTGCATAGAGAACACCCGAATAAAGCCCAGCGATAAGAAATCTGAGAAATATTTTCTGATTGAAATCCCAGAACGGAATACTGTTTTTCTTGCCCAGGAAAGGAGAAAACGCGGCGAGCAGATGAAAAGCGAAAGAAAAAAGAAAATAGCGGACGATATCGTTAAAATCTTCTGCGGGCGAAAGAGTGAAATAGTAAACGATGAGTAATCCGGCACCGCATATTTGCATAAGCAGATTAAATTTTTCTTTGAAATTCCTCGATTCCGCGAACATCGCGAGAGAAAAGAGAAACGGAATTCCGAGCGATGCCACCATCGCTACATTATATAAAACATGCAGATTAGTTTTCACGGTATCGCCTTCGAGTTGTATTACCCAAATCATAGCAAGCGCGCCGACGGCTGAAGACAATATAACGAACGGAAATCTTGTGAAAGTATCTTTAGCACCTTCAAAAATCCGTGAGAGAGATAGAAGTTTCATAGTATTAATGTTATTTAACTGTAAATTAACGCAAAATATTCGAATAAAATAATACATTTATTTATACGCAAGAATTAAATCACCGGATATGACCTGCACAGACCTTCCAAATTTACACGCATTAAAAGACGAAATGAGAATCTCAGGTTTATGTAAACAATAAAAAATGTCCGATAAGCATATATTTGAAGTGTAAATGAAACAATATTCGAATATTTTACGTCTAAACTGTATATAAACTTTTTTGAGATATGAAAAAAACCTTACTGCTTTTAGCTTTCTCGCTTTTATTATTCGTAAATGTAAACGCCCAGCACGGCGACTTTGACCTGGATTTCAATGATTTATGGGGTTTTGAAAGACCTGTGATAGAAGCCTCTTACGGACTTTCGAAAACATACCTCAGCGGATTTACTAACTCGTTCGAAAATACTTCTCTGATAGACCTGAAGCTGGGATATTCATCCGAAATCAGCAAGCACACAAAAAAATGGAGAAAAAGATATTCTGGTAATACCTATAATAAATATCATTTTGGATATTTAACAGTCGGCGCGTATTCTTCCGATATTGATTTCAGGGATAAGACTGCGGGAAGTCTTCCGCTTTCCATGTGGCGGTTCGGTTTAGGGAAAAAAGAAGGATACCCGATAAAAGCAGGTAGCGTATCAATACTGCCGTTTAATTCAAACACGCTGATGTGGTCGAGGCTTGACATGAAGCAATTCCCGGATTCATCGAATATGACTGACTTGAGCACTATACTGATGTATAATCAGACATTCCGTTTTGGCTCGACATTCGAGGGCGGAGTGGATGTTCATTTCACTAATATGTTGTCGGTGTCACTGCAATACGAAAGGTCTAATATTTACCAGCGGTATTTGTTCTGGAAGGGTGCGGGTAGTATGGTAATTGAAGAAATCGGAAGCGGTATGATAGATTATTTTGTAAAACAGATTTTACGCAATAAACCCGTTGCGGGTTCAATCGTAAACTTTGTGCTTAAGAACGCGTATTATTACGGATTCTATCAGTTAAGAACGCAGGAAATGAACTGGCCCTTCGGCGGCGAGCCTGCGCTGAATTTTAACACGTTTAAATTAGGCTTCGGGTTTACGTTCTGATTATTTACCGATGCAGAAGCGTGTGAAGATGTTTGTAAGGATGTCGTCATTCGTAACTTCGCCCGTTATTTCTCCGAGGAAGTTAAGTGCGTTACGCAGGTCAACCGAAATAAATTCGCCGCTCATTCTATCGTCAATTGACTTAACAACATTATGCAGAGAAGCCGTAACATTTTCGAGACAGAGTTTATGCCTGTAGTTAGTGAGCACTATTATCCCGGATTTCCTTTTTATTTCTTTTGAACGGATTTTGCTCAGCATTGCTTTTTTAAGTTCTTCAACCGAATTAAATTTATTTATTGACACAAGGCAGGAGCCGGAAATACCGTATTCATTAATATTGAAACCGCCGATGCTGATGTCTGATTTTGTAAAAACGGCGAGTGTCTTTTCAGAGTTAAAATTCTGTTTATAATCTTCGGCATTTTCATTGATTCTCTCTTTACTGTCAGAGGAATCAATCAGATATAAAACAAGGTCGGCATCTTTTATTTTCCCGTAACTTCGTTTAATACCCTCGGTTTCGATTTCATCTCCGGATGCCCGCAGTCCCGCCGTGTCGGTAATGTTGAATAATATTCCCTCAATAATTAAATTTTCTTCGAGATAATCGCGTGTTGTTCCCGATGTACTGCTGACGATAGCGCGTTCAGTCTTAAGAAGGTTATTGAAAAGCGATGATTTTCCGCTGTTGGGTTTTCCCGCTATTACTACATTTACTCCGTCGCGGATTATCCTGCCGGTTATATAAGATGAAATAATCTCGTTGAGATTATTTATGAGGTTATTTGCTTTTTCCTTAAGCGCATCCTTAGAGGTGAACTCAACATCTTCCTCCGAAAAATCGAGTTCCAGTTCGACGAGGGAAGTTATATCAAGAAGTTCCTGTCTGACGTTTTTCACAAATTCCGAAAGCGAGCCTTCAAGCTGGCTGACAGATGATTCGCGCGACTGTTCCGTTTTGGCTTTAATGATATCGGCTACAGCTTCAGCCTGTGAAAGGTCAATCCTGCGGTTAAGAAACGCCCGCTTAGTAAATTCACCAGGACCGGCGTGGCGCGCGCCGGAGTCAAGCACAATGTTCAGCACTGATTGCGTAACAAAAACACCGCCGTGCGAGGATATTTCAGTCACGTCTTCGCCTGTATAAGAGTTGGGGCTTTTGAAAACCGATACGAGCGCCTCATCAATTAATTTACCGTTGCTTATTATATAACCAAAATGAATAGTATGCGTCGGAATTATCGAAAAATCAAATTTCTTTCTGCCGGTTTTATCTTTGAAGAAAATATTTTCTGTAATTTTATAGGTATCACTGCCCGAAATTCTTATTACGGAAATTCCTCCTTCTCCGATCGGAGTGGAAACAGCGGCAACGGTATCAAAAAGGTTTTCTTTCATTGTGCAGAACTTTTTTCAGATTTATCTTTTTTCAAAATTAGCCAGATAAAAACCGGAGCGCCGATGAAAGACGTAATAATTCCGACGGGAATTTCAGACGGAGAAATAATCGTACGCGCAATTGTATCGGATATCACGAGGAATACAGAACCAAGTAACATTGATGCCGGTATTGTAAATCTGTTATCGGAGCCGATAAACAACCTTGCGATGTTAGGGACTATCAATCCTACGAAGGAAATTATACCGGCGATTGACACGGCGGCGGCGGCAAGCAGTGAAGACAGTATTATCGAAATATTCTGCAGGCGCTTGGTGTTTAGTCCAACGGAAACTGACAATTCCGCGCCGAGAGCGAGAACATTATACTCCCTTCCGAGCAGTAGTGAAATTAAAATCCCCGTTATTATAATTGGTGAAGTAATACCGAATTCCGTCCATCCCCTGCCGGAAAATCCTCCGCTGAGCCAGTAAATAATCTGTGAAACGCTATTACCGGAATAAATCAATAAAAAACCGTTAATTGAAGATAAAAGGGCATTAATTGCTATTCCTGCTAAGATGATTTTATTTGAAGTTAAAAAATTCGTATATTTGGTACTTAGACCTTTTGCTAAATAGAAAATAATTACTGTTGTAAGCATAGCAGTGAGAAAAGAGACTGGTGCAATGAGCAGGAAAGAGACACCGGGAATCATAAATATTAAAATAGCGCCGAGACCGGCGCCGGCGGAAATACCGAGCAAGCCCGGTTCGGCGAGATTGTTCCTGAATAAAGATTGCAGTATGATGCCGGCGCAGGATAAGGCGGCTCCTGTAAAAGCCGAGTTTAATATTCTCGGCAGTCGTATCATATAAAATATGTTCTTTTCGTTTATTGCGTCCGAATCGAAAATACGGAAAACTGATATATCAGCTGACCCGATAAAAAGGGAAACTGAGACTGAAATAATGAGTATAAAAAATAATACAAGTAATTTTATAATTTTATGCCGCAATCTGATAATTATATATTCAGGTTAAAATAACAAAATTGAAATTAAATAAGATTTATATAATTAGTAATGAATAAATTAGGCTCGCTTAACATTAAAATCGCACTTCTCGCAGGCGGTGTTATTATCGCACTATTAATACTTCTTTTTACTCAAAATCTCGCCGACCGGGTACAGATACGCGAAACTCAGATTGCCACTCTTTACGCAAAATCACTTGAATATATAGCTAATGACGAAAGCTCTTCCGGTGAGTACGGATTTATATTCAACGAAATTATTACACAAATAGACTTCCCGATTATTGCGACTGATAAAGATTATAAATCGGTTAATTTTTACAGGAATATAGATATTGACACAACGCTTACCCCGCAAAAGAAAAATGAAAATTTACTTCAGCTTGCGAAAGAAATGACAGAAGTCAATCCGCCCATAAAAGTTGCTTACAGGGATTCAGTTGTTCTGAACTGGGTTCATTACGGACAGTCATCGCTTGTGACACAATTGAAAGCCCTGCCGTATATTGAATTCCTCATCGGAGGAATATTTATACTTCTGGGATACATCGGTTTTTCATATATAAAAAAGCACGAGCAAAGCAGTATATGGGTCGGACTTTCGAAGGAGACGGCTCATCAGCTTGGCACTCCGATTTCATCATTAATGGGATGGCTGGAGCTGTTAAAATCCATGGAACAGGGAAGCGACGAATACCCTAAAGTTTTAAATGAAACAGAGAAGGATCTGGACAAGCTGAAAAAAATCGCCGGCAGGTTTTCGAAAATCGGCTCACAGGCGAAACTTGAAGAAGAAAATATCGGAAGTGTCATTACAAATGTATGTGATTATTTCGAGAAACGCATACCGAGCCTTGTAGGACGAGACGGTAAGGTTACGAAGAAAGTAAACATCAGTATAGACTGCGCGGAAAATATTCACGTGAGAATCAATAAAGACTTATTCGAGTGGGTGGTTGAAAATCTTCTGAAAAACGCTCTTGATGCAATTGACAAACCTCTTGGCGAAATAAGTTTCAGAGTATCGGAAAAGGGGAAAGAAGTAATAATTGATGTAACGGATAACGGCAAGGGTATAGAATTGAAAAACAAGAAAGATATATTCAGACCCGGATTTTCGACAAAGAGGCGCGGCTGGGGATTAGGGCTGAGCCTTTCAAAGAGGATAATAGAAGATTATCACAAAGGGAAATTAACACTTCACGATTCGACTATAGAGCAGGGTACTTCTTTCAGAATAAGACTTAATAAGTGAAAGAGACATATAAAATATACCTGGGGCGCGCCGCGGATTTAATTCGGAAAATCGCGGGGAGTCCGGTTCTTGCAATAACCATTCTGCTTTCGGTAAAAATTCTCTTTCAGATATTAATTATATCTTCGGGTTATAAATGGCTTTCTTCCGATGATTATTGCAGAACGGTCAAGGCGTATGAATGGCTTGAAAAACCGATTATATATTCGGGAGTCTGGCTAACGCCGCATTTCTGGCTGAACGGCGCGGTGATGTATTTCATAAAAGATATTTTCGCCGCGGCTACTTTCACTAATATCATATTTTCGGCTTTCACGCTGATTTATTTCTTTAAAATTTCCGATATAGTCTTTGACCGCAAAACGGCGATTATATCGTCGCTGATATTCTGTTTTTTCCCGTTTCAGGTATGGCTTAGTATATCGGGACTTCCGGAATCGGTTTTCTTTTTCTTTATAATAGCGGGCTTGTATTATTTTATACAATGGAAAAGACATAATCACAATAATGTTTACATTCTGCTCGCCGCCATATCGCTTGCATTAGGGAACGTACTCAGATATGAAGGGTGGCTTTTCA
>Ga0247841_10006177_pt1 | contig 18744 bp, 16 predicted proteins | sample LaCruzMarch2015__2_FD_192410 | JGI IMG/M metagenome (GOLD analysis project Ga0247841, IMG submission 192410) | Freshwater microbial communities from meromictic Lake La Cruz, Castile-La Mancha, Spain - LaCruzMarch2015_18m | ecosystem: Environmental > Aquatic > Freshwater > Lake | place: Spain... | reverse complement strand
TCATGATCGTGAGTTATAATAATAATTGTTTTCTTTTCTTTTTCATGGAGATGTTTAAAAATGCCCATAATTTTTTCACCTGTCACTGAATCGAGATTTCCTGTAGGTTCATCAGCTAAAATCACATCAGGATTATTGGCTAAAGCTCTTGCGATAGCGACTCTTTGTTGCTCGCCTCCCGACATTTCAGTAGGTCGATGATTAACTCTTTTTTCTAGACCAACCAAAGCAAGAAGTTCTATGGCTCTTTCATTTCTTTCCTCTACCGACATATGATTAATAAATGCCATGGGCAGCGTGACATTTTCAATGGCAGTGAGGTTTTGAAGAATGTTAAACTGTTGAAAAATAAAGCCAATCTTCTTTCCCCTAACCTGAGCCAATTCGTTTTCTGTCATCCTTGAAATATCCTGGCCATCCAAAAATATGCTTCCGTTCGTTGGGAGATCCAAACAGCCAACTAGATGCAAGAGTGTTGATTTTCCAGATCCACTAGGACCAACAATGGTCACGAATTTACCGGGATGAATACTAAGATTTGCTCCCCTTAAAGCGTGTACAGGAATTTTTCCTGGAGCATATGTTTTCCAGACCTCTTGTAGTTCAATAATTGGTCTTTTCTCAGTCATAAATTTATGGCAAAATTACTTTGTCATTTTCCTGGAGCCCTTCTTTTATTTCTATCATAGCATCGTCGCCTTTTGTTCCAACAATAACTTCTTTTTTAACGATTTTCTTGTTATCCAGTACTTTCACATAATCTTTACTGTCTTCCTTAATAATTGCCGATTCTGGAATAATAAGCAGATCATTCTGGTGATTCGTAATAATGGTTATGTCGGCCGTCATACCTGGCTTAAGTCCCTCAAGCTGTTGATCGAAATCCATAGAGACCTCATAATAAACGACTTCATTGATAGTTTTGTCTATAGGATCAACAGAAGAAACTTTGCCGGTAATTTCTGTATCTGGAAAAGCTACAAGCCTAATATCAACTGGATCGCCAATTTTTACCTTAGTAATATCTTCTTCATATATATCGACCTTAACCTGAAATGGTTTTTCTGGGAGAATGGAAATAATCGCCTGGTTGGCGGAAGCAATTTCTCCAATCCTTGTATTAATTTTTACGACTTGTCCATCAACAGGACTTCTCAAGGTAGATTCATTAATCTTATTTGATGCTGCTGATCTTTCGGCTTGAGCTCTGGCTAAATTCGCTTTATAGATATTAATATCTTCTTGGCTTGAACCTGCTAACAATTTCTGAAGTGATTTTTCAGTTTCATCCAAAGATCTTTGAGCTGACCTTACCAATGCTTCTGCTGTTGATATATTTGTTGTATTGGTAATTTTTGTTGATGAGATAGTTTGTTGAGTTGTGGTAATTGTTGTTCTATTCGTGTTTGTCGTTGATTTATCTGTGTCAACGATAGTTTTGTTTGCGCTAGAAACCGAATTACGATAAGTATCTGTTTCCATAGCATTGCGAATCGTATTTAGCGCAATATAAACATCGTCTAAATTGATCTTTGTATTTGAAAGTACGCTATCAATATTTTCGTGGTTAGTATTTGTAGAAATAATGGCTAGATCTGATTTAATATAACCTAACGCAGCTAGAATTTTATCTTTAGCTTGCCTGACGCTAATTCCTTCTTGATCGTAGTTACCAAAATAAGTTCTTTGTATTAAATCCGTGTTGATATAAATATTATATGTATCAAGATAGACATCATTAATGTCGCTAATAGCATCTTGGTAGATATTGGCAATATCATTATCTGCGTCCAATTCCGTGTTATTAAGACTTTCTTCTTTGTTTTGAAGACTCACCCTTGCGCTTTCTACTTGCGCTTCAGCGATATCAATATCAGATTGAGTTGCGCCAGCCAGGATTTTATCTAACTGAGCCTGAGCTGATTGAACAGAAGCGTCCGATTGTTGATATTGAATGAAAAAATCACTTGAATCAACTTTGACCAATGACTCACCTCGTTTTACTTTATCGCCTACTTTTACATAAATATTATCAATTTTTCCGCCATATTTAAAACTCAGACCAATTTCATCGGAAATTTTTACAATACCAGTCTCAGAAACAGTAGTTTTTAGGTCTTGTCTAGTAACTTTGTAAATATTAAAAGTGTCTTCAATATTTGTTGTAAGTTTTTTATAGATACTACTGCTAATGAAAAAGACAACAATAAGACCAATAATCGTTAAAATGATTTTTTTCTTGGTCCATTTTTGCTTTGTAATATATTTTTTAAGCTTTTTAATCATGGTGGTTAAAAAAATAGTTAATTTATGAATAATAGCATGTTTTTTGTATAAAATAAAGAATAATAAATAAATCCCCGAAGAAAACTTTCTTCGGGGGTGCTGGCTAGACGGGATCAAGCTCTATCTCTTCTGCGATCCTCAGTTCATCTTGTTCAGAAAGAGCAAGAACACCGATACCAACAATGCGTAATTCATCTATAGTTGCAATCGGATAGTCATTGTAGAACAATGGTCCAGTAATATGAACATATCGTGCACCATGAGAGGTTGCTACTACGCTAGGATAGCGATTTCGAAGCACCGTCTTAATCTTTTCAATCTTTTGTGCTTTGCTTTCAGAATATCCCCCCTTTTCTCTAACGCCAATGAGCAAAGCGCAATCGACAATTAGTCCCTCCAACTCCAAGTTCAGAAGTATTGGCACCCTTTCCATCTGACCTCCTTTAGATCAGCGATCGTTTACCACTTATCCTAATCTTTATAATATTATTTGTCAAGTCTATTTAACGGAAGTCGGACTTCCGTTAAATTTTGTTATAAATTCTATGGCTTAAATAATTTATTTGAACCATAGCGTGAGTCATCAAATGAACCATTAAAATCCCCGACACTAAGTGTCGGGGATTCGCAATGATATTTAAGGTTTATAGTTTATTGTTTAAAGTAAAACAAGCTACCGCTTGTTTTTGACTTCCCAATCTTTATACATTCTTGGGATCATTGTTTCCGGAGACCAATCTTTTTTTAATTTTTCAATATCTTTTGATCCCTGATATTTACCAGATTTATAATAAGCATCTTTTTCGTCAATTGGTTCTGTTTCAAAGAAAGTAATTTGTCCGATTCGACGGCCGACGACAAGCGGAATATGGTAGAAACGGCTATTATTGGTTATTTCCACCGTCCAGCGATTTACATAACCAATATCTCCCCAGCCAGCGTCTTTGCAAATTTCAATAAAGTTTCTGCCCATCGAAGATCTCGCCTTCATCATTGTATTGACGCAATTTCTGCCACCAATGAATTCTTGAGTATGGGACAAAATAGTTTCCCCGGGCGCTATCCAAATTATTAGATCATTCATGCCAATTCCTGGCATTTTCTTAAAGGGTGATTTTACTAGCCATTCTTTTAGCGGTTTTGCTATGTAATATTCTGGTCCCCAAACGCGATAGACATCTTTTTTGGAATATGGGTTATAGGTAATATATCCGCCATCATGGTGAGTCTCTCGCCAATAATACTTTCCCAAAGTTACATCGTAAGAGGCGGAAGTTAAATTTTTTTCATTAAAGGGCTCAATAAAAATATTCCCCTCTTTTATGTGTCTTAGAATTGCGCTGCGCGACAAAAGCATATTTACTCTAAACTATAAATTATAGACTCTAAATAAATTTACGGTTTATGGTTTAAGGTTTAATAGTTTGAAAATCTTTAGATTTTCAAGTATTTTCTAATAGCAATATAGCTTCCCAGGGCTCCTAAGGCAACACCAATAAGAAGTTCAATACCAACAATTGACCAAAAATTTTGAACAAAGTGATTATACAAACTAAAATCTAACAACATTGATGAAACCTTCGGGCTAATTACTTTAAAAACCATCCAACAAACAAGTGTGCTTACAAAAGTAGCGATAACTCCATAAATAATTCCCTCAATGATAAAAGGTCCTCTTATGTAAGCATTACTTGCGCCAACAAGACGCATAATACTAATCTCATCTCTAACGGAATAAATTGTTAATCTAATGGTATTAAATGTTACTAGAATGACGATAGTAACAAGAACAAAGCTTAAAATAATACCAGCTTTTTTTGTGCCTGCAGAAAAACTACTAATGCGAGAGATAATATCTTTATTTTCTTGATAATTTACTTTATCAATCAAACCACTATAGTTTTTATCTAAAAACTGACTTATGAAAGGAAAATCTGATGTTGGGTCATTAGCTTGAACATTAAGTGAAGCGGTTAGCGGATTTGAACCAATTTCTTCCAAACTCTGTAAAATTAATGGGTCATTTTGGTGACGCTTCTGAAAACGAGTTAAAGCATCGCTTCTCGATATGTATTCTATGTTTTTAACCTGACTCAAGTCACTAAGATTATTCTTTATTTTCAGAATTTCACTTTCATCGGTATCAATTTTGAAATAAACACTGATATCCATACGCGACTTCAAATCAGCAATCAAGCTTCCCATCACACCATTAAGCATGAAAAATGAAACGATAACAAAAAGAGTGATAATCATTACGCCCAAAGTGGCTTGAGAAACCCATTTGTTGCGCCAAAAATCGGAAAAACCAGTTTTTAAAATACGAACAAAAGGAATAAACATAAATTTAATTTCTAATTAAATCCCAATGAATTAACGCCTGACTTAGAATTCAAATATTTGGACATTAGACATTGATTAGACATTAGGTATTAGGCATTAGTTATTTTTATACTATAAACCTTCCCTCTTCTTCATCGCGAATAATTCTGCCCTTCTCCAAACTAATAACGCGCTTGCCTAAGGAGTTGATAATTTCCTTATCATGAGAGGCCAAAACTACAGTTGTGCCCAATTCATTAATTTTAACCAAAAGATTAATAATGTCCCAAGTATGAATCGGGTCAAGATTGCCAGTTGGCTCATCAGCAATAAGAATCTCGGGTTTTAGCGCAAGAGCCCTGCCAATAGCAATTCTTTGTTTTTCTCCGCCTGATAGCTGGGCTGGAAAATGATCCTTTCGATCCTCTAGACCAATAATACGAAGAATTTTCATTGCATCGTCCTTTATTTTTTTATAAGGAAGATTGGCAACTTCCATAGCAAAAGCAATGTTTTCATAAGCAGTTCTAAAATTTAAAAGTTTGAAATCTTGAAAAACAATCCCAATCTTTCTTCGATAGAAAGGCATTAATTTTGACTTAATCTTGGTAACGTCAATTTTATCAACAAAAATACGTCCAGAAGTTGGCTTAAGTTCGGCAATTAAAAGTTTGACTAAAGTTGATTTTCCTGCACCAGATCTTCCAACAATAGAAACAAATTCTTGAGGAGCAATTCTAATATTGATACCGTCTAAAACGGAACAATTGCTGTATTTTTTGGAAACATTCTCAAAGACAATCATATGATTAATTTTGTTTTTTTAAATTTGCCTCTATAAGATCATCCAAATCACCGTCCAGTACTTTTTCAACACTTGAAAGTTCAATCTTGGTTCGATGATCTCTCACTTGTTTGTATGGGTGCAAGACATAAGTTCTAATTTGATTTCCCCATTCCGGAGAAATTTTTTCTTTCAACGACTCTATCGTTTCAAGATTTTTCTTTTCCAGAAGATTAATCAGTTTTGCTGTCAGAATAGACATTGCTTTTTCGCGATTTTGCGCCTGAGATCTGGCTTCTTGCGAAGCTACTTGCAAGCCTGTCGGTAGATGAATGACACGAATAGCAGTTTCTCTTTTATTAACATTTTGCCCCCCGGGACCGCTGGATTTCATAGCATCTATCTTAAGATCATTCGGATCGAGTTTGAAACTTTGGACATCCAACCTTTCAAGCTCTGGCAGAACTTCCACTAAAGCAAAAGAAGTGTGTCTTAATGATTGAGCAGAAAATGGCGAAATGCGTATCAATCTATGCACCCCAGCTTCATTTTTTAAAAGACCATAAGCATAATTTCCTTGAATTTCCAAGGTAGCATTTTTTATTCCTCCTTCTTCTGTTTTGGTTATATCCAAAAGCTTAGCAGAAAATCCTTTCTTATCGCAATATCTCTGATACATGCGCAACAACACATTTGCCCAGTCTTGCGCATCCACTCCTCCAGCACCGGAGTAAATCAAAATAACAGCATTTCTTCTATCATACTTTTTTCCGAGATAAACTTCAAGTTCAAAATTCTTGAAAGATGTGTGTAACTTTTCGTATTCTTTTTCCACTTCTATCAGCAAATCTCTTTCCTCTTGACTAATCTCTTCTCCTTTTTCTGATTCGGGACTTTCTAAATCTCTAACTAATAAAAAAAGTTCGTCTGTTTCTTTTTGAAGACTTGACCATCTCTGTTTCTGGTCTTTTATCAGATTCAAGCGGGCTTGGACTTGCTCTGCTTTTTTAGGATCTTCTTGCCAAAGGCGCTGGTCTTGAATTTCTTTGTCTAATTCTTTAATTTCCTTTTCTATCTCAGGAAAATTAAGATAATCCATCACTTGATGGATATTATCTTTGAGCTCTATTAAATTTTCCTTAAGTTCTCTAGCAGAAATCATATTTAATCATTTTACCTCAAGATTTAAAGAATTTCCAGTTAAAAAATGACTGCAAAAAAAGAGCCTGATTTTCAGGCTCTTGCTGTGTTTAAGGTTTAAACATATCGCCAATGCTTTTCAAAGAATCTTTAACTTTTCTAACTTTATTGTCCGTAGCTTCAAGTTGGGCCCTAAGAGTAATTTGTGCGAAGATTTGGCTATCGGTTTCTGTGCTATCTGCTAATAACTCAACGGAGATATTTCCAGAAAGAGGCGAGAAAAAAGTATATGTTTCAACATTAGACATAGTCTTTATCTCTGGAAACATTTCCAACAGTTTTTGATGATTAGGACCTGTTTCATGCCAGCCATTTTTAATAAGATCGACAAATTCTACAATTAGTTCTTCTAATTCTGTCTTAGATGATCCTTGTACTAACAAAAGACAGGACATGCCATTAATAAATGCGGAACTGATGATTTTCCAACCCATTTTCTTAAGAAACTTCTTTAGAGTAGTATCTATTAAATGTTTACTTGGAATGTCTCCTTCTGTTAGTCCTCCTGCACACCTAATAATCGCCGATCTCATGCTTATCCTCTCCTTTTATTTAAAGAACTAGACCTAGCTTATAATAAACTTTTAAAAAGTCAATTACTTATAATAAAAAAAAGCCGCCTCTCGGGCTTGCCCTGAAGTAGAGCAAAGCTCACTTCAGGATTAGTCCTGCACCGAACTTTGTTCTGGTGCAGGAAACCGACGATTTGATATCAATAATGAAAGCCGGGGGTGAGGATTGAACTCACGACTTGCTGTTTATCCCGCACTACTCTTAATAAGTAAGCCAGCGGTCGGAATCGAACCGACGACCTTGGCTTTACGAAAGCCTTGCTCTACCGACTAAGCTACGCTGGCGAATTTAGAGAGTGCGGGATCCCGCAGTTGTAAGTCTCGCTAGCGAGATAACATACTGCTGGGACGAAACAGCTACTCTACCACTGAGTTACCCCGGCGAAACCATAAAACACAAAACCCGCATTCAGGATTTTTGATAAGATATTAATTTATCGCGCCTAACTTGCTTAAATAGCCTGTAATTGCTAAAATTTAAGTAAAAGCAGGAATAATCAAAAAACCGATCATTGAAATCGTAACGAAGATAACAACGATTTTCCAAACTAGGCTTGAAAGTTTCTTTTTTCCCATAGAGATTCATTATAACTGATTTACTGAAAAATTAAAGACCATGTTATTTCAGAAACTCATACGCTCAAAAATTGTTTTCTTCATTGCTCTTTTGATTGTTGGTTATCTTTGTTTTTCCATAGTAAAACAGATAGCTCTTAGAAAGAATTCGGCAGCAAGGCTGGCGAGCATCCAAAAGGAAATAGGAGAATTAAACAATAAAGAGGCAGAACTTTCAAAACTTCAAGGATATTATTCTAGTGATGAGTTTCTAGAAAAAGAAGCGAGGCGGATTCTTAGTTACCAAAAGCCAGGCGAAGAAGTTTATGTGGTCATACCCAAAAAAAGAAATGACTTGAAAATTAACATAAAAGATGAATTTAAAGTTATTGAAGGAAACGGAGAGCCAGCAGAAGTGTCAAATCCGATGAAATGGTGGAATTATTTCTTTAATACGCGGCAGTAGTTCAGTTGGTAGAACGTCTGCTTCCCAAGTAGAAGATCGCGGGTTCAAGTCCCGTCTGCCGCTTAATTAACTTGCTATACTTTATAATTAAGCAATACAATGCGGGTCCCCTGCGCCAGTATCCTGCAGCAGAATAAATTCGCTTCAGGACAAGTAAATACGGCGCAGGACTAGTCCTGAAGTGAGCCTTGCTCTACTTCAGGGCGATTCCCGTATCCCGCTCAAAATATGAAAAAAAACAAAATCACTCTCTTTGTTATTTCTATTCTGATCCCTCAAATAATTGGCTTTATTGGGGGAATTTCAACAGCATCTTCAATTCAAAATTGGTACAAGGGATTAGTTAAGCCCTTATTTTCTCCTCCAAACTGGCTTTTTATGCCAGCTTGGCTTTTTCTTTATTTTCTTATGGGCGTTGCCTTGTTTTTGATTCTCAAGTCTCAATCGGAAAAAAAGAAAATGGCGCTTTCGTTTTTTAGCACACAGCTTATCTTGAATATGTTCTGGTCAATTATTTTCTTTGGACTCCACCAGCCATTATTTGCCTTCATTGAGATAATTATCCTTTGGATATTTATTCTGCTTACAATTATCAAGTTTTATAAGATAGATCGACAGGCAGCGCTATTGCTTATCCCCTATCAAATATGGGTTACATTCGCAAGTGTCTTAAATTTTGCTCTTTTCTATCTTAATAAATAAACGAAGGCTGTCTGAAATTAAAACATCAAAAACAAAAGAACCCGCTTATTTATCTGTAAGCGGGTTTGTCTTTCTCAAAAGAATCCTAACTCGGAAAACAATCCGATTCATTGTGTTATACAAGAAGACCAATACCAGAAACACCAAACAAAGTCCAAGCACAGCAGCATTGGTTTGGTTTTCGGGATTTGCTATATATGAATGAACATATGGAGACGAAAGATAGAAAACGGCGCCAAGCATTGAGATAAAAACAAGTTCGCCAATAATCGTTCCTATAATTGCGGTTTTTGTTTTTTTCATTTTTCCTCCTTTTTTCCAGGGTTCTTTGTAAAAGAGCTGATAAAAGAACTAATCACTAACTTACCACAAACACAGTTTTTTTTCAACAAAGATATCAACAGCTAGATATATTTATTTTCTTTTTAAAATTTTCAAATAAACTTCTTCGGGAATTCTAACAGAAGCGTTTTCTAGAAGTCGTTTCTTTCCTTTTTTTTGTTTTTGAAGAAGCTTTTTTTTGCGGGTATAGTCTCCGCCATAAAGAGGAGCAGTAACATCTTTTCTCATTGCCTTAATGTCTTCTCTGGCAATAATCTTTCCTCCAATCTTAGCTTGAATTGCTTGGGGAAATTGTTGACCCGGCAGATTTTCTTTAAGACGCAAAAGAAAGTCACGAGCAAAACGGTAAGATTTATTTTTTTCAACTAATTTTGATAAAGATGGCTTCACTTCTCCGACAATTGCAAAATCTAGTTTTACCAAATCAACAGTTTTATAATCTAAAATTTTATAACTAAAAGAAGCGTATCCCTGGGAAACGCTTTTCAAATTATCCAAAAAATCTTCAATAATTTCCGATAACGGCGCATCATATCTTAAAATAATATCTTCTCCCGAAAGGACATCGGTGTCTTTAAAAATACTGCGGGCGTTTTTTAAAATTTCATGAATTTTGCTTGAATATTGAGTAGGAGTAATAATCTCAATTTCGACCCATGGTTCTTTAATTTCTTGAATTTCATTTGGATCAGGCATTTCTTGCGCTGAATAAATTTCAATCTCCTTGCCATTTCTATTAATAATCTTATAAATTACTGTGGGCGAAGTTAAAATTATTTTAGTACCATATTCTCTTTTGAGGCGCTCAAAAACGATTTCCAAATGAAGCATTCCCAAGAAACCAACATTAAAACCGCGTCCTAAAATAGCGTGATTTGTTGGTTCATAATAAAAAGAAGCATCATTTAAATGAAGCTTAGACAGACTGTCTGTTAATTGGGGAAAACTTTTCATCTCGCTAGGAAAAACATTGGCAAAAACAAGAGGTTCTGGTTCGTGATAACCTGCGACTGGATTTTGCGTGCCATTTTCTAAATTAGTAATAGTTTCTCCGACTTTGACCAATCGGCTATCTTTGAGACCAGTTGCAATGTAGCCAATTTCACCTGTTCTAATTTCTTCTTGGGGGCTAAAATCGGGAGAAAAATATCCTAGTTCTATTGTTTCTGTTCCTTTTCCAACGTTAAAAAGTTTAATTTTTCCTGCCTTTTTTAAGCTTCCTTCAAAAATGCGAACATAAGCAATAATTCCTTTATAAGAATCATAGGCCGAATCAAAGACCAATGCTTTTAAGGGCTTATTTTCAAGAATCTCTGGCGGAGGGACATCCCTAATAATTCTTTCAAGAACCGCCTCTACTCCTGTTCCCTGCTTTGCGGAAACTGAAAGGATTTCTTCAGGATTAATATTTAAAAGTTGTTTTATCTCTTGCTTAATTTTAGCTTCATTAATTTGAGCGGCCGGCATATCCATTTTGTTCAGCACAGGAATGATTGTTAAGTTTTGCGCTCTAGCCAATCTTAAATTTGCCAGAGTTTGCGCCTGAACTCCTTTTGTCGCATCAATCAAAAGAACTGCGCCCTCAACTGCTGCTAATGATCTTTCAACTTCATAGCCAAAATCCATGTGACCGGGAGTATCGATTAGATTCAAAATGTATTTTGAATCTAACGCTGATTTACGCTGATCAGGGCGCTGATTTACGCTGATATCAGCGTCTATCGGCGGTTTTTCTATGGCGTTGTTCAGCGTCGAATGCTCATAAAGCATTCGTACTGGTTGCATTTTTATTGTAATCCCCCGCTCTCTTTCCAAATCCATGCGATCCAAAACCTGTTCTTTCATTTTGTTTTTTGGGATTGTATTGGTCAATTCCAAAAGACGGTCAGCCAGAGTGGACTTACCGTGATCAATATGCGCAATGATACAAAAGTTTCTAATATTACTTGACATTTTTTATTATTATGCTATAATGTGCACTAGGAGTAGAAAATAGCCAACAAGGGGGGTTGGAAATGAAAAGGTGGATTGATGTAGATAGACAGCTTTATCTTTGCCACACAGATTCTTCAATTGAGATAATGTCAGTAGAGGAATTTGAAAAGCGCAATGTGACTGAAGTCGTAGAACATTGTACTTTTCTTTGGGCGCTTGAGTTTTTGGTGAACCTATGCGAAGAACACCCCGAATTTCTTAGCAAAGTTCTTTCTGATTTTTTGGTTAGCTTTAAAGAGAGCGTTAAGCATCATTCCATGTTTTTGCAACTAAAGTAGTTCGCAAGATATGTACGAGGTTCGACCTCGTACATTTTTATTAACAATTAATATCAATCAATATCAATGAATATCTGCTGAATTTCCACGAATTTCTTTAGTTTTTGATTATTACGATTGACGATTAACGATTCGCGATTTGCGATTAACGGGATTCCGTTATTTCCTAAACACTTTCATAATGCTTTTCACTTCTTTTATCTTCAAAAGATAGCTTGCCAATAAATAGACCAAGATACCAACAATACCGGAAACTAAGCCAATAACTAGAAGATTTAATACATTTCCAGCATCAAGATATTGATAAAGAAAATTGCGCGATAAGAAAAGCGATATTCCCAATGCAAATCCCGCAATTAAAAACTTAAAAATTGTCGTTGTGATTTCTCGGTATTTTATGCGTCCTATCTTTCTACCAAGAAAAACCCAAAGAAGCAAGACATTTAAAATAGCTGCGAGTGAATATGCAAAAGGTAAGGCCAAAATCCTTTTATCGCCATCAATTTTAAACATAGGAAAAAGTTGAGGAATTTTAATTAACCAAAGAGCAATAACAATATTAACTCCTGTAGCAAAAAGATTAACTATAACAGGAATTATGGTGTTATGAACTGCAAAAAAAGCACGAGAAAGAAGAGGTACAAGAGCTTGGAAAGGAATGCCAATACAAAAAAGAGAAATTGTTGTAGCAGTAATACCGACCTCTTTAAAACCAAATTTGCCGGTCTGAAGGAGAACGCTTGTAATCTCATATCTTAAAAAGAAAAAAGCAATCGCCATGGGAATTGCCAGATAAAGAGTCTCAAGAACTGCTCTTAAAAATATTTTTCTAAAATCATTTAATTCTTTTTTAGCAAAAGCTGCCGAAAGCAAAGGAAAAGCCGCAGTTGCAAAAGCAATGCCGACTGTGCCCAAAGGAACATATTGAATATCATTGGCATAAGTAAAAATCGCAATACTACCAACAGTCAAAGTCGAAGCGATAGCGACAGTAACAATCGTATTTAATTGAGAAGTAATCAATCCAAGACTTCGAGGAATGGTTAGTTTAATGATTTTACGCATCATATCATCTTTCCAATTGATGTAGAATTTATAACGATAGCCAATTGACGGCAAACTTGGCAGTTGGATTAATAAATGAAGGCCTGCGCCCAAAACCACTCCCCAGGCAAGACCAAAAACGCCCCACCATCTGGTAAAAAAGAGCGCGCCCGTGATAATGCCAACATTATATAAAAGCGGCGAAAGCGCAAAGGCAAAGAAAACATTAAAACTTTGAAGAATTCCAGAAATAATACCTGAAATTGCCAATAAAATCGGTTGAATCAACATAATTCTTGTCATTATCGTTGTGATTGCCTGGGCTTCGGCGTTAAATCCTGGAGCGATGGCTTTTATAAGATAAGGCGCGGTAATTACCAAAACAATTGCCAATAATAAAACAATAAAAGAAAAAATATGAAGAAAGTTATTGGCCAGGAGCCATTGATTTTTTTTATCTTTAGTAAAGCGCGATGATGTGAAAATCGGAATGAAAGCGGAACTAACTGCTCCCATAATAATAATAGTGAAAATCAGGTCAGGAATTCTAAAGGCAGCATTATACATATCAAGCTCTTGGCCTGCGCCGAAACGATAAGCAAAAATACGAACACGCAAAAGTCCTAAAAGCCTACTTAAAAGACTGGCTCCTCCCAAAAGAAGCGCAGCAGAGGTGACAGAACTAGAAGTAAATTTAAATAATCGACGAATCATTTATTCTCAGATAATTTAAAACTAATATTAAACATTTTATCTTGATCGATAATATCTCTGAAACGAATTGGGTTTTGAGAAGTTAACTTTTCTCTTGGATAAATTTGTCCAATACGCCACGAATCGGGATAACTTATCGTCATTCGTAAAGGAATATCATTTGACCCCGGTTGCCTCTGTAAGGTTAGATTATAATTCACTGCTTGATTAAGAGCGCCCTCTATGGGTAATTTTGGTGTGTTGTCTTGAGGATTTTGATAGCTTGACTCAGGAATTTGATAGCGTAATTTAAAAACACTTTCTTCCCCTGGGCTGGTATAAATCCATCCGCCGACTACTGTTTTTTCTGATTCTGTAAAAATATCAACTCCAGAAACTGGCTCTTTTGTCATCGTTGATTCGATAGATGTAATTAATGAATCTTGTTTAAATTTGAGACTTTCATAATCCAATGGCGGTACAGCGAACTCAGGAGTATTGCCTGACGCTTCTAAAACCTTTGTACCATTGGGTAAGTAAACCCTCAGATAGTCGCTATTAACCTTATTGTACCAATCGTAAGTTTCATTTCCTCCCTCGTGTTTTCTCTTGATAGTAAGTTCGTTCGTGGCGCGTCCTTCCGCATCAAAACTAACATCAAGCTGAACATCTTCTTTGATGAAGCGATCTGTTTTATATCCATTAATATTAGAATGGACAATTGCCAAATAATCTCCATTTGTATCGACGATATTTCCTCCCCAACCTTGTTTTTTCACAAGTTCCTCTTCTTTTGTATCCTTAAGCCATAAAATCAAATCTTTTTTAGTGATTGACTTGCCAAAGGATTCAATGATTTTTGGCCAAACTTCTTTAGGGGCGTTTGTTAATTTTTCGATCAGAAGCATTGTAAAATCAGCTAATACTTTTTTGGGTTCATTTTGATAAGGATCATAATCTTCTTCTACCTTGTACTGAATTTCTTCAATAAAATTATCTTTTGTGATTGTAAGACCGTAAGTTGGCAACTCTATGGGGCCTAGAATGTTCAAAATATTCTCAACTATTTTTGGAGTTAATGCTATTACACCGTCAATACTTGGACCGCCAGTTTTTTCGAAAAACCAAGCAATTTTTTCAGCTGAAGTTGGAAAATCAAAAAACCAATTGGCATCGTGAGTACTCCAACCAGAGGAAATTTTTTGAATCGGTTTTGGAGGAATGATATTAACAATCAACTGACCATCAGCATCGAAAATATTCTTTACCTCAAGATTGTCAATTTGCCCCTGAAGAATACTAACTAAAGCATAGGAACCAATGAAACCACCCGTTGCCCTGATTTCTGAATTATTCTGGAAAACAATTAAATAATGCCTTGGACTGCTTTCAGCCAAAATTGAAAGAAAAATGTCAAAATAATTATCAAAATTACCTAAAACTTCTTTTATCTGAGGTATTATCAATGACAAAGAAGCGAACTTTTCCCTATAATTTTCAGGAAGATTTTTTGGCTCTATTCCTTGAATAGTCGCAAATCCTTTTTCCAATTCATTTTTTGCCAAAGAAAATTCTTGGCGAAATTGTTCTACGTAGTAAGTTGGTTTGTTCTCTTCAGTAGAAATTTCATTTTTGCCTTGGATTATGCTGTCAATTTTTAGATTATTAATAATTTCAAGACCATTGGCTAAATAATCACCAGCCTTTGAAATATTTTCCCCGGCAGACAAAAGTTTTCTTCCAGCAGAGACTTTATAGCGAAGCGGTAAAATATCAACCACCTCAAGAAGTGATCCGCCCAAGCTATTTATTGTTTTCGATGCTTGGTTGAAATTGTTATATGCTTCTTTAAAATCTTGGGATGCTTTGGCGGGGTTAAAACTTAAAAGCGCATTTTTGGCGTCCAAGAGATTTTGATATCCCTCTTGACCAGAGTTGATAACAAAATCTTTGGTCGATGAGAAATTAGAAATTAAGCGAATTGAAGGTACGATAACGATCAAAGCTAGAACAGCAACAAAAGCATATCTTAAAGAAGGCGTTAATTTTATCTGAGGCAATCGCTCTTTTAAGTTAATTATGCTAGGAGATATTTTTCTAAGAATTAAAGATAAAGCTTTTTCTTTCTTGGCTTCTTTTTCAATTGAAATTGAAACAGGAAGATTTAGGGGTGGACCAAAATCATGTTTTAATTTTGCTTCTTTTAGTTCAAGATCATCTAGTTCGTCCAGAATCGCTTGTCTGATTTGTTCATATTCATATTCAGGGATTACTACCTTTTGTCTTTTTTTATCCCAAGCGGGCAAAGAAAAACCGGGCCTTTCGGGAATTTCCTTATGATCTTTTTTATTTTGTTTATAAATATTTTCCTTAAGAACCCTTTCCGATTTAGGAATATTTTTTACTTCGACTGTTTTTTCCGATCTTAAAATCCAGCGCAAATTCAACTCTCCTTTTTTAGTGAGAGGTCTAATATCAAAAAGTTTTTTTAAGATAAAGCGCTGCATATTGATTCCAACCTTTTAAAAATAATCGAAACAGCAAAACATACCAGTTTTTACTGGCTAAGGTTAATTATATTAAACTTTTGGAATGAATGAAAGTGGAAAACAAAAACCCGCACTATTTTTTAGTGCGGGACAACTTTTCTTTTTGAAATATTAGGCATTAGCTGGAAATACGGGTTTGTATTCTCCCTTAACGAAGACTGTATTTTTCATCCAAGAATCTTCGTCACAATTATCTATAACTATACCAGCGTCGTCAGTATATATCTCTTCTAGTCGTATTTCTCCGTTTGGACCTTCTTTAAGGGCTATAATTTTTCCAGCCCTTAACTCTTTCTTCATTCTTTCGAAATCACTAGATTCTCTCTCTTTCGTCATTTCTCCTCCTTACGAAAGAACTATTTTTCTTCAATTGTAATTGCCGTAATCAACACATCTTCTGTTGGTTTTGATTTTTCTCCAAAATCGTTATCCACTACTGAGGTATTGGCAATTTTATCCAATGTATCAAGTCCTTCAACAATTTCTCCAAAAATCACATAATTTGGTTGTAATGAATAATCTTTAGTCATAATAAAAAACTGACTGCCATTTGTATCTGGTCCTGCATTTGCCATCGCTACAATTCCCTTAGAATAACTTTTTGTGATTGGTAATTCATCAGCAAATTGATAACCTGGTCCGCCCGAGCCAGTCCCTGTCGGATCGCCGGTTTGAACCATAAAATCTTTCATAATTCTGTGAAATTTAATATTTTCATAAAATCCTTGGCGAGCCAAGAAAACAAAATTATTCACAGTAATTGGATTATCTTTGGAAAACAATTCAATTTCTAAATCACCATCGGTTGTTTTCACAAGCGCCTTATAGGTTTTTGTTTTGTCAATTTCCATTTTAGGGGCTTCAGTCCAAGAAAGAGTTTTTGTTTCCATATTGGTATTAGTTTTAGGAGAAAGATCTTTGCTCATCCAAGATCCTACTATCCACCCGACTACAATTAAGATAGCAATTATAACAAGAATTTTAGTAATTTCTTTTGACATAATTTTTTATTACGAATAATATTTGTATCTACATCTTAACCTTTTTTAAAAAAAGAATCAATATTTTGAAGTCCCACTTCCAAATATTTTTTTGACGAGAGAATAAAAATACCTTACAAGTATTTTTGACGGGAGAATAAAAAAACATTTTTTTGACGGGAGAATAAAAAAAGACCCTGATTTTTTTTATCAGGGCATTATCTTTTAGGATTCACTTTCTTCTCTCAATAAATCTACTGGTATGGGAGTATTTACGATATCTACGCCAACAGATTGGTGAAAGATTCTTTGACTACGTGTGTTATACATAATCATTTCTACTTCAGGTACCATATTTCCAGAATCTTGGCTTTTAATTTTATTTCCTGTTTCTCTCGTGAAGATTTTAATTAAAGAACCTTGCCTCAATTTGAATCCGGCTTTTTTAATCTCTTCTTCTGTGGTTTTTTGTCCTTTTTCAAATATCATTTTTTTCCTCCTATTAGATTTTCTTTTTGAGTCGTAGACGAGAAATAGAAAATCTTATACTCTGAGCGAAGTCGAAGAGTTACTTTTTTAAAGAACTGTTTATATCATAATCTATTTTTCTCTTTTGTCAAGATTTTTGTGGCGCAAATCTTATTCTATAATGAAAGATAATTTTTAAAGAGAGCAATAAGAATAGAAAATAGCGAACTAACCACAAGAACAATTACAATCGTTAAAGTTGTTCTTGTTTTTTGGAGAGAGACCAAAGGATTAGTTGATTTTATTTCAAATCTTGTATCGTCTTCTTTGGGGATATAAGTTTTTTCTAGATTACTATTTACTACTTCCAATAAACCGTTTGTGATGTTTTTTGCAAATTCGGGATCTTTTAAATAAAAAATCACGCCAATGCTTTGAGCCGAAGCTTTATATGGTTTAAAAAATGTTCGCAAGTCATAGACCTTAAGTTCTGAATATTTAAACTGGGCTTTTTCAAGGATAGCGCTGACATTTTCTGGGGACTTCAAAAAAGCAACGACATAATCCCCTATTTTGTCTTTGGCTTCAAGCGCGTAGTAAGTGTCGTATTTAAATTCTTCAGTTTTTTGGGTTTGCGATTGGGCAATCAAAAGAGAAAAATTGATTTCATATTTTTCTTTTTGCGTTACCAAAACCAAAACAGCTAAAATTAGCGATACAAAAACAATACCGCAAACCAATTTCCATTCTTTTTGAATGATTTTAAAAACTTCTTTTAATTCCATAATTACCACTGTTTAATAAATTTTTTCCATTCTTCTTTTACGAATTTTTTGACTTCTTTCTTAAAAACTGATTCATCAAACTTTTTTACTGATCTTATAATATCTTGCCAGGAAAATGTCATTTTTTCAAATTTCCTTATGGCTCCTATCAAACTTTCTGAAGTTTGGTCTTTAAAAAAGATACCATTGGTCCCATCTTTAACTGTTTCAAGGGCGCCACCGCCCTTATAGGCAATTACTGGTCTGCCTGAAGCCATGACTTCAACTGGAGCAATGCCAAAATCTTCTTCTTGGGGGAAAATGAATGCTTTGCAACCAGAATAAATTTTTTTCAAATTATCACCATAAATATTCCCCAAAAACTTAATATTTCTTTTGGCATTTTTTTTGAGAGATCGAAGCTCAGGCCCTTTTCCGATGATTATCAAAGGCAATTCAAGTTCATTAAAAGCCTCAATGGCAATTTCTGTTTTTTTATAAGGCAATAATCTATTAACCAATAAATAATAATCCTTGATTTTTTTTGATGGTATTAATTTTTCAGTTTCAACCGGAGGATATATGACTTTCGCATCTCTTCTATAATATTTTTGAATACGCTTTCTAACAAATTTGGAATTAGTTAAAAATAAATCAACTCTTTGTGCTGCCTGTCTGTCCCAAATCCTTAAATAATGAACGCCCAATCTGACAAACGGCCGCAGGAGAAAAAAATGTCGGTAC
>Ga0247841_10006175_pt1 | contig 18752 bp, 13 predicted proteins | sample LaCruzMarch2015__2_FD_192410 | JGI IMG/M metagenome (GOLD analysis project Ga0247841, IMG submission 192410) | Freshwater microbial communities from meromictic Lake La Cruz, Castile-La Mancha, Spain - LaCruzMarch2015_18m | ecosystem: Environmental > Aquatic > Freshwater > Lake | place: Spain... | reverse complement strand
TAGTCAAACATTAAGCCTCAAAAAAATGTCTAATCTAAAGATTTTCACAGGAACAGGTTCGGAATACCTTGGAAAAAGTATTTCCAAAGTGCTCGGAATGGAACCCGGCTGTCGGGAGATAAAAAAGTTTTCGGACGGCGAAATATGGGTCAAATACAACGAGAACATCAGGGGTCGAGATGTTTTCATCATACAGTCAACAAATCCACCGGCTGACAATTTAATGGAACTGTTGATTATGCTCGATGCCGCAAAGCGCTCTTCGGCGAGCCGCGTAAATGCCGTAATACCGTACTTCGGATACGCCCGGCAGGACAGAAAAGACCAGCCGCGCGTTTCGATTACTGCTCGCCTTATCGCCAATCTCATTGAAAGAGCAGGGGCGGACAGAGTTATTACAATGGATCTCCATGCTTCTCAGATACAGGGATTTTTTGATATACCGGTTGATCACCTGTACGGCTCGGCAGTGTTTATGAAGCACTTCGTTGATATGAATATACCTAACCTCGCAGTCGCTTCACCCGATGTCGGCGGAATCAAGATGGCAAGAGCCTACGCGAAACGTTTAAATGCCGACCTTATTGTCATTGATAAAAGACGTCCAAAACAGAATGTAGCCGTGGTTATGAATATCATCGGAAATGTAGAAGGAAAAAATGTGCTTATTATTGATGACCTTATTGATACAGGCGGAACTTTTGCGAGCGCAATTGCGGCGCTGAAAGAAAAAGGCGCTCTTGAAGTTTACGGCGCGTGCACACATCCGATTCTCTCGGGTGAGTCAATAGACAAACTTGAGGCATCGCCTCTGAAAAAATTATTTGTATCCGATACCGTGCCGTTAAAAAGAACTTCGGAAAAAATTGAAGTTATGTCGTCATCTCTTCTGTTTGCCGAAGCAATTATTCGTACAAACCTGAATGAATCTATAAGTTCTCTGTTCGATTTAGACAGATAAGAACAAAGAAGTTACGGGAGAGGTAACAGAGAAGAACTATCCTGAACTTATCCTGAAATAAATTCAGGACAAGTTTTTATAATAAGAGCATTGTAGTAATGCCAGCGGATGATTTGAATTTTTTTGTTTTTATTTTGTTGTAAGTGTTAAATAATTCAATAATTAGGAGATATTTTTAAATGATAATAGATATAGTAATGCCCAAGATGGGCGAATCCATAATGGAAGGTACCATACTGAAATGGTTAAAAAATCCGGGTGATAAAGTCGAGCGCGATGAACCTATACTCGAAATTTCCACCGATAAGGTTGACACTGAAGTCCCATCGCCCGAAAGCGGTATTATAACCGAACATCTTTTTAAAGAGAACGATGTCGTTGAAGTAGGTAAAGTGCTTGCAAAAATGGATACTGATTTAGCAGAGCTTTTTTCGGCTGTTCCGAAAACGGATTCTCCTGCCGAAACACCGGAAGCTGAAACAAAACATGCTGTTCAGGAAAAAGTCAGACATGCACAAGAAGAAGCAACTGAATATGAAACAGTTACAGCAGTTACAGCCGAAGATGCAGGTGAAGGCAACGGATTCTATTCCCCTCTTGTGCTTAATATAGCGAAAAAAGAGGGAGTCGGTTTTAAAGAACTCGCCGATATTAAAGGAACGGGTCTGCAAAACAGGGTTACAAAAAAAGATATTCTCGAATATATTAAAACGCGGGGAAAAACACCTGTTACGGCTTTACCAAAACCTGAAGTGATAACTGCCGCCCAAATTAATACTAAATCCGCAAAAGCAGAGCCCGCAAAAACGGAAAAGAAAATTGAATTGCCTACGCAGGTTCGGAAACATGAAATCAATTATAACGAAGAAGGGCTCTCTGTACTCGAGTTTGATAATATCCGTCAGAAAATGGCTGAACACATGGTCGCTTCGATGGGTATTTCCCCGCATGTGAATGCTATTGCTGAATGCGACCTCTCTGCAATTGAAAGAGCGCGCAAAAAAGCGGGAGCTGATTTTGAACAGAAAGAAGGATTCAAACTTACTTATATGCCTTATATTGCCGAAGCCGTTATCAGGGCGCTTAAAGATTTCCCACTCGTAAATTCAATTATTGACGATTCGGCGGTTCCGTTTAAAGCAATAACACGGAGCAAGATAAACCTCGGAATGGCAGTAGCGATGGAAAACGGCGGACTGATAGTACCGGTGATAAAGAACGCTGACGGAAAAAATCTTGTTGGGCTTGCACGGGATATCATAGACCTTGGTAAGCGCGCCAGAATAAAAAAGCTTACTCTCGATGAAATTCAGGGCGGAACGTTTACAATCTCTAACTACGGAGTATTCGGTAATATTATGGGCACTATGATAATTAACCAGCCGCAGGTAGCTATAATGGGTGTGGGCGCAGTGAAGAAACGTCCGGCAGTACTCGAGACTCCCGACGGTGATTTCGTCGTGATTAAACCTATGGTTTATCTTACGCTTTCATTCGACCACAGACTGATTGACGGGGCTATGGGCGGTAAGTTTATAATGAGAGTTGTTCATTATCTCGAAAATTATAGTTCATAAATAATCAAAAACAAGAATGAATTGCCACAGATTCACAGATTAAATTTCAAAATATACAATATCTTTTTTAATCCGTGAATCTGTGGCAACGTTTATTATTATAAAATTTGATAACTAAACCGTAATAATATTATGCCGAAAAAAATAATTATTGCTTTTATACTCATTACAGCCTGCGCGCAGTTATCTCTCGCAGCTGACAGTCTCAACATAAAATACTGGATATCATTTAAGGATAAAGGGAGTTTTAAACCCGGGGTTGAAGTTCCTCAAAACGAAGCAAGTTATAATATTATCAGGGATTATATTACTAAACGCGCGCTCGACAGGAGGATGAAAGTTCTTCCGCAGAATAAACTTATTGGTTTTGAGGATATGCCTGTAAACGAGAAGTATGTTGAAAAAATTACTTCACTGGGAATTAATATTATCGGCAAATCGAGATGGTTTAACGGCGTCAGCGCTTATATGAGCAAATCGCAGATGGAAACTGTTAAGAAATTTAATTTCGTGGACCATATTTTCACTGTCAGGAAAATGTACAAACAGGATGCCTTGAGCCTTGCTCCGATTGAAAAAGGAGACTATTATGAGACTACGGTATTTATAACACAGGATACCAGCAACGCGTTTGATTATGGAAAATCATATCCTCAGATGGTACAGATTGACGTGCCTAAGGTTCATAATCTCGGTATATGGGGACAGGGAGTACTTATAGCGAGTTTTGACGACGGATTTGAATGGAAACAGCATGAATCGCTTAAAGACCTGAACGTAATCGCCGAATTCGATTTCATAAATGGCGATAATAACACTTCAAGAGAAGAAAACCAGAAATATAAGGACGCTGAAACCCAGGGCGGACACGGTACGGCAACGCTATCCTCAATGGCAGGATTCATGGACGGGAAACTTGTCTCTCCCGCATTTGGCTCTGATATAATTCTCGCAAAGACTGAGTATGTATCTTCGGAAACACCTATGGAAGAAGATTTCTGGCTTATGGCAGCGGAATGGGCAGAAGGCAAGGGAGCCGATGTGATAACAAGTTCTCTTGTTTATAAGGAATACGACAAACCATATACAAACAATACGTATTTTTACGCGGAGTTCGACGGACAAACAGCAATAACTACAATCGCAGGAGACCGCGCCGCTTACCTTGGAATAGTGGTCTGTAACGCAGTCGGCAATTATTTTCAGACAGCTCCCCCTTCCCTGGGCTCTGCATCGGACGGAGATTCGGTTATCGGAGTGGGCGCAGTTGATAAAAACGGTACTATAGCAACATTCAGCTCAAACGGACCAACAAGCGACGGCAGGATAAAACCGGACGTTGTGGCACAGGGAGTGAATGTTTATGTTGCGAAAATGGGCGACGGAAACAGATATGAATTCTCAAACGGAACTTCGTTTTCAACTCCGATTACGGCAGGTGTCTGCGCATTGATACTGAGCGCGCATCCGGAACTGACCGCAATGCAGGTCAGAGAAGCGTTAAGGAATACGGCTAATAATTCATCAGCTCCTAATAATGTTTACGGCTGGGGTGTAATAAATGCATTTAAGGCAATGTTGTATTTCGGTCCTGTCTGGAGTCCCGTACCGTCAATTCTTCGCGAGGGTAACAGTTTTGAAATTTTAACAGCCTTCGCCGCAAATGACGTAATGGATAATAAATCAGTTCTTGCGCACTATAGAACTGCCGGCGAAACAGAATTCAAAACAGCTGTGCTCGATTTTATCAAACCTCTGGAAACCGGAAGTTTCTGCGGACTTTATCAGCTAAAAATTGACGGTATTGAAGCAGTAGAACTTTTGGGTAAGGAAGTTCAGATATGGTTTAATTACACTGATTCAAAAGGGGCAGAATTTAAATATCCGCGCGGCGCACCGAAGAATTACTTCTCAAAATAAATCCCTTAATATGCTTTTAGGCGTGACATTTCAGTAATGAAAATCACAGGTATAAACCCAGGAGGATTTCATGTTGATCGTACGTGCAATCCCCCCCTATAAATTATTATACTTTCTAATTAATATTTAAATGATTAAGTTTTAAATATCTTGTTGCGATTAATTCTTTTCAAAACATTCTTTTATTAAACAATGTTCGTTAAAAAAAAAAGGACCAAATCATGAAAAAAATTTTCTTTTTATCCATCCTTGTAATCACATTTTCCATCTTAACAAACACTAAAGCCCAGTGGATTTCCAACGGACCTGACGGAGGCATTATGCAGTGTATATTTGTCAACGGGACGAATATTTACACCGGAACATTATATAACGGTATTTTCAGGTCAACGAACGCGGGCAGTACATGGACTGTTTGCAACAACGGACTTACGACAAGAAATGTTTATTCGCTCGGGGCTTCCGGCTCCATTCTTCTTGCCGGCTCTTACGGCGGCGGTATTTTCCGCTCGACAGATAACGGCGCAAGCTGGACGGCATCCAACACGGGTTTATCCAATATGCAGGTCTGGTCTATCGTAGTCAGCGGGTCAAACATTTTCCTCGGGACTTACGGCGGTGTATTCCGCTCAACAGACCAGGGTGCGAGCTGGACTGCAAAAAATACCGGATTAACAAATTTATCGGTTCGGTGTATGGCTGTTAACGGGACTACTCTTTTTGCAACAACTTTCGGCGGTACTGCCGGAGGTGTGTTTATGTCAACGGACAACGGCGAAAACTGGTCATTCACAAATTCCGGTTACACTACCGTTAGTACGAATACTTTGTATGTTTTTGGGTCGGATGTTTTTCTCGGAACTCAAAACGCGGGTATTTATAAATCAACGAATAACGGAGTCAGCTGGATTGCATCAAATACCGGCGTGACAAATAACAACATTTTTTCTTTCACTTCAAATGCGTCAGTAATATACACGGGAACTTTTGCGGGAATTTTTAAGAGTACCGATAACGGCGCTAACTGGACACAAATCTCTAACGGGTTAAGCAATACAAATGTCAGAGGATTAAAAGTATTGAATAATGACTTATACGCGGCGACGTACGGAGGAGGTATTAACAAGACAACAGACGGCGGCGCCAACTGGTTTGAAGTTAACGGCGGTATCAATAATAATCAGGTTTATGCAATGGCTGTAAACGGCTCTTACGTTATTGCGGGAACCGGCGGTTCGGGGGTTTTTACATCAACAAGCGGCGGTAATACATGGGTCAGCGCTAATACCGGACTTACAAACAAAAGCGTAAATGCGCTGGCGGTTTTAACAAATAATATATACGCTGGTACGTCAAACGGAGGTGTGTTTAAATCAACGGATAACGGCGCTTCATGGTTAACGGTTAATTCGGGTTTGACAAATCTGTATATAAGCTCACTGACGGTAAATAACGGAAATGTTTACGCGGGAACGAATGCGGGTGTGTTTAAAACAACAAACGGAGGTCAAACATGGGCATTAGCGCAAACGGGAATTACATCGCTTACAATCTGGAGCTTAGGATCGAACGGAAGTAATGTTTTTGCAGGGACAAGCAGTACGGGTGTATTCCGTACAACAAATGACGGCGTTAGCTGGGAATCCGTCAATTCAGGACTCATCGGCGTTATGATACGAGCAATCGGATTTAACGGCTCAAATGCATTTTGCGGAATAGGGGGCTCGGGAGTTTTTATGTCAACGAATAACGGAAACAACTGGACTGAGGTAAATAACGGGCTGACAGTATCGGAAAATGTTTCTTCATTTACAGCTTATGGTTCGGTGGAATTTGTAACAACCTGGAACGGAGTGTATTATACCACTAATAACGGCGCTAACTGGAACAATGTAACATCTAATTTGCTTGGTAACGGTTATGTCGCTTTCTCGTCGGCTATATTGGGCGCTGATATATATACGGGCTCGGGACCCGGTGTATGGAAAAGACCGTTATCGCAAATCATTGTAAATGCTAATAATAATAGTTTTGAAATTCCCAGCGAATATGCTTTATATCAGAATTATCCGAACCCGTTCAATCCGGTTACGAAGATAAAATTTAATATAGCAAAATCAAGCAGTGTAAAGATTCTTGTGTATGACGCTATAGGCCGCGAAGTTCAAACACTCATCAATGAATCGCTCAAACCCGGAACGTATGAAGCATCATTCGACGGCTCAGCGTTAAACAGCGGTGTATATTTCTATAAAATTACCGCAGGGGATTTTTCAGTCACAAAGAGAATGTTGATGTTTAAATAACGGCATTTGTCGTCCACGGAAATAATAACTAAGAATTTGCAGATAAAAACGGGGGTTAGAAACCCCGGTTTTTATTTGTTACATTGTTACTGTTATATATAATAATAAGAGTTATTTTCTAATCTTTTACAAATTTTTTTTTGTTTACTACTAAGTAAGTATAATTTTCTCATAATAGTTGAATTCTATGTCAGATAAAAATCCTGAAGCGTGGCGGAATGACGCTTACGCAAAAGTAACAGGTAAAACGAAATATACGGACGATATTAAATTCCCGAATATGCTTCATGGAGTGCCTGTTTATTCGGATTTTGTTCACGCGAAGATAATTAACATAGATATATCCGCGGCTTCCGAAGCCGAAGGAGTTGTAAAAGTTATCACTGCGAAAGATGTACCGGGTTCGAATAAATTCGGACAGATACTGAAAGATTTTCAGATTTTCGCCGAAGATAAAATATACTACAACGGTGATGTAACAGCATTTGTAGTTGCTGAAACAAGGGAACATGCGATAGCCGCCGCCGGACTTGTAAAAGTTGAAGCGGAAGAACTTCCTGCAATCCTTGACCCCGAAACAGCCATGAAAAAAGGTGCATTGATAATACATGAAGATTACGGAACAAATATCATTAACAAACACAAAGTAAGACGGGGAGATACTGAAAAGGGATTTTCGGAGTCAGATATTATACTGGAAGAAGATTTCAGCACTCAATATATTGAGCACGCTTATATGGAACCGGAGACGGCAGTATGCAATCCGAGATACGACGGAGTTATTGAAGTTTACGGAAGCATGCAGCATCCGTTCAGCACCAGGAGATTTGTCTGCGCACTTCTCGGAGCTAAATTTTCGGATATTGAAATCGTAGGTACACCTATGGGCGGCGGATTCGGCGGTAAGGACGACACTGCCGCAATCGTATGTGCGCGTACTGCCCTCGCCGCAAAACTTACGGGACGTCCGGTTAAGACTATGTATAAACGTGAATGGTCAGTCAGGGAAAGTTATAAACGCCATCCATACAAAGTACATTATAAAATGGGACTTACAAAAGACGGATATATTAAAGCCGTTGAATGTAAAATCATAGCCGACGGCGGCGCTTATTGTTCCGTCACGCCATGGGTTACATGGCGCTCAACGGTTCAGTGCTGTGGTCCATACGTAGTTGAAAATGTACATTGCGATACTTACGGAGTATATACAAACAATGTAGTTACAGGAGCTATGCGCGGTTTCGGCTCTCCGCAGATGAACTTCGTAATCGAATCTATGATGGATATAGCCGCAGGAAAAACGGGTCTCCATCCTGTTGAAATACGAAGACGAAATATGGTCAGACAGAACAGCATTACAATCACGGGACAAAAACTTGATAATCACAAAGTAGCTATGGAAGAAGTCCTTGATGCAGTTCTTAAGGAATTCAACTATGAAGACAAGTATAAAAAATCATCACACGGCGTAACCGACACTGACGAACTATACGGAGCCGGTTTTGCAATGAGTTACAGGGGTATGAGCCTCGGCGCCGAAGGAGTTGATTTTTGCTCTGCCGTAATTAATGTACAGGCAGACGGTTCAATCCTCGTTGAAACCGGTATTCACGAAAACGGACAGGGCTCGGAAAGTGCGATGTGCATTTTAACATCCGAACAGCTCGGAGTCAGTCTTGATAAAATACGTTACAGAAGACCTTCCACGTCTGTCATCCCGGACGGCGGAACAACAGTCGCATCGCGGGGTACGGTAATGGGCGGAAGCGCAATAGTGCTCGCGGCGGATAAACTCAGAAAATTAATGACGCCTTTTGCCGTTAAGAAACTCGGATGCGATGAAGATAAAATTATATTTGAAAATGATATGCTGAGCGACCCGGCAAAGAATAAATCGGTAAAGTTTGATGAAATTATAAAAGAGATGTATTCTTCGCGGACGTATCCTCACGCAATGGGAATTTTTAAAGCACCTGTGGTTACATGGGACGAAGGAAACGGACAGGGTAACGCTTATTTCTCATGGACTTACGGATGTCAGGCTATTGAGCTAACGGTGAATAAAACAACTGGAAAAGTAAAACTCATTAATGCCATAGCCGCACACGATACTGGAAAATCGGTGAATAAAGTGATGACACAGGGACAGTTCTACGGAGGGATGGCAATGGGAATCGGTTACGGTTTATTAGAAAGTCTCAATCAAAAAGACGGAATAATTAAAAGCCTGAATTTTAATACATACCGTATTCCGAGGTCAACTGATTTGCCGGAAATGAAAGCGGTAATAATAGAGAATGTTGACCCTAACTCCCCTTCCGGTGCGAAAGGAATAGGCGAGCCGACTAACGAACTGATGGCACCCGCTATTGCGAATGCCGTATTTAATGCAACGGGTAAAAGATATTTCAAACTTCCCGTTAAAATTACTATTAAATAAATAGATGCTGAAACAAGGGATGCTGAACCGACCCCGAAGCGATCCTGAAATGAATTCAGGACAAGATTCGGGGCAATGTTCAGGATGACAAGGTACTCCAGTTTAACAATATGAAAACAATAATAAATAATAAAGAAATCACTATCCCTGACGAATTGCGCGAGGGCAGGCTTGTCGAGTATATACGCGATGTACTTAACCTCACCGGTGCGAAGAATGCCTGTGATATGGGCGCCTGCGGTGCATGCGCAATACTGATTAACAATAAGCCCGCGAAGATATGCCACTCGCTCATCAAAGATGTGGAAAATGCAGAAGTGCTTACTATCGAAGGCATGGCAAATCCCGACGGGACACTGCATCCGCTTCAGCAGGCATTCGTTGATTACGGAGCGATACAGTGCGGATTCTGCACTCCGGGTATGGTATTAACTGCTCACGCCTTTCTTCTTGAGAATCAGAAACCGACAAGAAACCAGATAAGAAAAGCCCTGCAGGGTAACCTTTGCAGGTGTACAGGCTATCAGCAAATCATAGACGCGATTGAAGCCGCATCAGTTCATTATTTAAAACAATAATTATATTATGGACATCAAGAAAAACCTTGAACAACTTAATTTACTCGATTTTAATCTTTTCGGAAAAGATTTTCTGCTTACAACCGATAAATCTGAAAATGAAATAATAGCAACGGCAATAACAGCCGAAGTGCTTAAAGAAATGCACAGGAAAGAAATTTCTTTCCGTATGTTCGACACCGGACTTGCAATTTCGATATTCCGGGATAATTCTACGCGCACACGTTTCAGTTTTGCCTCGGCGGCAAATGCAACGGGTCTTGGATTATCAGAACTCGATGAAGTTAAATCACAAATCTCACACGGTGAAACCGTGCGGGAAACTGCAAATATGATTTCATTCCTTGCCGAAGTTATAGGTATCAGGGACGATATGTTCCTTGGCGAAGGCAATAAATATATGCGCGAAGTATCCGAAGCCGTAAAAGAAGGGCACGAAAAAGGTGTGCTTCACAGGAAGCCGAGCGTCATAAATCTTCAATGCGACATAGACCATCCGACACAGTCTCTCGCCGACCTTCTTAAACTGAAAGATTACTTCGGTTCATTCGAAAACCTGAAAGGCAGGAAACTCGCAATGACCTGGGCATATTCGCCAAGCTACGGGAAACCATTATCCGTTCCGCAGGGAATAATTACATTAATGACACGGTTCGGAATGGACGTTACACTTGCCTATCCTGATGGTTATAACCTTATACCCGAACTCGAAGAATCCGTCAAAAAATCATCGCCCGGATTCAGGATTGTAAATTCGATGGAAGAAGCATTTAAGGATGCCGATGTTGTGTATCCTAAGTCATGGGCTCCTTACGGCGTGATGCAGAGAAGAACAGAACTGCTGAAGAATTCGGATAAAAACGGATTAACTGCGCTCGAAAAAGAATGCCTCGCGAATAACGCAAAGTTCAGGAACTGGCAGTGCGATGAAGAAAAAATGGAATTGACCCGTAAAGGCAAAGGGCTTTATATGCACTGCCTGCCGGCGGATATTTCGGGAGTAAGCTGTAAAGAAGGCGAAGTATCGGCATCCGTATTCGAAAAATACAGGATAGATACTTATCATGAGGCAAGTTTCAAGCCTTTTGTAATAGCGGCAATGATTGTACTGTCGCGGATTAAAAATCCTGTTGAAAGAATTGCATCAATGATAAAATAAAATTAGATTAAAATTAAATTAAAATATCAAATATCAAATGTCGAAAATAATAAAACAAATAAACGAAGAAATAAGGCTTAAGACCGCTAAACGATGCAAAGAAAGAGGAATCAAAATTCCTACATTCAAACAAATGCGGAATCCAGAATTAATTCCCGGCGGCATAAAAGCTAAACTCAGCGGTGTCGGTTTATGGGATGTCAACCCCGTTAATCTTTTCAGGATAACGTGGAAGAATGATATTGACACAGGTTTATACGGAAAAGTAAATTTTCTCGAAATACCCCGTGAAATAACAGGCGTTAAAGCCCGTATTATAGGTCTGACCGGAAAATATTTTCCGACGGGTGCGCATAAAGTCGGTGCCGCATTCGGATGCCTTGTACCGAGACTTGTGAGCGGTGAATTCGACCCCGATAAACATAAAGCAGTATGGCCATCCACGGGTAATTACTGCAGGGGCGGGGCGTTTGACTGTGCACTGCTCGGCTGTACTTCAATTGCCATTCTTCCTCAGGAAATGTCACGCGAAAGGTTTGAATGGCTCAAAGAAATCGGAGCTGAAATAATCGCTACACCCGGTTGTGAATCAAATGTAAAAGAAATTTATGACAAATGCTGGGAACTGAAAAACGACACGGCAAATATGATATTCAACCAGTTCGAGGAGTTCGGAAATCCTGTTTTTCATTACAGCGTTACAGGACCCGCGGCAGAGGAAGTTTTTTCTTATGTAAAATCGGATAAGTCAAGGCTTTCTGCTTTCATCTCTGCTACGGGCAGTGCAGGCACAATTGCGGCAGGTGATTATTTAAAGAAACACAATCCCGGAATGAAAATTGTGGCTTCGGAAGCACTTCAGTGTCCGACAATCCTGATGAACGGATTCGGCGGACACAGGATTGAAGGCATCGGCGATAAGCATATTCCATGGGTACATAACGTCCGGAATACGGATGCTATATCGGCAATTGACGACGAAGACTGCATGAGAATCATGAGATTGTTTAATGAACAGAATGGCCTCGATTATCTTTCTGAATGCGGAATACAAAAAGATAAGATTGATAAATTATCTCTTCTCGGTATATCAGGAATATCAAATTTGCTTTCAGCAATTAAAACCGCGAAGTATTTTGAAATGAATGAGAATGATTTCATTATCACAGTTTTTACTGATTCAATGGATTTATATAAATCGAGAATAACGGAATTATCATCCGAACGCGGAGATTACACAAACATACAGGCGGCAAAAGACTTTTCCGCATGTCTTGAACATCAGAGTATTGACTATTTTGCCGAACTGGATTATTACGAAAGAAAACGCGTTCATAATTTGAAATATTTCACGTGGGTCGAACAGCAGGGCAAAACTTACGAAGAAATCATACAGCAGTGGGAGCCGGAATACTGGGATGAATACTTCGAAAATGAGCCTGAATTCTTTGATAAACTTATAGAAGATTTCAACGGACTTTGTTGAAATTATGACGGATATTTCGGTAATAGTTCTTGCCGCCGGATACGGGCGGCGGATCGGAAAGCCAAAGCTAATACTTGAAACAGGCGGCAGGAGTTACGCTGAAATTATCAATGATAAAATTTCTGATTGTAAAATCAAAGAAACATTATTTGTAATCAACACGGACAGTGAAGAATGGTTCCGGAAAACACTCCCTGATGTAAAATATATAATCAATCCCCGCCCCGATGAGGGAATGCTCAGTTCAATCTTTCTTGCATACAAACAACTCGGCGCCGTAAGGAATTTGATGATTTTTCCTGTTGATCATCCGTTTGTGCGCAGAGAAACATTAGAAAGTATAATTACGGCTGGCGCAATAAGCCGGGAATGCGTTATAAAGCCTGAATTCAGAGGCAAATCGGGACACCCAATTATCATTCCTTATCCATTATTATCATATTGCGGAGGTGAAACACTCAGCGCGATAATTCAAAATTCCGGTTATAAAATAATTTCCGTTCCCGCAGATGACGAAGGAATAATAAAAAATATAAACTCTCCGTCCGACGTTATATGATTTTTATTGTATTAATAAATAATTAACCGTCTCATTGACTTGTAATAATAAATGCCCTGATATAAATTTGCATTACGTATAAACGCCTTGGGCAGTGGACTTAGTTGTTCCACCAGAACTTTTTTGCCTATAAGAAACGTGATGCGGATATGCACCTTCCGGGAGACCGGAGGGTGTTTTTGTATATCATCCAGCCTGCTTTGGGGATGTGCCTGCTGTAACTAAATTCCTGCATTTAAGAAGTTCGAAAAATTGCGCGGAATATACATCACCTATCGGGATTTGCAAATCATTAACCAAAACGTGACTTTTCTCTATAGTTGAAATCTTGTCTATAGGGACAATAAAAGATTTGTGAATTCTGAAAAATTTCCATGCCGGTAAAATATTTATCATATTCGCAAAATTCAAAAGTGTCATAATCTTCCCGCAGGTTGTTACAATCAGGAGATAATCACCCTGCCCTTTTATATAGAGAATATCCGCAATATTAACTTTCTGATAACGGAATTCGGTCTTAATAAAAATAAATCCGTCTTCACTCCGCGACGTACCGTTTACACCCGGCGACTGCAATAAATCCTTTCTGTACTGATTAAGCACTCTTTCCGCCGCTAATGCAAATCTCCCGTGTGTAACTGGTTTCAGGAGAAAATCCGTACAGCCGAGTTCGAAACCCTTAACGGCAAATCTATCATTTTCCGCGATGAAAATCAGATACGGTTTAAAATCAAAGGAACGCAAAAACTCCAAGGTTCCGATATTCTGTCCTTCGGGATCCATTATAATCAGGTGGATTCTGTTTTCGGTGATATATTCGGGAACATCAAGGACATTAGTAAATATACCCATCAGATTAAGAAAAGGCATTTGAGAAACTAATGTTTTAGTTTCAGCGCCTCTGATGTGATTTATATCAATTATTATACTGTTTATACTCATTATTCCCGAACTCAATACATTATTTTACGTAAATTTTTTCCGTTTGTTATAATTTAATAAATTAATTCTTTCAGCTGTATCTTTCGTAGATTTATTTCGACTGTTCATAGATTACGAAAGACTGTTCACAAATATTACGAATAAGACATGAAACATGATGATTTGCTTTACGTTACTTCAGGTAGAATTAAATTAAAGGAGAATAAAATGAAAAAGGTAATTTTAGTTGTACTGCTTTCCGTAGTACTTTCAACAGCGACTTTCGCTCAGATTCCCGGAAGAGCGGCAGTAACGAAATCTGATACACCTGCATGGAATTTAAGTCATGGTGATACAATATGGCTATGGTTATGCGTGCCCTGCTGGAAAGTTTTTAGTTAATAATAAGCGGTTAAGAATCAAAAAGAAACGCTCCTTTGGGAGCGTTTCTTTTATATAATGTTAATCCGTATAATTATCAATAACAGAACCCGGTTACTTCGCGTTTAAAACTCTCTCATGGCGCATTTTTTCTTGAGCTGTGAGAGATGCCAGGTTATGTTAATTTCTTTCGGGCAAACTTCCACGCAGTTAAATATAGTATGACACCTCCATAGTCCGTCCGGCGAATCAACTACGTCAAGCCTTTCGTTAGCCGCATCGTCGCGGCTGTCGAAAACAAACCTGTAGGCTTTCAGCATCGCCGCGGGACCCAGATAAGAGTCGTTAGTCCAGAGCGACGGACAGGAAGCCGAGCAGGCTCCGCATAAAATACAATTCACGGCTTCATCAATTACTGCCCTGTCTTCTATGCTCTGATACCTTTCTTTCGCAGGGGGTTGTGATTTCGCAATCAGATACGGTTTCACAACGTCATATTTTGCAAAGAAGCTGTCCATATCAACTATCAGGTCTTTAATGATCGGAAGCGATGGTATAGGGTCAATCTTAATATATTTATTTTTGAAATCATGAACCAGTACCTGACAGGCAAGCATATTCTTTCCGTTAATCATCATTGCATCCGAGCCGCATATACCGTGAGAGCATGAGCGTCTGTATGCAAGCCCTCCGTCAATATCCCATTTGACCTTATCAAGACAGTCAAGTATCCTGAATGTAGGGTCAACGTCAATTTCATAATCTTTTCTGTAAGGTTTTTCGTCCTTTTCAGGATCAAATCTAAGTATTGATAAAGTGACTTTCATCAGTATTTTCTCTCCTGTGGTTGATAATTAAGAATTGTTACGGGTTTATATTTAAGTTCGATTCCTTTTTCGGTTTTGAACGCAATCGTATGCTTCAGCCAGTTAACATCGTCGCGTTTAGGATGGTCAATTCTCCAATGCGCTCCGCGGCATTCTTTTCTTTCGAGCGCTCCCGTTACAATTGCATCAGAAAATTCAAGCAGGTTGGAGAGTTCGATGATTTCCATCAGTTCCGTATTAAACACGATACCCTTATGCATCATGTGAATATTTTTGAATTTCTCCTTGAGTTCATGAACTGTATCAAGCATAGACAGTAAATCCTTCTCATTCCTGAATACTCCGCATTTATTAGTCATCTCTTCTTTCAGTCTTACCCGGATTTTATCGGCATTTTCACCTGACGTAGTAACGTAGAGTTTTTTAAACATTGCTTTGTCTTTTTTCTCAACATCTTTCGGAAGCGGCAACAGCTCGGCATCCCTGAGATACTTAACTATCGTCTTACCGGTTCTTCTGCCGTGAACTACGGCATCAAGAAGGGAGTTAGTGCCCAGCCGGTTCGCTCCGTGTACAGAAATACATGCGCATTCACCGGCGGCAAAAAATCCTTTTACGACCGTTCCTTTCTCATCAGCGAGAACATTCCCGTATAAATCTGTCGGTATTCCGCCCATAGAGTAATGAGCGGTAGGAAGAATCGGAATAGGCTGTTTAACGGGATCAATACCGGCATAAGTTTTGGCAAAACCGGTAATTTCGGGAAGACGCTCTTTAAGTTTCGCCTCACCGAGATGTGTAAGGTCGAGATTAACAAAATCTCTTCCGTCAATTCCTCTGCCTTCGTTGATTTCCGTCTGAATGCTCCTCGTTACCATATCCCTCGGTGCAAGTTCCATTACTGTGGGCGCGTAATTTTTCATAAACCTTTCGCCGTCTTTATTTTTCAGAAACCCTCCTTCGCCGCGCGCGCCTTCTGTTACAAGAATACCGAGCGGATATAAACCTGTCGGGTGAAACTGAACGAATTCCATATCTTCAAGAGGTATTCCGGCGCGGAATGCTACTGCAACACCATCGCCTGAATTCGCATAGGCATTCGACGTTACTCTGTAAGCCCTGCCATAACCGCCCGTACCGAACATCACAGCTTTCGCATGAAATGTGTGTATCTGCCCGTCGCGGAGATTGAACGCCGTTACACCTTTACAAACGCCTTCATCCATTATTAAAGACAGTATGAAATACTCCGAGTAAAAACGGACGTTTCTCTTTATACATTGCTCGTAAAGAGTATGAAGTAAGACGTGTCCCGTCCTGTCAGCCGAATAGCATGCCCTTAGCACCGGCATTCTTTTCGAATTCCCGTTTTCATCAATAACTTCTTTCGTATGACCGCCGAACTGTCTTTGGGCTATCTTACCTTCATTCGTTCTGCTGAACGGTACGCCGAAATGCTCAAGCTCATATATAGCATCGGGAGCTTCTTCGCACATCATAGATATAGCGTCCTGATCTCCCAGATAATCACTCCCTTTAACGGAGTCGAAAATGTGCCACTCCACAGTATCGTGTTCTTCATTGCCGAGCGCCGCGGCAATACCTCCCTGCGCCGCGCCTGAGTGGGAACGTGTCGGGAAGAGTTTTGATAAAACAGCCACGTCAGCGCTTCCGGAAGTCTCGACAGCCGCTCTTAAACCGGCTAAACCCGCACCGACTATTATCAGATCGTGTTTATGTATCATAATTATTATATAATGAATATTTATTTAATATTATGGAAATATAGCAATAAATAAAACATAATTATAAATGACCTAATCCGGATGTTTAATTTTCATTTAAATGCAATTCGTATAAAAAATTGCAATAGAACTTCCTGTTGTTGCCAATCTGTGTGCTAAAAGATATTCGGAATAAAATTTCCAAAAAATGCTGTATTATTATATTCTCTGATAATTAACTTTATATTTGAAATCATATCTGATAAATTGAAACTTCGATTATGAAATTTACAAAAATATTAAATTAATCAATAATGTGTAAAGCAGTAATTATAATGGGTTCTAAAAGCGACCTCGACTGGTCAAAGAAAATCGCAAAATCCCTTGAAAATTTCGGGATTGAAAGCGTACTGAGGATTGCATCTGCGCATAAAGTCCCTCTGAGATGCAATGATATCATAAAAGAATATGAGAAGGAAAATGTTGTTTTCATTACCGTCGCCGGAAGAAGCAATGCGCTCAGCGGTTTTGCTGATGCTCAGACACACTGTCCCGTCATCGCATGCCCGCCGTACAGCGAGAAATTCGGAGGAACGGATATTTATTCCAGTTTGAGAATGCCTTCGGGCGTAGCACCGATGGTAGTGACAGAAACCGAAAACGCTGCGCTTGCCGTTGCAAAGATTTTCGGAATAACAGACGTGGTTATTAGAAAAAATGTCATGGATTATCAGAATATAATGCGGGAAAAAATATACAAAGACGATAAGGAGTTGCAGAATGGGCAGCGTTAAAGATTTAAAAATTATAAAGGATGCAACTGCAGAAAATCACGGTGCAGGAAGGTTTATTTATTCCGACAGGTATTCGGTTTTCGACTGGGGTGAAATGCCCGACCTGATTCCGGGTAAAGGAGCCGCAATTGCTATTCTTGGTTCATATTTCTTTGAAAAACTTGAACAGCTTGGCATCTTTACACATTATACAGGGCTTGTTGAGATGGACAGAGCGAAAAAGCTTGCCGATGTAAAAAATCCCTCGAACATTATGGAAATAAAACTGCTTCGTGTTGTAAAACCGGCTTTAAGTGGGAATCAATACGATTATTCAATGTATAAAAATGCGAAAGGCGGATTTTTAATTCCGCTTGAAGTGATTTACAGGAACAGCTTACCACCGGGAAGCAGTGTATTTAAAAGATTAAAGAACGGAGAAATTACTCCCCGGGATTTGGGACTGAACTATATGCCGGAACCAAACCAGAAACTCTCAACACCGATTTATGATGTTTCTACAAAACTTGAAATCACTGACAGGTATATGAGCTGGGATGAAGCACGTGATATATCAGGAATGACAGATAGGGAAATAAAAGAAATTAAGGAACTTACAAACACGGTCAATAATCTTATTACGGCGGAATTCGCGCGTATCGGACTGGTTAATGAAGACGGCAAGATTGAAGTGGGGTATGATGTAAACCGTAGCCTGATGGTCGTTGATGTTCTGGGAACGCTCGATGAATGCCGCTTTACGTGCGACGGATTGCCCGTGAGCAAGGAAATCGCAAGGATATTTTACCGTGATACAGAATGGAGCAGAGCAATAGACGAAGCAAAGAAAAAAGACAGACAAAACTGGAAAGATATCTGCCGTGTGGAACCCGGGCTTCTGCCCCTGAAACTGAAACAATCCATATCACAAATATATGCGGGATGTACAAACGAAATAACGGGCAGGGAATGGTTTAGCGATATTCCGCCTATGAATGAAATCCTGAAAGAAATAAAAGGTCAGTTAGGATTGTGAAACTGAATAACAAAGTAATTGTGATAATGGCATGCCGCGATACGTTCCTGCGATACGTTCCTGCGATACGTTCCTGCGATGCCGTAAAAGAACCATGATTC
>Ga0247841_10006174_pt1 | contig 18754 bp, 10 predicted proteins | sample LaCruzMarch2015__2_FD_192410 | JGI IMG/M metagenome (GOLD analysis project Ga0247841, IMG submission 192410) | Freshwater microbial communities from meromictic Lake La Cruz, Castile-La Mancha, Spain - LaCruzMarch2015_18m | ecosystem: Environmental > Aquatic > Freshwater > Lake | place: Spain... | reverse complement strand
TAAATTTATCATTTCACCCCATTGCGAAACCCAACCTGGTTCATATTGTTCAACAAAAGCAGCTGCATGAATAAAATATCCCCAATGAAAATGGTGATCGTTTATATTATTATCTTGTCCATGTCCGGCTGGATAACCAATCATTGCCGACCAAGTTGTATTGTAATAAAACAAAAATGCTTTTTCGCCACCTTCGGCTTTCAACCAGTTTTGAAGTCGGTCTTTTACTGTAGCCAGCATTTTATTCAGCGAGACTGTATTTCCCATTTCGGCAGCAACACGCGCAGTTTGAATCAATCGATTCATTACTTGTCCTTCGTTGTACGAATCTGTCCACAAAGCCAATTGGTCGTTTTCGATAGAATTAACTTTTTGCGATAATGCTGTAGGTGTAAATCCTGCGCTGTAATTATCTACATAGGGCAATGTGGGTAAAATTCCTTTAAATTTATTTTCGACGCTGAAACTATTACCCGCCAGGGTTTTCATTTGTCCGCGAATAACGGCATACGAATATTTGTCAGGCACAGGTGAGTTTGATGCTAAATTTGCCCATTGGTGAGGAAGTAATCCCAGCAACATGTTGGTTTCGATTCCTTCTTTTACTTCTGTTTGTACTACAAAATCGGTACGAACCACCGAAGTAGCTTCATTGTAACTATATGTTGCTGTAGTATTTGTTGGGAAAACATAAGCATATTTTTTGTATTCGGTTGCCACTGCTGTTACATTACTTGCAGTAAGCGGAATAAATGCCATCGACCAATAATTTTTACCGTTCAAGGTGGAAGTGTATATTTTTCCATTTTGAGTCCAGGTACTTCCAACCGGTGCATAAACAGCAAAATCTGCGTTGTTGCGGAGATTCGTAATTACCAGCATTTCGTTTTCGATTGTCACAGTTCCTAAATTTACTGTCACTTGAGCCACATCGGCGCTTCCTTTAGTAAAATAAAGAAAAGGCATCCCAATTCCCGAAGTTGTTTCAAAATTGCGTGTTCCATCGTTCCAATTCATGGTAATTAACCAATCGGAAAAAGCCGAAACAGTAGTTTTTGTTGAAGCTAATCCGGTAACACCCACGATTACAGGCAACTGATCGTCAATTACTCCATTAGGAATGTAGGTAACCACCAATCCATTGTTCGTAGTTTTCATCGTAAATGGATAGTTGAAAAGATTAGATGCAGTGCCGTTTTTTACCAATGCCGACCACCAGTCATTTGTTGGTACAGGTTTTCCAACTGCTGAACCTGAAAATTGAGGAGTACCTGAAGGATAAGCGTTTCGTCCGGCGGAATCTGTTCCTGGAAATGTCTTAGTATAACTGCCGCTGCCAACAGGGACAAGTTGTGCATTCAAATTTATAGCCAGGAAAAAACTTAGAAACAGCAGCATTGATTGACGAAAAAATTGATTGGTTTTCATTATATATTTTTTTAATTATGTTTTATCGATATTCTTATTCTAAATCGGATTGATTAAATAGCTAAACAACTGTCTCTATATCAACTGGATTATTTGAAAGTTGTTGATTATTGGCACGACGTAAAGCCAAAGCTTCCTTTATTTCGTGGGCTTTTGCTTCATTAATATCATATTTTCTGATTACAATTATTGCAAGAATACCACTTATAATAGGTATCAAAATATCAGCAATTCTGAGATTTGTAATGGTTTCAACTGTTTGAACTTTTATTGCTTCATTAAAACCGATATAATGTAACACAACTCCGCTTAATAACATGGCAGCAGCTGTGCCTAGTTTTACCATCCACCAGTAAACGGCTCCAAACATACCTTCACGTCGCTCGCCATTATTCAACTCATCCAAATCGCAGACATCAGCCGTCATCGACATCATCAATGTAAACAAACCACCGATACCAAACGACAGGAAAGGAATAGGCATAAACATAAGCCACGGATGTGCCGGATTAAAGCCCCACCATTTCAGCGCATAACCAATCATTGATAGTAAAGTGGCAATAATAAAAGCTTTCTTTTTCCCCACTTTAACTGAAATGGCTGTAACAATTGGAATAACAAGAAATGCCGTTGCAATAGAACTAATAGTACCAAACCATGCCGGCCATGTTCCCGCAGCATTTGTATCGCCTTTGAAAAGATAATAGACAATTATAAAAAATGAAAATTGAGCAATGGTTTGGAAACCATTAAAAATAAGGAATGTAGTAGCACAAAGTTTTACAAAGGGTTTGTTTTTCAAGGTAAGTTTAATTCCCCTGAAAAATTCTTTCGAATTGACCGCTAAATCCTTTACAGATAAATCAGCTAACTTACTTTTGTCTAAATCCACTTTTTCTTTATTGAAAAGCGCCGGCATAATTCCCAACACCATACACAATGCACCAACCCAAATGGATAAATTGCGCGCACCTTCCGGAGCCGAATTATAGATAGATTGATCATAAATTATCACCCAAAACCAAGGAGCAATCATCCACGCTATTTGACCCATAAATTGCGAAACGGCCATTAAACGGGTGCGTTCGTTATAATCTGAAGTCATTTCGTAGCCTAACCCAATAAGTGGTGCTGCAAAAACGGTGTAGCCAATATAGAAAAACAAGGATACAATTAAGAAATAAAAGAAGTTGTACAGTTCTGAGTTTTCAGGATGCAATTGCCACATAATCATAAAAGCAAGTCCGGCAATCAATGCACCAAATAAGATGTAAGGTTTGCGGCGTCCCCATTTTGATTTAGTGTTATCGGAAATAAAACCCATAATCGGATCGAGCAAAGCATCCATAAACCGTGGAATAGCGCCCAATAAACCGGCAAGGATAGGATTCATTTTCAGCGACATAACCAAAACAACCATAAATACTCCCAACGCTGCAGGAAATAACTGATTGGCTAAATGGCCGGATCCAAATGCAATTTTTTGACCAAAAGGTACAACATCTTCGGGAGCTGTTTTGTAATTTGTCATAATAGAATTAATTTGAAGATTTGGCAATTTGACAATTTGAAGATTTGAAGATTTTAATATGAGTAATTCAATGTGTAAAATACTTAATAACTAACATAACATTATTATTATGATGATTTAAACACATCGTTACTTTTTCTTTTTTTGAAACACTCTCACATAATCGACATACATTTTAGCATCACCATGATTAAGAGCTGTGATTTTATTTATGTCGTAGATTTCGGAAAAAGTACCGCCAACTGCCAAATTAAAAATGATATAGAATGGTTTGCGAAAATAACGTGAAGTCTCGTTTGGTAAACTATTTCCTGTTATCGGCATTTCGTAGTATGGCTTTACATTTGGAAATTTATCAATATCCAAAAACATTTTTATTGAATCGGGAGTCCAAAATAAAGTATAAGTATGAAAGCCATCTTGCAAACTATAGTCGTTTGTAGTTGATATCCCTTTGTTTGGGTATTTTCCTCCATTCCAACTTTCGCCCCAGTGACAAGCTCCATTAAAATATCGATCTTGTACTCCATTTTCGATTCCGGTAATTTTGCCCATTTCTACAATATCAATTTCACCACATTTTGGCCATGTTGATACATTCTGGTCAGCACCCAACATCCAAAACGCAGGCCACAACCCATTGGCAGTTTTAGGTATTTTTATTCGAGCTTCTACTTTACCATATTTGAAAGACATTCTTCCTTTGGTAGATAAACGACCTGAAGTACATGTATTTGAACTATATAACTCCTTTTTTGCAGTTATCACAAGGCAACTTACTTTGGTAACCGGCTCTTTTGCTATTGAAATATTCTCGCTTCGATAAAACTGCAATTCCCTGTTTCCAGCTCCATCTCCACTTACCATAGCTGTCCATATTTTTTTATTCAAAGTGGGCTTATTAAATTCATCTCCCCATATCAGCTTATACTCTTGAGCATGTCCGATAAAAATAAACAAGAAAAAATATGCAGCTAATAATATTTTTTTCATAAGATATTATTATTATTGATTGTATTTATCGAAAATTTAAAAGTCAACAGAGAATGATTTTCTCCATTGACTTATATTATTTATAATTTTACAAGTTTCTTTGTGAAAGTTCCACCATTCAGCAATTTTATTGTCATGAAGTAATTTCCTGGCACTAATTTACTCATGTCTATTGAGGTTTGATGATTAGAAACAGTTTCATTAACCAATGCTTGTCCCAATAAATTCGTAACAATAACTTGGTTAATTTGATTGTCGGAAGTAATTTTCAGCATGTCGGTAAATGGATTCGGATACACTTTGATGCTGGCTTCCAGTTGTTCACTAATTCCATTGGTTGAATTTGAATTAAACGAAATATTATCCCAATAAGTAATTCGTTGAGCCGCTCTATCTTGAGTATTATCAGGAATTATCACGAATCTGGTAATTGTTTGACCAATTTTATCGGATAAATCAAATGTCAATTCTTCCCATTGGTTGACCTTTGTATTAGCAACTATTCTTTCGAAATTCAATGCGCCATTTTCAAATTTTAGCATAAAGTTACTGATAAATGGCTTGTAAACCATCACTTTCACCTTACAATTGTCGGGAGTAAATGTAAGACTGCCAATGTTATCGGAATAAATACCAGCCCATGACATTGCTCCGGTATTAATAATGTACTTAGCACAATTAGCCGAAGTGTTTATACCATTTGGATTAGGATTGCTTACAACAGAGTATAATTCAGGTCCATTTGTTCCATTTCCAAACGAAGACCAAGTCCAATCGTGGCCAACAGTTTCGTAATTGATAGTTGCTACACCGTTATAACTTACGCCGGTTGTAGCTGAAATAGTGATAGGATTATTTGTAGCAGCATTTCCACTTGGATCTTTGGCAACAATAGAAAAAGTATATGCTGTAGTTGAATTCAATCCATTTATTACATAAGATTTTTGAATTGCAGAAGTTCCTTTTACAGTGACGGTTGTTGTTCCGTAAGTGATATAATAAATCAGATTACCGGAGTTATCAATTCCATTTAGCAGTAATTCCACGCTATTGCTGGTAACTGCACCTTTTGTGGCTGTGAATGCGGTAGGAACTTCAGTTTCTATAGTTGTTGAAGGCCCATTAAACACTTCACCAACAATTCCTTTTTGATAAATACGGACATAATCGACATACATTTTTACCGGTGTGCCATCGGCTGGTAAGGCAGTTATTTTGGAGATATTACCATTTCCGGTTATTCCGGTAAAATTACCACCAACTGCCAGGTTAAACAAAATACCAAAAGGCTTGTGAAAGTAATAACTAACTTTTCCGGGTACTCTTTCGCCGGCAATACTCATTTCGAAATATGGTAAATTTGCAGGATATTTATCGAGATCTAAATACATTTTAATGTTACTTTCGTCCCAAATCAATGTAAATAAATGGAAATCATCCTGCAGGCTATAAGTTGCAGTATTATCCTTGGCATAATACGTCCAATTTTCACCCCAGTGACAAGCACCGTTGAAAAAGCGATCTTGTTTGCCTTGAGAAATTCCATTTACATTTCCCATTTCTAAAATATCAGTTTCGCCGCAACGAGGCCAACCAACGGTTGGATAATCTTCGCCCATCATCCAAAATGCAGGCCATAAACCATTTGCACTTAATGGAAGTTTTATACGAGCTTCAATTTTGCCGTATTTTGCCGACACATTACCTCGTGTAACCAAACGACCGGAAGTAGCTAATTTTCCACCAAAACTTTCTCTTTTTGCACTAATAACCAGACAATTTACACCGCTTGGATGTTGTTGAATACTAATATTTTCACGACGATAATATTGCATTTCATTGTTTCCACCACCATCGCCATTCACTTCCACTGTCCAGTGTTGAGTTTCGTTCAAAACCGGATTGTCGAAATTGTCTTCCCACATTAATTTATAATCCTGTGCGGAAGAAAAAAATGAAATGATTAAGAGTGAGATAGAAAGGTATAAATTTTTCATCAAGTTGATTGTTTTGTGTGGAATTGAATATGAAATGAGAAATAAATTCAGCGGAGAAAAATTTCTCCGCTGAATTTGAAGGATATTATAATTTTACAAATTTCTGAGTTGATGATTGACCATTTGCCAATTTCAACGTAATGAAATAGTTACCTGAAGAAATACCGTTTAAATCAATACTTGCTTCACGGTTATTAACCAAGACGGTCTTAACGTTTTGTCCCAATAAATTACGAACAATCACTTGATTAATTTCCAGTGCTGACTTAATATTCAATTGATCTTGAACAGGATTTGGATACATTGATACCAAAACATTTTCGTTTAATTCAGAAACTGCAGAAGTTCCATTGTGGAAATATAAGTTATCGATATATACTGTTTTGCCTCCTGAGCCTTCAAATTTGAATTGGAAAACATCCGACATAACCACACCAGTAAACGAGGTCAATGGAATGTCAAAACTGTTCCAGGTACTTAATGCTAAAGGAGCTAAAGATAGAAGAAACTCTTTACCTGTACTGATTGGTGTAATTTTCAAAGAAGTTTCATTTTCGGTAAATACATCAACGTGTAATTTAGTCATTGTTCCTGCATTTACATGCGAACCAAGTTCAATTCCCTGATAGTTAAGCGTTGCGTATTTTAATGCAGCATTAGTTGTTGCTAATTGTACCAAAGTAGCTACTGTTGCCTGACCCCATCCCGGGAAGAAATTTGTAGCAGCTACATTTGTATAAGCATCGCTGAAAATTGAAATTACATTTGCAGCAGCTAACGTAGGTGTTGGTGCAGCTGGTATTGCAGTGGCAGTTTTTGCTGTAACTGTAATAGTATTTGCAGCAGCATTTCCTGTTGGATCTTTAGCAACAATAGAGAAAGAATAATCGGTGTTACCAAGTAAATTTGCAACCGTGTATGCTTTCTGAACACCCGAAACACCACCGACTACAAGTTTTGTAGTGCCGTAAGAAATTTCATAATTTATTGCACCTGAATTGTCTGTGGCATTTAATAAAAGTTCAACATCTTCCGAAGTTACCAAACCTTTAGTTGCAGTAAATGCTGTAGGAACTTCAGTATCAACGGCTGCAGAGTTATCATACAAATACAAGTTGTCGATATAAAAAGTACCTGCACCTACAATTTTAAATTGGAAAATTTCCGACATCGAAACTCCGGTAAACTGAGTTAAATCTAAATCGTAGCTATTCCATGCGTTTTTGTTCAATGGAGTAAGTGTGATTAACTTTTCCTTTGGACCTGCACTGATTGGAGTAATTTGGAATGAAGTTCCATCTGCTGTCCAAATATCAATGTGCAATTTGTTCATTGTAAATGCATTTGTTGATGGGAATTCAGTTCCCTGATAATTTAATCCAGCATATTTCATTGTGTTATTTCCAGCTATCTGAACATTGCTAACAACAGTACCTTGACCCCAATTTGGATTAAAATTCACTCCAGCTATATTTGTATATGCATCACTAAATATTGATACAACTTTTGCAGCAGTTCGTACCGGTGGAGTTGGAGCAGCAGTTGTAGGACCTTCAACAACAACAGTATTTGAATTTAATGTAATATTATCCCAGTAATTTGTGCTTCCTACAGTACGGGCTGTTGGAAAATCGGGAATAATAACCAATTTGGTAAAAGTTTTTCCTATTTGTGATGAAAAATCAAAAGTTAGTTCTTCCCATTCGTTAACCTTTGTGTTTGGAACTAGTTTCTCAAAATTTAACCCATTTGCACCTTCAAATTTCACATCAAAATTACTGATTACATCTTTGTAAACCATTATTTTCAATTTGCAATTTTCGTTGGTAAAAGTTATTGGGGTAATGTTATCAGACCATAATCCAGCCCAAGGTTGACCAGCTTTATTTACAACATATTTTGCACAATGAGCAGAGGTATTGATTCCTACTACCGAAGGATTTGGAACTACTGAATACAAAGTTGGAGCATTATCACCATTTTCGAATAATGTCCATGACCAATCCTGACCTACAGTTTCAAAATCAATTGTTTTTGAACCCGTTGAAGTTGCATTACCTGTTGTAGCTGAAACAACAATTGGATTATTGGCAGCCACATTTCCGGCAGCATCTTTTGCTACTACCGAGAAAGAGTAAGCAGTTGAAGCAGTTAATCCGGTTACAATAAATAATTTTTCAACTGCTGAAGTACCGGTAGTCGAAACCGTTGTAGTTCCATAAGTTACGTCATATTTTACTGCGCCAGAGTTATCAGTTGCTTTCAAAAGCAATTCCACACTGTTACCTGTTACAGCACCTTTTGTTGCTGTAAAAAGAGTTGGTGCTTCAGTATCGGCAACTATAGGGCCGCATGTTGCATTAAAAGGCACAAGAAATGTATTCAACATCCAATTTCCGGGCATTGATACTTTGCTCCACAATAATTCAATGTTAACGTCTGCAGGTGCAGTAGTCCAGGTAAGCGTTCTTTTAATCTTTCCGGCAACTGATACATCAGGTGCTGAAATGATAGCTCCACTACCATTATTTACAAGTAGTAAATCAACAGGATCTGTGTTTGCCGATTCTATTTCTACATACATAGAAGTAGCATCGATTTTCGAGATAGTCAATTTAATGGCCGAAGGTGTTTCGGCAGCTACATTTAAATGAGTTACTGTTGTTTGACAATAACTCGAAGCCGTTTGGGCTTTTAGCACGTTCCCCCAAGCTACTATCGCAGCTACAATGAGGAGTAACCTAGTAATTTTTCTCATGATTCTTTTTTATTTAGTTAATATTAATGTAGAGAAGAAGCCCGCGAAGAATAATATTTCTCCGCGGACTTATTTGATTTATAATTTTACAATTTTTTGTGTTGTTGATTGACCATTTGCCAATTTTACTGTTACAAAATAGTTGCCTGCAGAAATACTGCTTAAATCAATAGTTTTTTGATTGGTATTTAATATTTCGCTTTTTACAGTTTGTCCTAATAAATTACGAACAATTACCTGGCTCATTTCAGAAATTGAACGAATCGTAGTTTTGTTTACTACTGGATTTGGATAACAACTAACTTTGCTATTGGTTTCATTTTCAGAAATTGAAGTAGCAGTTTGATTGTATAAATAGATATTGTCTAAGTAAACAATTTTACCACCCGAACCAACAAATTTGAATTGGAATAAATCGCTAAACACGACTCCGGTAAAAGAAGAAAGTGGTATGATTATGCTATTCCAGGTATCCAATGTCAATGCACCAACCGATACTAACAATTCATGTCCCGGACTAATTGGAGTTACTTGCAATGATGTTTCGTTTGGTGTAAACACATCTAAATGTAAATGTGTCATTGCAGAAGCATTGATGTTGTTAAATGTAGTTCCTTGATAACCAAAGTTTTCTAATTTAATAATCGAACTTCCACCAACACTTATTTGCGAATAAACTGTACTTTGTCCCCATCCTGGATTATAATTTATTCCGGCTACATTTGTATATGCATCACTAAAAATTGAAACTACATTTGCACCGTCAATCGAAGGTGTTGGAGCAGCTGTTACCGGTGACGATAATGCGGCACTTGTTGTTGCGGGAATAACTATAGCCGCTGCAGCATTTCCTGTTGCATCTTTTGCTACAACAGAGAACGAATATGTTGTTGAAGCACTTAGTCCTGTTACAGTATATGATTTTTGTACACCAGAAGCACTGCTTGTCGAAACTGTTGTTCCACCATAGGTAATATCATAAGCTACTGCACCAGAATTGTCGGTTGCATTCAGCAATAATTCTACAGTGTTATAAGTCACTGCACCTTTAGTAGCTGTAAAAGCAGCTGGAGCCGTGGCATCCACATCCACATTATTGTTGTAGAAATAAATGTTGTCCAAATAAACAGTTTTACCACCAGAACCTACAAATTTGAATTGGAATAAATTTGCCAAATCCACATTTGTAAATGAAGACAAAAGAATATCGTAACTATTCCATACTCCTTGTGTTAATGGAGTAAGTGTCACCAATAACTCTTTACCCGGACTAATCGGTGTTACCTGTAAAGTTGTTTCATTAGCTGTCCAAACATCCACATGTAAATGTGTCATTGCAAATGCATTAGTAGTAGTGTATTGGGTTCCTTGGTAATTCAGGTTGGCATACTTCAAAGTTGCATTACTTTCAATTTGTTCAGTAGTTACAACTGTGCTTTGACCCCAATTTGGATTAAATTGTGTTCCTACAACATCTGTATAAGCATTACTAAAGATTGAAATTACCTTGGCTGCATCTTTTGTTGGTGTTGGTGCAGCAGTTGGTGGTGTTGTTGGAATGGCAGCAATTGTAGTTGCCGAAACAGAAATAGGATTGTTAGCAGCTGCATTGTTTGAAGCGTCTTTTGCTACAACTGAGAAACTATATGCTGTTGATGGACTTAGACCTGTAACAATATATGATTTTTGAACCGCAGATGCTCCTGTTGTATTAAGTGTTGTAGCTCCATAGGTTACTGTATATGAGATTGTACCTGATTCATCTGTAGCATTTAACAATAATTCTACACTGGTATCAGTTACAGCACCTTTAGTAGCAGTAAAAGATGTAGGAGCAGTAACATCTCCAACGATTGCTGCATCTTTGTAGAAATAGATATTGTCTAAACAAACAATCTTTCCACCCGAACCTACTACTTTAAGTTCTTTTAGACTAGCCACCGAAAAACCTGCTTGGCTAGTATATGATGTCAAAGGAATGTTATAACTATTCCATGCATTTTGAAGCAAAGGAGTTAATTGAATAAATTTTTCGCTAGGAGCAGTAGTGCTAATAAGATAAAATTGCAATGATGTTTCATTTGCCGACCAAATATCAACATGTAAATATGTCATGGCACTAGCATTCACATTACTACCAATTATAGTTCCCTGATAATTTAAATTTGTATATTTTAAAGTATTGTCAGTAGCAACCTGAATGATACTTGCAGAACCTGATTGACCCCAATTTGGATTGTAATTTCTTGTTCCTGCAGCAGGAGAATACGCATCGCTAAAAATTGAAACAACATCTGTGGCAATTCTAACCGGTGGAGTTGGTGCAGCAATTACAGGAACTGTTGCAGTAGTAGTTGCAGTAACTTCAATTGGATTGTTAGTAGCAGCATTCAAAGCAGCATCTTTAGCAACTATAGAGAAAGTATAGGCAGTAGATTCTGTTAATCCTGTAACAATATACGATTTTTGTACACCCGAAGTACCAGTTGTTGAAAAAACTGTTGGACCTGCTCCGTAAGAAATTGTGTAGGCAATTGATCCCGAGTTATCTGTTGCGTTAAGAAGTAATTCAACCGTTGTAGCACCAACCGCTCCTTTTGTTGCTGTAAAAGCAGTAGGAATTTCAGTATCTAAGGTTGTAAAGCTAACTTCTGCTCCGTAACTAGTTCCTTCGGTATTTGTAGCATAAGATCTAACATAGTATTTTACGCCCGAAGATAAACCGGTAATGCTGCTTGTAAATGAACCAGCACCTGCTCCATCAACTGTTTTTGTAGCTAATGCCACAGTTGGAGCTGTAGCTGTACCCCAACAAACGCCACGAGCTGTAACGGCACTATTACCTTCGACTGTAACGTTACCGCCAGAGGTAGCTGAAGTTGTTGTAATGTCTGTGGCTGCTGTTGTAGTTGCAAGAGTTGGTATTCCGGCTGCGACACATTGACCCCAGGTAATACTGGCTGGCCAAGGAAAAGTAATTAGTCCTGGGTACAGAACATACAAGGATGTATAAAAAGATGGTACTGTGGTAGAATTTATTGTCATTGTAATAGTTTTACCTCCATTACTAACTACTCCAGTACTACTAAGTTCTGCTTGAGCGCCATTGACATTATTCGCCCAAATATTGCCAAATAAGCCAGTCATAACATCATTAGATTCGATTAATACCTCATAGACATTAGTTGAAGGTTTTGTAAGACTGACTAATACCGTTTTACCTCCTGCAGTAATAGATTGTTGACAATACTGAGTTGCCGAAACAGTTGAAAAACTCAAAATAATACCTAAGAATAAAAATGCTAAACGCTTTAATGAATTTCCCCGTATTGCTATCGCAACAAATTGAAGAATTAATCTGGTAATTTTTTTCATAAATGTAATCGTTTTAAATTGTTTGTAAATTGGTAATTTATAATTGGTTTTATTATTTAATCTACTGTTTCAATTTTCAGAAAGTATTTTTATATTTTCATAATTATTTGATTCAATATCCTGTTGCCCATTTAAATTGAAGTCTCTTTTTTTATTTGAACTTATATTCTGTGTGTTATTTGCAAATGGATTTTTATTTTGTTTATTTGCCTGATAAAGCCCAAAACAGTTTATTAACACTAATAGTCCAAAACAGAAATTGGAAATTTTCCTTTTCATAAAGCATTTATTAAATTGATTAAGATTTGTTGTCGATAAAAAAACATTACTAATTGAATTACATCACTTTCGACTTTGCAAATATAGGTAGTCATATAGTATAATAAACAATTTTTTACTACACAATAATTCATAATAATACTACTTTATATACACATAATTACAGTATTAATGGTTTTATTTCGCTGATTATCAATGTTTTTATAAAATATATGTTGTGTAACATATTTCACATCATATTTCAAGTGAATAATAATCGAAAACACTGATTTAAAAAGACAGGATTATTGAAATTTGTTGGACTTTCGGTATAAAAAGGCAATTGAAAAAATAAAGATAAAATGGTAGTGATTATGTTAGTCTAATTAAATGAAATCTAATGCCGTTAGCACAAACAATAGAGTCAAATTTCCACTTTGGGTCATTAAATATGTACAGTTGTAAAACTTGCAATTTTATTAATGATAATTAAACACATAAAAAAAGGAAAGTGTGATTACTTTCCTTTTCATTAATTTGATAAAACTGTAGAATTTGAATTGAGAATCTAATTACTTCTTTGTTTTAGATTATAGATATATTTTACAGTGATTGTACTCTATTTTTTGGTAAACTTGTGAGTTTCAACTTTTCCTGTTACATCTTCAATTTTGATCATATAATTACCGTCTGATAAAGTTGAAATATCGATTGAATTGGAAAAAGCTGATGTAATAACTTGCTGACCCTGAATATTTATTACTGTGATTTTTGATAATAAAGAGTTCGAAATAATGTTTATACGGTTTGAGCCCGGATTGGGATAAATCTGAAATTTGTTTTGAATATTTAGTTGATCAGTAGCTGCTAATACTGGTCCGCTATATTCATCACCAGTAATACCTTGTTGATAAACTTTCACGTAATCAACATACATTTTTGCGTCACCATTGTTCAATGCTGTCACATTATTTATGTTACTGATTCCTGTGAAATTGCCACCAATAGCTAAATTTAGTATGACGTAATCTTTCTTGTGGAAATAATGAGCTGGGTTTGGAGCTACATCTTGCTGATTAATAGTCATTTCGTAATAAGGCGAAACGGTAGGATACTTATCCAAATCGAGATACATTTTCAGTGCATTATCGTCCCAAATCAACGTAAAAAGATGGAAATCATCTTGTATGCTATACGAGTTAGTAGTGGCTTTAGCATAGTTTGGATAAGAACCACCATTCCAACTTTCGCCCCAATGACAAGCTCCATTAAAATATTTGTCCTGAGTACCTTTCGAAATTCCATTGGCGTTACCCATTTCAAGAATGTCAATTTCGCCACATTTGGGCCAACCGACTGTGGGATAATCGGCTCCCATCATCCAAAATGCCGGCCATAATCCATTTGCTGTTTTGGGTAATTTAATTCGAGCTTCTATTTTTCCGTGTTTGAACGACATTTTACCAGAAGTGGTCAGGCGGCCTGACGTACAGGTTTTTCCTGAAAAAGATTCCTTTTTCGCGGTTATTATTAAGCAATTTTGACCGCTTACAGGGTCTAAGCCAACAGTTAAATTTTCACGACGATAGTATTGTAATTCATTGTTTCCACCACCATTTCCATTTACTTCTACACTCCAATTATTTGTTTCGTCTAATTGCGTTCCATCAAAGTTATCTTGCCATACAAGCTTGTAATTTGCCGATGATAAACCTGCATTTTCATTACTCAACAATTGACTTTTTGCAACTTGAATATTCGAAATAACTAGAAAAAAACTTATAACAATTAATGAATGGCTAAATTTCATGAAGTTAGATTATTTTAGAAGTTTTGTGCAGTAATTATTTGTTTTTAGAAGATAAATTCCATTCAAAAATGAACTGGTATTGATTTTTTTATCACCTGCAATTTTCTTTTCAAAAATCAGTTCTCCCAATGAGTTATATAGTTTGACTTCAGTCGGATTATCGGTTTTCACCGTAATTTCGTCAGTAAACTTTGTAGGGTAAACACTTATATTATTTTCTTTAAGCTCATTAACTGCAGTATTAAGTTGATAAAGTCTTACATAATCTACTTTCATTTCAACTGGATTGGTAAAAATTGCATCATCTACAGTACCACCCATAGTTCCGCCTATGGCAAGGTTAAGAATGACATAAAAATCCTGGTTGAATGGCCAACCCGTGGAAGTATCAGTAAAATTTCGATAAAGAGTGGCAGTTTGTACATTATCAATAAAAAACAGAATTTGATCAGGATCCCACTGAATAGAATAAATATGGAACTTATTTTCCATACTATCCTGGTAAACTTTTGTAAACCAATTATTGCCTATTGATCCGTTTTTTAGTGCAGTATGAACTGCATGAGATGTCATTCGTGGATTTGAGCCAATGTGCTCCATAATATCTATTTCGCCACTTTTAGGCCATGTTCCATACACGCTTGATTGTGGCATCATCCAGAACGCAGGCCATGTACCAGCACCCGATGGAACACTTATCCGTGCTTCAGCTTTTCCATATTTAATAAATCCTTTACTTTTTGAATAAACACGACCTGAAGAATAATTACGATCTACAACATAATTTTCTTTTTTGGCTGAGATAATTAAATTGCCATTTTCTACCCGAATATTGTTTGTACCATCAGTATAATACTCTTTTTCCTGATTGGCAGCATAACCCACCTGAATACTCCACTTGGTCATATCAAGCGTAGTTCCGTCAAACTCATCGTCATAGACCAACGAATAACCAGTTTGTGAATTAACCGTGAGACATATAAAAGCTAGAAAGCTAAAAACGAATGCTTTTTTCATAATTATAACGTTATTGTAATAAAACATTTAATTCTCATCGGACAATAAATTATCCGATGAGAATATTAATTATTGAATCAAAACTGAAATCTATTATTTAATCTGAATCTTTTTATTAAGATTACCAGAACGAACAATATAAATGCCTTTTTGAACATCTTCAATACCCATAATATCTTCGTTTGAAACTCTTACTTTGGCTCCGGTAATGCTATATAATTCAATTGGGCGAGTTGCTCCAGGAACACTAAGTGTTTTGCCGGTTTGAATCACATCCAATTCAGATTCTACATTGTCAACAGCAGTTGTACTTTTTTTATACACATAAATGGCATCCATGTTTATGGTTGTTCCTGAAACACCTCCACTTAAAAAGTAAATTACATTAGCATTTGCAGGTACAACACTTGGATAGCGAAGACCCTTATTGAAAAATTCAGTCATTGGGATTTCTAACAAATGCCATTTGTTGTCGCGAGTAAAATTTGTGTATGGTTGGTAAGTCACTGCTCCATCAACAAAGGCTGTTGTACCAATACAAATACGAGCAGAGAGCCCACCAGGACCATCCATGCCAATGATGTGAGAAGCAGTATTGGACGCTTTCATGGCAATATGCAAAGTGTAATCTGAAGTTACTCCGGTCATGTCTTTAGCAATCGGGCCAGAGAAACCCAACCCTGACCAACCAACTGAGGCTACAGAGAAAGATAGATATGGTTCAACTTCTCCATTCCAGTTTGGTCCAGAAGGAGTTAAAGATGTGTAGGTACTATTCCACACATACAAAAAGTTATTGGTGTCGTCAACACGGAAATCTTTTGTAATTTTTGTTGCCGGAATCTTAGCTGCTGAAACATCATCAAGATAAATCAGATAATAGTTTGAACCTTTTGTAAAATCATCTTGTGCCAAGGCACTAAATGTGAAAGCACTTGCTGCAAGCAGCATTAAAGAAAATGTAAGCTTTTTCATAAGAATAATAATTAAATTGTTTATAATAAATGATTGAGAAATTCTATTTATTGGAATTTTGAAAGAAATCAATCTTTGTACTAATTGATTTCTTTCAAAATGCAATTGTTTTAATAATTTGGATTTTGAGTCATTGGATTCAAATCAATTTCAGCTGCTGGAATTGGGAATAATTCATGTTTTCCTTTTTCGAAAGTTGCCATTTCAGCCTTTGCTGCAGCCGACTCGCCTGCTGCATAAGCATCCATCGTTTCTTTTGCAATTCCCCATCGAACTAAATCGAACCAACGATGTCCTTCCATTGCAAATTCCACACGGCGTTCGTGGCGAATGGCATTTACTAAATCTGTTTTATTGTCAGAATATGTTCCATAAGGGAAAGTTGATAAAATTCCTGCATTGCCTCTTGCACGTTTACGAACTTCTTCTAACGCCCACTTTGCCCTGATAAAATCGTTGGTTTCAGAGCATGCTTCAGCGTACATAAGCAATACATCTGCATAGCGTATCACTTTATTGTTGATTGGACCACGTGAAAAATGAGAAAAAGATATATATGAATCATCAGCATTCATAAGAGCATATTTTCTATTACAATACCTTGAACCTAAATAAATTTCTTCGTTCGGGTTAGTCATATCAGCATCAGTAGGATTATAAATAGTTGCATCTCTTCGTGGATCATTTGCTTCGTAAGCATCGTAAAGGTTTTGTGTAGGTTTGTTAAAACCCCAACCACCTGCTTTCGATGAACGTGATTTAGTAAGAATTGGAGTGAACGAACCACGTGTAAAACCATTTCCCTGTCCAAAATCACTCATTGGATCATCCATATATTGAATTTCGAAAACTGATTCTTTTCCATTTTCGCCCGGAAGTGTAAAATTATCAGCATAATTTGTCAATAATGAATAATCTCCTGTATTAATAATGGAATCACCCCACGATTTTGCTTTTGCAAATTGTTGCGTGTATAAATAAGTCTTTAACAGCATTGCTTGTGCTGCTCCTTTGGTGGCACGACCTAAATCAGTAGAAAGATATTTACTTTTTCTCCAAAGTAATGAGTTTGCCGATTCTAAATCAGAAATAATAAATTCATAAATCTGGTCTTTAGTAGCACGTGGTTGTTTCCATTCATTGGAAGATTGTATAACAAAATCAACCTTAGGAACACCGCCAAAAACACGCACCAATCGGAAATAATACATTGCACGCAGGAATTTTGCTTCACCTAGTATACGATTCTTAAGACTTGCAGTCAATACACTATCGTATTTCATGCCGGGAACTTGCTCCAACACCAAATTGGTACGGGCAATTCCTTGATATTGCGCTCTGTAAAAATCGAGTAAATAGGTATTATTAGTCGCTGTTTTAAAATTTTCCATGTCATAAACAACCGACATATCACCTTTACTTTGACCGCCCTTAAGCGCATCATCTGACACTACATCACCAATAAACCATTCCGGATAGTATGTAGAATTAAATTCCCACATCAAAGGAACATAAGCACCATTGATGGCTTGTACAGCAGCCTTACCGGATGAGAAAAAATCTTCTAATTTAGTAACACCAAGCTTTGGAGCTGTCAACCATTCTTCGCATGAAATAAGGGTAAAACCGAGTGAAATTATGAGCGTAGCCCTGAATATATATTTTTTCATATTTGTTTTTTTTATACGTTAATGAGTAGCTATTTAAAAATTAGAAACTAACATTGGCTCCCACCAAAAAAGTTCTTGACTGAGGATAATTACCATAATCAACTCCACGATTACCTACTTCAGGATCATAACCAGTATATTTGGTAAAAGTAAGCATATTATTTCCTGAAACATAAACACGTAAACGGCTCATATTGATTTTCTGTGTTATTTTCTTTGGAAGTGTATAGCCAATTTGAACATTCTTTAGTCGTAAATACGAACCGTCTTCGATAAACCGGCTTGAAACACGCATATTATTTGTACTTCCATAAGGATTTGGGATGGTTCCGGTTGGATTTGTTACAGTCCAAACATCACGCATAACAGTACTTAATGTTGACTCTTCACCTTTCCCCTCTAGTCTTTCACGAGCTGCATTATAAATTTGATTTCCGGCAACACCCTGCAAAAACAATTGTACATCAACACCTTTCCAGTCAACCGAAGCATTAAAGCCATAACTAAATTTCGGGAAATTATTACCAATATCAATTCTATCGGCATCATCAATTTTTCCGTCATCATTTTGGTCAATAAAACGGGCATCACCACCAACAGCTCCCGGCTGAATTACAGTTCCTGTTGAGTTTTTATAGGCCAATGCATCTGCATCTGAAGCAAAAACGCCATCATATTTATAACCGAAGAAAGTGAATAATGAATAACCTTCATCGCAAATTGATTTATCGTAATAAATGATATCTCCACCGTTTAAACTAACCAGTTTGTTTTGAATATATGAAGCGTTTAATCCAATATTATAGTTTATACTTCCAATTTTGTTTTTGTGCTCTAACATTAATTCTATCCCCTGATTACGAATTAATCCAACATTTGCCATTGCATCCCAGCGGTTTCCAACTTGTGCGGGTCCTTTTACTGTTAACAAAGCATCTTGGG
>Ga0247841_10006173_pt1 | contig 18756 bp, 18 predicted proteins | sample LaCruzMarch2015__2_FD_192410 | JGI IMG/M metagenome (GOLD analysis project Ga0247841, IMG submission 192410) | Freshwater microbial communities from meromictic Lake La Cruz, Castile-La Mancha, Spain - LaCruzMarch2015_18m | ecosystem: Environmental > Aquatic > Freshwater > Lake | place: Spain... | reverse complement strand
AATAAAACTCCATTCATAATTGCACTTAACAAAATAGATCATATTTCTGGATGGAGAAAGCAAGATGAAAGTTTGATTAAAAGTATAGGTATGCAAGCAATAAGTGTAAAACAGCAATTTGATGAAAAATTAATGACTCTTATGGGCTCGCTTCACAGTCATGGTTTTGAAACATCCCCATTTTATGAGATAGATGATTTTACAAAAAAGGTGGCTCTTGTTCCATGCTCTGCGAGAACAGGCGAAGGAATTCCAGAACTTATTATGACCTTATGTGGTTTGTCTCAAAAATTTTTAAGAGGGAAATTAGAATTAAGAGATGAAGCAAAAGGAGTAATACTTGAAGTAAAAAAAGAAAAAACAGTAAATTATCTTGAAGCAATACTCTATGACGGAAAGTTAACAAACAAAGATGAAATAGCAGTAGGAAGTTTTGGAGAGCCGGTAATAGGAAAAATAAGATTTTTAGAGGAAATTCAGCCCCTTTCAAATAAGTTTAAAGCAGTAAATGAAGTTAGCGCTGCAACAGGAATAAAGATACAGCTTTCTGAAAGTATTGATATTCTTCCAGGTATGCCTTTTCAAGTTTTTAAAAATAATAAGGAAGACATAATTAAAGAATTTAAAAAACAGATTACAGATAATATAAAAATAGATGATGAAGGAATTATTGCAAAAGCAGATTCTCTCGGAAGTTTGGAAGCTCTTCTGGTTCTTCTAAAGCAGGAAAATATTTCTGTCTGTCGTGCAGGAATTGGGAGAATAGATAAAAAAGATGTCATATGTGCCAAAACCAATCTTGAAAAAGATGCTACAAGGGCAATTGTCATCGGATTTAATGTAACTCACGATGAAGAAATAAAAGAAATGGGTATTGAGAATATAAAAATAATTGAGGAGGAGGTTGTTTACAAACTTATAGAAAAATTAAAAGAGTATATTGAAAACAAAAGAAAAGAAGTAGAAAAAGAAAAACTAATGAAACTTGCAACAATATGCAAACTAAAAATATTGGGACAACATGTTTTTCACAATTCTAATCCTGCAATTTTTGGAGTTAGAATAGAAGCAGGAAAGTTAAGAGAAAGATGTACGCTTATAGATGAAAGTGGAGAAGAGATTTCTGATGTAAAAAGAATGCAAGCAGATAAGAAGGGAATTGATGAGGCAAGTGCGGGCATGGAAATAGCAATAAGCTTGCCTGGAACAAATTTTGAAAGACAATTAACTGGAAAAGAATTTTTATATTCTGATATAAGCCCAGCACAATTCAGGGAATTCAAAAAGAATAAAGAACTTCTCTCCCGCGAGGAAGTGGAAGTTCTGCAGAAAATTTCCCAGATAAAGCGGGCGAAAGAACCGACATGGGGCGTTTAATTCTTGTCTAGCAATATAACGACTACTTTTTGTTCGAGAGGACTTGGAATATTAGTTGGCGTAGAATTTGTTGGAACTGAAAGTGCTGTAGGAATATCTGTCTCGGTATAATTTGTTCTTACTAAGTCTCTGCCATATTTGTCATTTTTAGATAAAAAATCGAACAGTCTATCCCATCCAATATCTTCATCAAGAAAGGTATTTGTTCCAGAGGGTACAACACCAAGTTCGTAGCCGAGGCTTCTAAGATGATTATTATCTAAAAATTTTAAATTTTCCCTTCTTGCATAATCATATTTTGCTTGTTCAACATGAACATGCTTAGCACCCCTGCTTCCCGTAAATTCTGAATAGAGAACCTTTGAAGCACTGACTGGATTTTTATGAGGATGCTGAAAAAGTAATTGCAAAAAATACAAAATATGGCAAAGGAATACTAATTGATATAAAAGCAAGCGCAAGTTCAAATAAAGAAGAGCTTGCAAAATATTTATTGAAAAGAGCTTCTGAAGATACTATTCATAGAAGAGTATGGTTAGTAAAAGCGCAGATAGTAGACAAACTTTAATTTTAAAACGCTAGCTTTATAAACCTCTTTTACACCTTAATTTCAAGCTTAACAGCCCTCGGCTGTTCTAACATCGCAAGATGTGGCTTAATCAAAACACAAAAATGTCAAGCATATATGAAATACCTGCTCAAGAATATAATGAAAAGTTAGCTGCAAAGCTAAAAGAAATGCCCGAATTCTTTATTCCTGAATGGTCTCTTTATGTTAAATCTGGAGTTTCTAAATCAAGACCTCCTTTTGAAGCGGATTTTTGGCACAAGAGAGCTGCTTCAATATTAAGACAAATATATATTCATAATATTGTGGGTGTTGGAAGATTAAGAGGAAGATATGGTGGAAGGAAAATAAGGGGAAGCAAACCTGAAATATTTAAGAAAGCATCTGGCAAAATGATTCGTGTGATGTTACAGCAAGCAGAAAAAGTTGGATTTTTAGAAAAAGTTAAAGAAGGAAAAAGATTTGGAAGAAGATTAACAAAATCAGGAAAAGACTTTTTGGAGGCAGTAAAGTAATATGGCAAAGAGAAGAGATAATCGAAGAAAAATTAAGTTTAGCAAACAAGCAAGAAGAACAAAATGGGCTCCATTCTGGACTGTAATAAAAAAATATGGAAAAGGCAAAAGAGTTCATCCAAGTAATATGACTCGAGTAAAGAGACACTGGACAAGAACTAAATTAAGAATAAAACCTTTCAGGCAAAGAAGGCAGCACTTAGGATAATTTCATAAAAACAACATGGCAGAAGAAAAACCCAAAAAAATAATAATTGAAAGAGAATACATTGTTCCTCTTAGAAGAGAATGGCTGAAAGTTGCAGAGTTCAAAAGAGCAAACAAGGCTGTTAAGGCATTGAAGCAATTCATGGTTCAGCATATGAAAGTTTATGATAGAGATTTAAGAAAAATAAGAATAGATATTTTACTTAATAATGAGATAAGATTCAGGGGAATGAGAAAGCCTCCTGCAAAAATAAAAGTTAAAGCAATAAAGTATGAAGATGGCTTTGTTGATGTAAAGCTTGTTAATATTCCAAAGCACATTGAATTCCAACTTGCAAGAGAAGCAAAAAGACAAGTTGAAGCTATACAGAAGGTAAAGCCAGAAGAGAAAAAGGTTGATGAAAAAAAGGAAGAGAAGAAAGATGAGGAAAAAGCAAAAGAAGTAAAAGAAAAAGAAGAATCAAGCAGAGAAGCTGAGATGAAATTAGAAAAAGAAAGTGCAAAAATAGCAAAACATACTACTGAATCTCATCAAAAAGCGCCAGTAATACAGAGAAAGGCGCTTAAGAGATAATTCTAATTGTTTAAACCCCCAAGTAGTCGCATAGTTATATATAGAATAATACCTTACTTTTTACATCGGTTGTCCTGGAAAGGATGCCACTACAGCAGCCTCTGTCGGGCGCTCAGCTATTAATACAGTGAACGGACTATAACTCGCTGTACGAAATCTGTGTCCGTTAAGCTTGATTGTGGGGCGAAGAAGATAACCTTTAAAGCATTCGGTAGGTTAAGATTGACTCCGAGACTAAAGCTTAAGGCACTTCTTCACCGAGTCCGTTCATACTAAACTGAATATTTTATTAACATGGCGAAGAAAAAAACAAAAAAACATGGGAGAAAAGCAAGCGATAAAAGCAAGGCTTCTAAAGTCAAAAAAATGATAAAGTTTGCAAAGTTAAGAAAGGGTAAAAAAGCAGGGAAGAAAAATAAAAAAAGATAATAATTCTACTTACTCTCTAAAAAATTTTCTATATCTTTCTTGAATAAGAATACTATTACCAAAAGGATTGCACATATTATAGAAGAAATAACAAAAAGTTTAATCTGTAATGTTGCAAGCCCTCCACCCAATATCCCCAGCATAAGATAACCGGGAAATCTCCCTATTGAGACTATTATTAAAAATATTTTTGTTTTCATCTTTGTTAATCCTGCAAGAAAGCAGAATATATCATCTGGAAAAAGCGGAAGGAGAAAAATCATAAAGAATATGAAAGTTATTTTTGTTTCTGAAAAACTATCTAACTTCTTGAGATATTTTTGACCTATAATCTTTTCTATAAATGGTCTTCCAAACCTTCTTGCGAGCCAGAAAGCAATATAAGAACCCAGCACTACGCCAATTGTAGTGTATATTGTTCCCCAAAAAGCGCCAAATAGAATTCCGCCAATAAATCCTGTTACTTCTCCGGGAATAAAAAATATTATCACTTGAATAATCTGCAAAAGGATAAAGACTATTGGTGCTATAATCCCAAATTTCTCTATGAAACTGCTTATATTATTAATATCTTTCAAAAAGTAGAGAAGATTATAGTGAATGATTATATTTATTAGTAAAGCTAAAATTATAATCTCTAAAAGTAAAGCGGCTATTACTAAAATATTTTTTCTTTGGTTTACCATTATTGATTCTATTAAAAGATAGATTAAAAATTTATATATCCCACTTTGTTATACTCCTGATGATAGACCTTGAAAAACTAAAAAAAGAAAAACCACTAGATGAACTGGTAAATTTTGGAATTGTTAATATCGACAAACCTGCTGGCATGACCAGCTTTGATGTTGTTAATGTTGTTAGAAAAATACTGAGTTTGAAAAAGTGTGGACATTTTGGCACACTTGATCCAAATGTTACAGGAGTTTTACCAATTGCTCTTGGAAATGCTTGCAAAGTTCAGGAATATTTTATGCATCATGAAAAGACATATATCGGAACAATGCAACTTCATCAAAAAATTACCAAAGAAAAACTGGAAAGTGAGATGAAAAAGTTTATAGGGAAAATAAATCAACTTCCGCCCAGAATATCGCGCGTAAAAAGACAAGTAAGGCAAAGAGAGATTATCGAATTTAAAATTCTTGATTTTAATGAAACTGCAAAAACAGCCGAATTTATTGCAGAGGTTGAAGCAGGAACATATATCAGAAAACTTATTGATGACATGGGTAAGAGCATAGGCGGTGCTCAGATGATTGGATTGAGAAGAATTAAAGCCGGAATTTTTTCTGAGAAAGATAAAGAATTTGTTAGTTTAGCTGATTTTGAAAAAGCGGCGGAGGAATATAAAAAAGGTAATTTAGAAAAATTGAAAGAATTGATAATCCCTGCAGAAACTGTTGATAGAATATTGCCAGTTATTGAAGTTAACGAAGAAGCCCTAAAGAAACTAAAAAATGGTTCTCCGATTTTTGCAGAGATGCTAATAAATAAAGAAACGAAAATTCCTGAAAATAGCTTTGCTATTTTCTTGGGCTATAGACTATTAGAAATAGCAAAAAAGGTTGAAGAAAAAGAAAACCCAAATATTCTTGCAAGACCCAAGGTTGTTTTATATAATTAATAGATAACAAAAATGTTTATTAACCTTATTTTACTAAGGAAAACATGAAAAAAGGTGTTTCGCATTCGCATTTTAATTCTATGCAAACTGAACTTAAATGCAAACGCTCGAATTCGGCTTCCAACTTTAATATGAGTAACGGAAATTTTCTAAAGTCGAAAGCCTCACAAATAACTATCTTTATAATAATAGGAATAATTCTTGTTGTTTCAATCGCAACAGTTTTTTATTTTTCTTCTATTTCGAAGAAAAATGTTCTTGGAGATGTAAGCACCTCTTCTGCTTCAGAAATAACAAGTCAGATAGAAGAACAAAGAGACACTTGCCTTAATGATAAAGCAATATCGGCAATTGATGCCTACGGACTTGATGAAACCAATATTCAAAATTTTCTTTCTCAAAGTCTTCCTGCCTGCATTCAACCAATAATAAATAAGTACAATGTTGTTGCAGAGATAACCTCTTCTACTTTAAGCGTTAGTGTTAAAATAGATGAAGAAAAAATAGAGATAGTAGGAAATTATCCAATTAGCGTAAAAAAAGAAGATACCCGGACCCTTGATAGTTTTTCTTTGACACTTCCAAGGACAATATCTGAGAATATAATCACTAGCCCTTTTTGTCAAACAACAGAGGATTATTACTTAAGATCGTGGGATGATAAGTTTGAAATTTTTGTTCCTACTGGAACAAAAGCGCAATACAAAAATGGAACATGCTTAAACAAAATTGAAATAAGAATAGAAGACCCACTAAAAACATATGGAAATAGAGCAACAAGTTTAACCTCGCTTGTTTATATTCCTTTACCATTGGGCGCAGAGTTTTCAGTAAATAATGTTGGGCTTAAACAAAAATATACTGATAAAGATTATGGGGATTATGCTAGTGATGCTGCAGCAAGAGATTATTATGTTCTCCCAAAAAAAGAGTTAAAGATACAGTTATTTGTTCCATCAAATATAAGCAATTATTATATCTATCTTGATAATCCTACCGGTCTTAGAAATTCTGCGGATGTTGCTAATAAACTTATTGAAGCTAAAGTAGACCATTTTTATGATTTATCAATACAGCATGATTCGTTTTGTTTCGTAACAAAAGAAGCAGTCATAGAATCAGCTGATAGAAGAGTGAATTTAAATATTCAAAAAAATACAAAAGCTACAAAAAGCGATGGAAATTGTTTAGATTTCATTGCAATTATGATGGGACCAAAAAAGAGCTCTGTTGTTAATTTTTATAAATATGATTATAACTTTTTCCCGATAGGTGCAGAATTTGAACCGTATATACTCTATACTTACAGATACACACAAGAACAGGTTCAAGATCCAAAATTTCTATACGGCAGTTATAATTGGCAGAATTTAATAAATGATACCTGGCAAGATCCAAGAAATCAAACAAATAATTCTATAACTGGGCTTGCAATAAATAATCAAAAAAGTGATTTGAAAACAAGAGAGATTAAAGACTTAAGAATAGCTTATTATGATTATAACGACAAAGTTTACAGGCCTTGGGAAACAACAGTTGATACAGTACATGAAAAAATAATTGCTAAAATAAAATTTTTCAGTGGAAAAGAAACTGTCAGTACAAATAGTGCTTCTATAACTGGATTAAGTATACTTAATAGAGCACCGATAACTGGTTTGGGGTTCTTTGATTTTATAGGAGATCTTTTTGGTGGGGGGGGAGGTGGAGATGATGGTGGAGTTAATATTCCTGCACAGGGATGTGCTGGAACAATTGATTTTCGATATGCTACTGGTAAAATTTCTGATGTTAATGAACCTTTAGCCCAGTCTGAATCTGGAAGTTATGGTTATAGTGTTTCAACAGATAATGCTTGCATGGCTCAAGCAGCAATTACTATTACTCCAAAAACAAGTGATGGAGATGAAGCAGTAGATTTTAAACCGCCTTCCAGCACAGCTAATTCTCCACCAACTGCTGCAGGAGAATATGCTATAACCGGAGCAGTAAAAGATAAAGATAATCTAACTAAAGAAGATACATTGCTAGGAGGGACATATTATGCCTGGTTAGATGTCCTAATTGCCGCAAAAGGAGTAGGCTTTGTTAGTGATAGTGGAAGAGAAATTACTGAGGCGGAATTTATATCTGTAGGTGGAAATAATGGTTCAGAATTCACTCAAGCAACATGTGACGCAAAATATGCAAGCGAGCCAGAGAAAAAAGAAGTTTGCTACAAATGCGTTGAACTGGCTACAGCCGAGGGTAATCCTGAAGGAAAAACTTTGGAATATTGCACAGAAGTACTTTATGCAGAAGGCGCATGTGAATGGGACGCAACAGTATGTGGCGGATATACTGATTACTGCAAGAATGCTGCATGCAATAAATGTATGGAGTGGTGCAGTTCAGCTGCCGAGGGATTTGGAAGTACTGGAACAACAAGTGGAGGTCTTGAACATTGTGCAGATGTTATAGAACATGAATGTTGTGCTCCTGGACAAGTATGCCTAGGTGAGACAGTTACTAATGGAACATATGCTCCTGGAAACTGCAAAGAAATGGGCGGAACATATAATAGAAGTACAGAACAATATTTAGGATATGGGCTAGTAAGATATTGGCTTGATTTAAGCAATGCAGAAGTTGTAACATTCGCAGATCAACTTGCTGCAAACGGACTTACAGCAACGTATATCGAATATTTTGGAATGGACGTGCATGTGGGGAGATATAATATTATTAATCAGCCTCAAAATGGATATGCTAAGGCAAAATTTCTTGTTGAAACAATGAGAGCAAGAAATATTACCACCTTTATTAATTATATTAATTGGAATGCTCCAGATATATGCACCAATAATCCGTTTAGTGATACCTGGCTTCAAAATGGACTCGGGGGATTAATGCAACAAGTAGGAACAGATCATGTAATAATGCAAACTGCTGTTGAAGGCGGAGAAAGATGCACGGATAAATTTGAGAGATGGAACAATTGGATGGCACAAAATTGGAAAGGAATGAAATCTTATAGTCTAAGTGGAGGAACGAAAACAGCGCCTTCTGCAGAATGGTTTATTAGTCCTACACCTGGAATTGAAGGATCATTTGCTACTGGGTCGATAGTCACAACAGATGACGGCACAACATTAAGATATTTCGCTGATAGAGACGGACAAGGAAATGTAAACCCTGCAAAGCTCGAAAGTTATGCTGGTGGAATAAATATTCCTTGTAAATCCGGATTTATTTATTATGATTTCGGATATGACGGGAAAAAACCAGATAGTGGTGCAATGCAAGCATTAGGAAGAGTTGCTGCAAAAAAACCTAAGCCTGCTCCCCGGACTGCTCCCAGTATAACTCTCACAAACCCAAAAGAAGGCCAATTATACAGAACATCGTCAATTCCTATTGAGGGGTCATCTGATCAAACAGATATAATCAAGGCGAGTTATACTATAAATGGTGGAGGAGAAGTTTCTTTTACACTGCCCCATAATATTGTTGCAGTAGAAGGAGAAAATAGATTAAAAGTATGCGCCACTAATCGTGCAGAACTTACGGGTTGCACAACTGTTACATTTAATGTAAATACTTCTACTGAGGGATTCATAGCTCCCGGAATAACAATAATAAATCCAAAATCAGAAGATTACACTCTGGATATTAATTCAAAAAAAATATTATTTAATGTAACTTCAAATCAGATAGTAACAACCTGGAAATATAGTCTCAATGGCGGAGAGAAGAATAACTCTTTTATTAATCCGTCTCAAATAGTCGTTAATAACGGCGAAAATAATCTCATAATCTATGGAACAAATGCAAACGGAACAGGTTCTGCTTCTATTAGATTTAATATTATATTTGTCAATCCTGCTTATTTACCAAAAATAACAATTGAGTATCCCACCCAAGGGTTTGCATATACTTCAAGCTCAATATTTATCAGAACAGTATCTAATCAAACAATAAACTCTTGGAAGTATAGTCTAAATGGTGGCGAGGAGAATATATGCAGTTTTTGTGGTTCAGGAGATTCTCTTGAAGCATTAGAAGGAAGAAATAACTTAACTGTATACGGAACAAATGCAAACGGCACTGGTTCTGCTTCTACATATTTCTTTGTTAACGTTACATCTGCCTAATCCATCACAGAAAAGGTTTAAAAGACAAAAAATCTTGTTAAGAGAACAATGAAAACAGTAAGAATGAAAATTTCGGGACTCGTTCAAGGAGTTTTTTTTAGAAAATATATAAAAGAAGAAGCGGAAAAACTTGAAATAAAAGGACATGTAAGAAACCTTGAAAGTGGAGAGGTTGAAGTAATCGCAGAGGGAATAGAAGAAAATGTAAAAGAAATGGTTCTTGTATGCAAAAAAGGCGCACCACATAGTCAAGTTAAGAACGTTGATGTTCAAGAGATAAACCATATTGGTTTTGATGATTTTAAAGTTTTAGAAATATAACTTTAATGATTATTTCAGAATATATTTGTTGACTCATCTATATGCTTATATACCTTTATCGTTGAATAATTCTATAAAAATGAGGACAGATCCTATAAAGAGAGCACTAGAATTAAGAAAGACACTTCTTGAGCAAAGAGTTTATGTTGTAGATTTTTCAGATACACTCCAGGGAAAAGATACTTCCCGAGTGATAGATTTAATGCCAAATGTCGCAACAGGAGAATTTGTTTTTAGAACTAAGGTAAATGTAAAGGGCATGGATCCGATAGCTTGCCAAGAATATAAGCAAGAATTTTTTGATGTAAGCCAAAGGACAGAAGCAGAAATAGAAGAGTTTATCAGAAGACAAGAGTTTGATTTTCCATTATGGTTTAAGCATCATCCAGATTTTTCTATGAAAAAAGTTCTTGATTATAATACTCCTTTTATTCTTCAGACAGGAGGATGTAATTTTCATGATGGAAGCTCTACTGGCGGATGCTGGTATTGTTTTGTTGATGATAAAAGCAATGATGGAGTAAGGGGAAGGGGAAAAGTATCTCTTTCTGCGAGTGAAACGATAGAAAGTATGTTAAGTGCAAGAGAGAAGATTAAAGATACTTATTCAAAATTAGGAAAAGATGTTAATATCAGAGTTATGAGAACTTCTGGAGGAGAACCAACAATTGTGTTAGATTGGATACTCGGATTATGGAGACAGATAGGAGAAAAAGGACTTAATTTTGTCGGACAGATAGATAGTAATTTATCTACTGGAACTGTTGTTGACAGTTTCGAAAGAGAAGGCGTTTATGAACCACATATTCTTAAAAAACTAGCAGAATATCCTGTCAAAGTTCTTACTGCATTAAAAGGGTCTGATGAAGCAAATTTGCAGGCAAATGTTCAATCAACTACGACGATGAAAGCACAAGAATATTCTCTAAAAAAATTTCTTAAAGCGGGTTTTGATATTTATCCTCAGATGTATAACCCTAATCCAGAGACTCTTGGAAGATTTCTTACAGATATTGATAGTAAAATAGAGAATTTATCATTGAGAATACATATCGGCCCATTAAAATTATATGGCCCAAATAAGCAAAGACTTGAGTTTGAAGCAAAAGCTAGGGAAATTGACCCACAGGTTTTTATTGCTCAAAAGAAAAAAGAATGGGATGATAATTATACAAGAAGCTGCGAAGTGATTGATAAGTATTTAAGAGGAGCACATGGTGTTGGATACAAAGATGTAACAAGGTCTGATGTGTGTTTAAAAGTTCTCTCAAGAATAAAATAATATTTCTATTAGTAACCTATTTAAATACGAATTCTTTTTGCATATAATGGGAAGAGAAGACGAGATAGTAGAACAGAGAAAGAGGAAAATAAAAGAGCTTGTTAAAGCAGGCATAAATCCATATCCATACAAATTTGACAAGAAGAATAGTTCTTTAGATATACATAGAAGATATTTTAACATAAAACCTGACGAGAGAACAAAAGATAATGTAAAGACGGCAGGAAGAGTAATGACAATAAGGGACTTGGGAAATCTTGCTTTTGCCACAATACAAGATGGATATGGAAAAGTTCAGATAGTTCTGCAAAAAGAAGAAACAAGTGAAAAAGTCTTTGACTTTTTTAAGAAATATGTTGATTCGGGAGATTTTATAGGGGTAGAAGGGATAGTTTTCAAGACAAAAAGGGGAGAATTAAGCGTACTTGTAAAAAGCGTTGAATTATTGAGCAAGTCTATATTGCCCTTACCTGAAAAATGGCACGGCATACAGGATAAAGAAGAAAGATATAGAAAAAGATATTTAGATTTGATTATGAATTCTGAAGTAAAGGATATTTTTATTATAAGAGAAAAGATAATAGATGCTATAAGAGAATTTCTTAAATACAAAGGATTTAATGAAGTAGATACCCCTTATCTTCAGACAATTTATGGAGGAGCAGAAGCCAGACCTTTTAAAACACATCTTAATGCTCTTAATATAGATTTATTCTTGGCTATTTCTCCTGAATTATATCTAAAAAGACTTATTGTTGGAGGATTTGAAAAAGTTTTTACTATTGCAAGAAATTTCAGAAATGAAGGAATAGACCGATGGCATAATCCCGAGTTTACAATGATGGAAATTTATCAGGCATATGCGGATTATAATGACATGATGAAGCTTACAGAAGATATTTTTGAATATGTTTGTGAAAAAGTTTTGGGAACAACTAAAATAAGGGTTCAGGGGCAGGAAGTTAATTTTAAAGCACCTTGGAAAAGAATGACTATGGCAGAAGCAATAAAAAAAGATGCAAAGATAGATGTTCTTAAAATGAACGAGAAAGAACTTTTAGATTTCGTCAAGAAGAATAATATAGACACAAAAGGAAAAACATGGGGCTGGTTTGTTCAAGGAATATTCGAGCATTATTGCGAGAAAAATATTATTCAGCCAACTTTTATAACAGACCATCCTAAAGAAACAACACCTTTATGCAAGGCACATAAAAAAGATGAGAGATTAATAGAAAGATTTGAGCCTTTTTGTTTGGGAGCAGAGCTTGCAAACGCATATTCTGAACTTAATGATGCTGAAATTCAGAGAAAACTTTTGGAAGAACAACAAAAAGAGCTTAGCAAGGGGAATGAAGAAGCAAATCCTTTTGATGCTGATTTTGTCAATGCGCTTGAGATAGGAATGCCGCCCACAGGCGGACTTGGAATAGGCATAGATAGAATGATGATTTTACTTACTGGCTCTGAATCAATTAGAGATGTTATAATGTTTCCGTTTATGAAGCCTGAAGCACTAAAATTGGAAAAGAAAGAAGAAAAGGTTGAAGAAAAACCAAAAGTAAAAAAAGTAAAAGCTACTTAATATGACAAAAGACTGCATAATAATAAAAAGTAAAATAAGAGAAGTTGTCTCTTCAACAGGCACGAAAGAAGTTAATAATATTTCTGAAGATGTTTCTGAAGCTCTTGACAAGAAAGTTAGAGAGATGATTAAAGAAGGGGTTAAGAGAGCAGAGGATAATCATAGAAAGACGCTTTACGGACGAGATATATAGATAATTTTTCTACTTTATAAGCTTCAAACATTCTTCTTTCATATCATCTGCATCACTTTTTATCTCGTTGCAAAGAGTTGCATTTCCTTTTTCAAGTGCATACCACAAAATACATCTATCTTGCTGTATCTCGAGGCTTTCAAACTTGCAAGAGATATCACATGAGACTTTCCTACATTCTGTCCAGTCCCCGGTTACCTTAGCCTTGCAAAATCCTCTGGATTTGGGCATGCCTGCATGGTCACATATAGAGGTATTTCCAGTGATAATTGCATAATTTATTATGCACTCCCCAGATTGTACACCCGTATCATTAAACAGTTTGAACAATACATCACAAGCATAAATATCTTTTTGTTCAACGGCGACATTTGCCGCACATTTACCAATTTTACTCTCACGTGACCATCCATCAACATCAACAAGAGGCTCATTTGTGAGATTACCACACTTATTAATTATTATTCTTTCAAATTCAGCGCGCTGTTCATATAAATTAAAAGAAGATAAATTTGTTCTTGCAGTTATAATTCCCATGTCATTTTTTATTACTATAAGTTCAACAGTGTAATTACTCGGCCTAAGTCCATGATAATATCTCCTTCCTATCTCCCAGCCGGTCCAATCTGGCCCGTTTGCAATAAAGGTTTCGTATACAGACATGCTCACATCTCCTTTCTCGTCAATAACTCTAAAGCCATAAACTGTTCCCTCTTCCAGTCCTTTCTGCTGAGGAAAGAAGTCGTCATTAGTTTCAATAGCTGTTATTGTTTTTCTGAATTGGTCTAAAACAAATATGTCTACATTGGGAGAAATATTTTCAGAAATGCTTAAGTTTAATCCTAGAGGGGGAGCATAAGAAAGGCCCCTAAGAAAAAAGATTAAAGCAAATATGAAAACAACAAGAAGTATAGGTAGAAAAATGTATTTTAGTCGCATATATTAACTTAGGCGGGCATCTTTATTAAGTTTTGTTTTTATATTAGAAGATATTATGATAAATATAAAAACCTCTGAAAATATCTAAGATAATAAAAAGAGGAAAAATGTCAAACAAAGCAAAAGGTTCGAAAGCTGAAAGAGAATTATACGACTTATTCATAAAGAATAATTTTCGTGCTGTTCGCGTCGCTGGAAGCGGAATGATGGAGAACACTGCATGCGACCTTATTGCAGGAAAAATAGGACAAAAATATGCAATTGAAGCAAAATCTTCAAAGTCTCCTTCAAAATACATCTCAAAGAAGCAAATTGAAGAATTTATTGTTTTTTCAGAGATATTCGGGCTTGTTCCTGTTGTTGCCCTTAGGTTTAATCGGGAAGGCTGGCTTTTCATAAATCCGAGCCAGCTTAAAGATTCTGGAAAAAATTGGGTGGTAACACTTGAAGATGCAAGAAGGGAAGGAAAAAAATTTGGCCAATTTTTTTGCGGGGCTTCCGATAATGCAACACAATAAAGATTATAAATAAAAAAGTTATTGATTTTTTATGAAAGTGAAAATTTTGTTTTTGTCATTGTTGTTTTTATTGGCAAACTTTATCTTTCTTCCTAATAATATCTCTGGAGAAAGTGTTTTAGTAGATTATCCTTCAAATGTGAATGTTGGTCAAATATTCAATATTAATCTAACTTTAATAGATTTTGAATCAACTAGTTATGATATAAAAATAGATATCAATAACGCTTCTGGAAGAATTTCCGAAATATATAATGGTAGTGTTTGGAAATCAACAAACTTATATGTTAATGGAGCATTAAATACCTCTATAATAAATAATTCTGTATTTTTACTAAATATAACTAAAAATTATAATGGAACAGCAAATATTACTGTAAGCATAAGAAGAAATTCAAGTTCTACCGTTGACAGCTTTGGGGGGTATTTAATAAATGTAACTTTTATTTCATTGCCGCCCGCGTGCACATCATCTTATTTCTGCGGAAGCTGGACAACATGCTCTAATAATAATCAAACAAGAATATGCACAAATACCACTGCAAACTGCACAACTACAACTTATAATGTTACTGAAACACAATCATGTTCAACAAATTCCAGCATATATCTTGAACTAAACTGGACCAATAGTGAAATTATTAATTCTGATGAATTTGATATAGAAGTCAAAGCCTTCAATCTGTTAGATTACGATTATGACATAAAAATATGGTTGGAATTTAAAGATAATAACACAGTCATATCTGACAGGTATGATGAAAATGAGAAAGAATGGAAGTCTGGAACCTATTTTGTTGCTGGATTTTTTTCAGGAAGCGGAAACGATAGTGAGGATATTACAATTAGACTAAGAGAAGATTATAAAAATTTCTCGGGGGAAGCAAAAATTCTTGCAAGGTTGAGGGAAGGCGATGATACTATAAAAGATATTAACTATACAATAAATATTTTGAAAAAAGCAGAAACAGACAATGATGATAGTTTAATCCTTGCTGTTAGTAGTACAGACAATACCAACATTAGTGACAAAGAAAACGAGGTAATAAAACTCGGGAGCAAAAATATCAAGGAAACAAATGAAACAGAAGATATAAAAACCGAAAAAAGCACGATTTATAAATCAAAAAATGAGTACATAAAGGAATACGCGATTTATGGTTTTGCCATACTCTGCGTTTTTTTAATAATACTACTATTGATTGATAGAAAGTAGCAAACTATAATGGAACCGATAAAAGCTTTAATGATTGTTGAAATGATGGGAAGGCCCAAAGAGCATCTAGAAGAAACTCTCAAAGAATATACCAAGAAAATTAGTTCTGAAAAAGGAATAACGTTAATAAAAGAAAAAATTCATGAACCAAAAAAGATAGAATATAAAAAAGATGAAAATAAGGAGATTGAAGCAGAATTATTCTCAACATTTGCAGAAATAGAAATAGAATCAAAAGATATGACCACCCTAATGAGATTAATATTTAATTATCTACCTTCGCATATTGAAGTAATTTCTCCAGAAAGTCTTGAACTTAAAAATATTGACTTTAATGATTTGTTTAACGAAGTTATAAGAAGAATTCATGAATACGACGGCATAGCAAAATCTATGATTATGCAAAATAAAATCATGAAAGAAAAGTTTCAGCAAATTTTATCAAATTTACAGAAACCTGCTGTCAATAGTGAAGAAAATTTACCATCTGAGAAAAAGGAAGAAGTAGAAAGTGAGAAGAAAGAAGAAAAAATTGATATGCCTTCTAAAAAGTCTAAAAAGAAGAAAGAATAACTAAACCTTACTCAAACTACCACGAACTTCAGTAGGGTTCATTCTTGCTTGAAAATCTTTTTCTCTGTTTTTCATTCTCTCATCAGAACTTGCAGATTTTGAATTTTTGTATTTTGAATAAAAATAAAATCCACCAATTCCTAAAACAATAAGAAGTAGTATCCCCGCAATCCATTTTGTAGAGCTGGATTCTGCCTCGCATTTTCCATAACAGCAATTTGAGAGGAGTATGTCTGTATCTAGCCGACCATTACATTTTTCTCCCTTTTTACAGGTGACCCCATTTTTTTGTAAGCAAGTAGGGTATTGTCCGGAATCCTCTGTTTCGATTTGCTCTTCTAATTCGTTGTTTGTTATAATTCCGTTAATAGGAAGAGAAATTTCTTGATTTTCCCATTTAGCAATTAAAGAAGTGTTAATATCTTCTCCTGAATTTATAGTTATAGTTATATTTATATATGTTTTTTTGTAGGATTTTAACAAATCGATTTTTACCGGGGTGAACTTCAAATCAGTATTATCACACGAGATTGTTATATCCTCTAAATCATTTTCACCTATATTTGCAATAATTATTCTATATTCTTTACCCAACAAAAACGTTCCATTCATTTCCTCGGGGTAAAATATCAGATTATCAGAGAGATTATACTCTTCTTCCCTATATTCTTTAAAATTAAGGGGTAAAATGGTTGTTTCATTTTCGTAATCTATTTCTATCTCACTTTCTATTGTTTCATTCGTATTAACTTCGAAATAAATTATTGTTGATTTGCCGGGTTTTATGCTGCTTATTTCTGTCTTATCAAGCTTTATGTTTTCATTTTCACAAGAAAGAGTTATATCTTCTATAATCTTATTCCCATTATTTTCAATCGTAAAATTAAATCTATATTTTTGGCTGAAATTAATATATTTATCAAAATTTACCGGGCTTACTTCAATGAGGCTCGTTTCCACATCAACTTCTGAATTATTTTTAGTGACATTTATTGAAACAGGAAGATAAATTGACTGGTTTTTATAAGTTAAATTTATGTTGAAATTTAATGGTTGAGCAATTTTGAAGTTCATTGAAACAATTGTAGAGTTATAGCCAAAAAGTTCGCTAATGCTTTCCTTGCTAAGAGTTATTTCGCTTGAATTAGAAGATATAGCAAGATTGTCTATTGTTTTATTGCCTTTATTTACAATCGAGAAATTGATTTCATAGTCGGTGTTATTAAGAACAATGATGCTCATTGTTTCTGGAGAGAATTTAATTTCATTTGTTAGTATTATTTCCTGCTCTGTTGTTTGATTTGTGGTGTTGTTTTCTGTTTGATTTGGTGGATTTTCAGGAGCAGGAGGCAGAGAAAGATAAACCGGGATAGTATAATCATTAACTTTTACGCTTGATTCTACATTTCCGTAAAGATTATTTACACTAAAATAAAAATTTCTTTCCCCATCTTCCGGAATGTTTAGACTTTTTGCTTCTCCTGTTGCTGCAAAATTTGCATCAACCTTTTGGAAGGCATTAAAATTTTTAACTTGAAAAGATATTTCTCCGTTATTCGCAGAAATTATAAAACCCGGGTTAACTTGGATATATGGCTTGTCTGTTGGCGCGATAATTTTTAAAGGTTTTGTTGAAAGAATAACTCCCGATAAGCAGGAGTAGGGCGTTGTAGATGATTTTATCTTTAATGAATAATCTCCGATTGATAAAGTAGAACTTGGAAAGGCATAAAATAAATATTTATCTGATGTTTGTACTAAACCAGATGAGACTGCAATTGGATTTACTTCGTTTCCTCTGCATAACAAGACTTTTTCTTTTACAAGTCCTCCTGAGAAGCTCCCATATATGTCTGCTTGGATTGTTTCGCCAGGATAATACTCTGCCTTGCCCAGGATTATATCTGTTGCAGAGACTAAGTTTAGAAGAAGCACAGAAGTTAATGCTAAGATTGCAATAAAAAAAACAACGGCCCTATACTCTTTTTTCATAAGTTTTAGAGATTTTTGATATTAATAAAGTTTGTTGTATTGGTTTATTCTCGTGACATCTGTTTAGATATATACATTGAAATTCAATCATGCTTAAAAGCAGATTATTGTTTAATGATTTTGTGATGGAAGAGTGGAAGCCAAATATAGAAATAATTGAAGGAGATGTTCATAAAAATTTCTTAAGAGAAGCTTATGCGTATGCTTGGAAGAACAGTATTGATTGCTCAACTAAAACAGGAGCATTAATTGTAAACGCATCTTTAGATAAAATAATCCTATGGAGTAAACCACTTCCCAGAGGGTCTCAACCCTACTGAAGCGCAAATTCAAGATAGACAATGGAAATATGAACATACAATCCATGCAGAACCTTCTGCTATTTTTGCTGTAGCAGTCGGGGGCAGCATATCTACGGCTGGAACTGTAATGTACATGCCATGGGTTCCTTGTACACCCTGTGCTAGTGCAATAATCGATGCTGGAATAAAAAAATTAATAGGACATAAAGAGATGATTATGAAAACACCGGAGAGATGGTGGGCTAGCACAAACAATGCCATTAATCTGCTTGCAAAATGTGGAGTAAAAACATTTATGTATGATGGGAAAATTGGAGGAGTAAAAAGTTTGTTTAATGGTTCTGAATGGGAGCCATAATCACTAGATTTATTCTAATTCTAAATTAAAATTAAAAGAAATCATTT
>Ga0247841_10006170_pt1 | contig 18761 bp, 19 predicted proteins | sample LaCruzMarch2015__2_FD_192410 | JGI IMG/M metagenome (GOLD analysis project Ga0247841, IMG submission 192410) | Freshwater microbial communities from meromictic Lake La Cruz, Castile-La Mancha, Spain - LaCruzMarch2015_18m | ecosystem: Environmental > Aquatic > Freshwater > Lake | place: Spain... | reverse complement strand
ACTCGGGACAGGCATTCTAACCAGCTGAACTACCAGTCCGTATTTTTAATGAACGCTTCAGCCCGCAACCTTCCCGAGTACTCGGGACAGGCATTCTAACCAGCTGAACTACCAGTCCGTATTTTTAGAACATTTGAGGGTGCAAAAGTAAAACATTTTTTCTAATTAAAAACTTAATTTTGACAAAAATATCGTTATGCCTGATAAAACTCCCATCAAAAAGGTAAATAAAGTAATTGCCCGGAAGAAACTCAGCTTATCCCGGCTGATCCTCATTATATTAGCGGCTATTATTGCTTTAGCATTTCTTTTTTTCAGCATCTATACACCAAAAAGAAACCGGCCAATTTCCAGTAAATCTTCATCAAGTTATAAATCAACTCCTTCATTCAGGAAAGATGGCAACCTTTCCATTATTCGTATCGAAAACAATTCTACCATCAAACTGGATATTGAAATCGCTGATAATGAAGCAGAACGTATGCGAGGCCTGATGGACAGGCAAAATCTTCCCGACAACGCAGGCATGCTGTTCATTTTTCAAAATGATGAACCCAGATCGTTCTGGATGAAGAATACTTTTATTTCACTGGATATCATCTATATTAATTCAAATAAAGAAATCGTGAGTATCCAAAAATACACTCAACCCAAATCTACCTATTCCATCCCGTCTGAAAAACCGGCGATGTATGTTTTGGAAGTCAATGCCGGATTTACAGATAAGTATGGAATAAAGCCGGGAGATAAAATCGGTTTCTCTTTTTAAAAAAGCGCCTGACCACCTAATGACAACTTAATGACAACTTAATGACCACCTAATGACCTCTTAATAACTACCAAAAAAAGCTGCCCTAAGAAAAGACTCAGGGCAACTTCCAAATAGAAAACAATCTTCTGGTTTAAAGGGAATCGGTTATTATGGAAACAACTAAGAAATTCTTCTGTAACGGAAGAAAACAGCAGTAACAATTAAAATTTCTCTCATAGATTTTATAAAAATACATTATTTACAGTGCCTTTGTCAAGAACTTGTTGTACGAATAAACGCCTGAAACTTTATTCGTACATCTAAGTTATTATTTTTCAACTTATATACATTTTTTGGCATAACTTTTATCCGTACATCATTTACGTTTAGTCATACATTATATTGCATTATCCTGCATCTTTAGAATATCAAATATCATTCTTTCTTTCTTTCTTCAGTTACTTAATTATTCATCTTACCAGCCATTATTCCCTATCTTTGAGCATTAAAACTCAAAAACCTGAAAGAACTAACTCTCATTACTATCAGCCTGATTTTTAGTTTTTTCACTATGGCTTCAGGGCTATTTCTGCTCCAAACCTGCTCGCTTGAACAAACCAAAGATGCTTTCAGCCGGAATGACTTCACGATCCATTTTTACAATAATGCCTTTATTATCGGCGGTACAGATGCCCAATTACCTGCTGCATTTTTGCCACCTGGAGCGGCGAAGCATACTGCCTTAACGGAAGTGAAGCCTTGATTTCCATGGCTGCCGGTGAATAACGGCCTGAAAATAAGCCGGAAACTGGTCATCTCCAGGTAAATCTTATTTCCACTTAAAAACAAATGCCCCTTCCTGCCTAACGGAATAGCAGGGTATATCTTCATTTTGAAAAGTTTGCATGAGCTGGACAGCCCGGTAAAACGGTACTGAGCTGTCGATGATCATCTGTTTGGCTTCAACCTGCATTTTGAGTTCCTCTGTTCTGATCCGCAGATCACCGGAAAATATTGCCATATCACATGTTACGATTTCTCCAGGTTGACCGGTTTGCCAATAACTGTCGATTATCACTATACTTTTTCCCCGGAAGTAAATAAAAGGATAATCGATAAACAATCCCGGAAATGACAATGAAGTTTGATCTCCTGTCTTAATCATCTGAAGTTCACTAATCCTTTCATGCATCCTGTTAGGTTTAATCTGAAATTCTATTTTTCCCGGATCTTCCGATAACAGGCTATCACAAATAAAAAAAGACTGGCGGTTATGAATCAGTTCAATGGCAGTATGCCCGGAAACCTGGTAAACAGCTATTTCATTAGTTTTCAACCTTTCCATAAGATAATCAGCAGAAAGAAACGAGAATAAAACAACAGATCCTAAGATGACAAATACCCATCTGCGGCAAGCCAGCACACCAAAAGCAAACAGAGAGATAATGGTAATATAAATTAAAATCACCTGGACCTGTGTCAGGACAATCTGTTCAATGACTGCGCCCGGCCATGATTGTATAAATTCTACCGATCCGCTCATTAGACGAAGGCTCCATTTCAATGGCCAGGCCAGCCATTCGAAAGTCAATCCAACTGCTCCGGCCATTAATAAAGCAGCTGCAAAGTAAGTAATAACTGCAGCTAGCGGAACCACAATGAGGTTCGTGATAAGGAAATAAACCGGGAACATATTGAAATAATGGCAGGCAAGCGGAAAAGTAGCAAGCTGGGCTGCCATTGAAACAGCCAGAATCGACCAAACCCCCGAAAAAAGTTTATTAAAAGGATTTATCAACTCATTGAACGGTTTGTAAAATGCGAAAATCCCGAGCACTGCCAGGTACGAAAGCTGGAATCCAACCTGGGTAATATCGTAAGGATTAATCCAAAGCTGAATAAAGGCAGCAACAGCAAGAATATTGTAGCTCTCTGAGCTCCTTTTAAACATCCTGCCGGCAGCAATCAGGCTAAACATCAAAGCAGCCCTCATTACTGAAGTACAAAGGCCGGTTATAAAAGCATAAGCCCATATACATACCAGGATGAGAATTTGATGCATCTTCCTGCTTTTCCTGCCTCTTTTCATAAAAAACAGCATTTTGTCGGCAAGTACATAAATGATCCCCACGTGCAGGCCTGAAACGCTCATGACATGTATCGCTCCGGCATGGCTGAATTCCTGCATGATATCTTTTTCCAGGAATTCCTTGCTGCCCAGCAATAAAGCGGAAACCAGGGCAAAGTCCTGCCCTTCGACTTTAAATTTTCTTAAAGTTTCCAGGAACTTTTCCCGGCATATTTCTGCCCATAACCTGACCGGATTGGAAACTATCCTGCCTGCCCGCTGCCACTTGCCTGGTTCCAGTAAAACCTGGTAACAGATCTGACGGTTATAAAGATATTGCCGGTAATTGAACATGTGCGGGTTTGAAGGTCCCGGAATATTTTGTATGATACCGGATATCACGATCAGGTCACCATAGGCAAGGGTTTTAGAAAGTGAATCGTCTTTAAAATAAACCAGGATTTTTATTACCATGGGATGCCATTGGCCAAGGCTGTCCATTTTTGCAACAGTCACTGCATTACCGGCTGTGGTCCTGGCTTTTGCAACCGGGCTTTCGTCAATCCTGCAAAGAAAGACGTTCTCAGGTAAAGATTCGCCTGCTTCATTCAACAGGGGTTTATTCCTTAGATTTATTACTGAAATCAGGCATGCACCAAGAACAAAAAGCGACAAATTGGCGAATAACCCTGAAATCCAGCGTAACCTGAAATTTGTCCTGAGGAAGTGATAAGCGAAAAGAAGGCAAAAAAAACACACAAAAGCAATCAGGAGAATAAGACCGGAAGACAGTAGAACATTGACGCTCAACATACAAACAATGCCTGAAACAAAAGGCATGGCTATCCTCAACGGAGTATATTTATTATAACCGTTCACATAAGGTTTATCTTAGGTGGATAAATTGAAAATTGAAAATTGAAAATTGAAAATTGAAAATTGAAAATTGAAGATTGAAGATTGAAGATTGAAACTCGAAACTAGAAACTCGAAACTAGAAACTCGAAAGTAGAATTATTTTAGGAATAGGAAACCAATATAGTAGGCCTCTGTGTCGGTCCTGAACCGGTACACCATTATTCCTCCGGGAAGTTTCTTTTTTACTAAATATGGACTTATCGCAGGTTTGTCTGAAGAGAAGACGATCTTGCCCTCCCAGTCAATCAGTTCGAGGATCAATGGATAAGTAGAATCGACGGTCCATTTGAACAGCAAGGGATATTTCCTGTTGAAGAATATGGAATCTTTCGGTGATTCCAGCTTAAAATCTATATTGCGCTGCTCAAATTTCATAAGCTCCCTGTCAAGTGCACTATATTCATGAATATCTACAGCATTCAATGCTGATGTAACCTCGTCATTCCAGTCCACTTTAGCAATTAATAATGATGTTATGATTGTGAAACTAATGATTATGGTAATTAAAGCTGCCATCCAGAGCCAGTTATAACCGTATCTGAAGAAGTCAGGCCTATTCCTGTTTCTGGCATTTTCTTCCCTTATCTCTTTGAGTTTAATCCGCAAATCAAGCACATCCTTGTCGCCGATTGCATCATAAATAATTAAATACTCTTTATAAGAGGCATTGAGTTCAGGGTCTTGTGATAATGATCTTTCAAACGACGCCTTTTCTTCAGGCTCCATTTCACCATTGTAATAATTTTCAAATTGCTTGAGGTACTTTGTGTTCATTTTGATAATCTTTTGTATTCCGGATCATGGATGACACGGTTAATTAATGATTTCATGCATTCGTATTTTCGTTTGATGGCATATTGCTTTCCTTTATAACCAAGGGTCAAGGCTATTTCCTCATAAGAAGTCCCTTCGACTACCATCAGCAATACCTTTTGGCATAATTCGGTAAGATCAAGAAAACGTCTTTGAAAAATCGCCTTTTTTGTCTGAAAATCATCGTAAAGCTCGTGATCCTCAAGCATCAGAAATTCATCCATATCACTGAATTCATAATGGATCTTGTTCCTTTCAAGATACTGAAGCCACATGTGCCGGATAACTGAATAAAAATAGGTCTTAAAAGCACAGTCCAGGGCAAGGTTTCTTTTCTTTACCCTTTGGCAGACTGCAACGATAGCCTCCTGAAATATATCCTCCGCATCTTCTTCAGATCCCTGGTTACGAATAATGAAATACCTGACCATCGGAAAATACTGCTTATAAACATATTTCAGCACATCTTTATCATTGCGCCGCATGCCTTCGATGATTCCATATTGGGTGTAATGTACCATTCTAATATGTTTATCGGTATTTTTCAAAAATATACCCGGTCAATTTCAACTTTTTTTCAACTTTTTTTTAATATATTCATTAAGTGCTAGTTATCAATTATTTAAATTTAAATAATTTTCATAATGGCACACGGATAAATACGGACCCCGAGGTCTCGGGGCAAGTTGCGACGGATATACGCGGATTTTTAAACTAACCTGGTGCAGAAATGTTCGTTTCCTTATTAAAAGTCCTGGTCTGAACATTCTGGATAAACCGAAAACGAACACCTTTTCATTTAATTAAAAACGGTTCCAGCAGTTTCAACAACGATTGCGCCGGGACTACCAGCACTCCCCTGCCGTCAAATTTATATGATACAGGTTGATGGCTCGTTTTTAGTTCAGTGATATACAGCATCTCAAGGCCATTTTCTGACCTAATCCGGCAGGAAGAGGTCTGGCCGATGCCTTCGATAATGAACCTCACTAAACGATTAGTCGCCGGATTATACATTTTAACGGTACTGTAGCCCGGATCTGTTATCCAGATATTGCCACTGATATCGGTGCAAAGATCATCACAGGCCTCCATAAACCTGGTTTTGAGATAAACTTCTTTTAAGATATTTTCCTTTGGTGCAAATTCAAAAATCCCACCCATTGTATTGCTGAAGAATATTTTATCCTGGTGGTGATCATAGAACAGCCCATTGGCAAGACCGGCATCCCGGATAAAAGGCTCAGGGAACTGAAACAATCCGTCACCTATATACAACATCCGGTAAATGGTTCCTTCCGGCCGGAAAATATTAAAATTACTGCTGGTAAAATAAAGGTTACCGGCACTGTCATTACAAATCCCGTTCACGGAAGGATAATCTCCGGAAATCTTTTCCATTGTCACAAGGTCCCGGGAAATTCGGTATAAAGCACCACCTTTGGTCCGCCATTCTTTTAAAGAATAATTGCAAACTGCCGCGATCAGGTTCCCTTCTTTATCCACAGACAATCCCATTACAGCATTGCCTGCTTTGAGGGATTTATTAATACCAGGAATCCCTGATAAATCGTGGTCTAAGTGATTTATCTTACCATCGAGACACGAAACGTAGAAGTCTGTTGTTCCTTCTTCCAAAAAAATATTTTCACATCCGTTCATTACTGTGATAAACCTTGCACCGTCAAGACTATTAAGCTTAACAGAAATCCGGTACTCGGTAATCCCCTTGCTGAATTCCAGTAATTGAGGTACCTGTATGCGTATAAAAATATAGCCAGCCAGCAGCAGTGAAATGATCACGAATCCGATTATCGCCAGGATTCTCATCAGGAGCCTGACCTCCAGGTTTCTTTTTGTCATGAAATCTGGTTACTAAATTCAATTGATTTCAAGAGTATGTTTTACAGGTTCATAAGGCTGCTTTCATGTTCCTGGTAATCCTGTAACCCACGGTGCTTAAAATTATTCAGTCGCTTGGTCATGCTGAGTGTCGAACGGTAATTAGCAAGATAGGGCTGGATATAACGCATGCAGTTTTCAGAAAAATTATCAGCCGGGAGTATCTGGTTTATCAGTCCCAGCCGGAAAGCCTCTTCAGCATAAATCTTGTCGGATAACTGGATTTCAATAGCTTTGGAATGCCCAAGGTAATGAGTCAGAAAAAAAGGAATGGCTCCGCTTGGATGAAGGCCATATTTCCGGTGCGCAAGGGAGAAAACCCCATAAGGACTGGCCAGCCGGATATCGGCAACGAGCGCTACGCCCATGAAAGGGGTAACAACAGTGCAACTGATACCTGCAATCACCAATTTGTGATAACCGGACAGGAATTTAATAAATCTATTCAGGATATTGATTTGCCTGAACCTTTTATTTTTTTGCAGGAAAGCAGGGACATCCCTATTTTCCTGTGAATCGTCCTCCAGGAGGATACTCCGGATAAACTGGTCGTATGCCTGTTCGCCCAGGCAGTTAGGTTCGTTCAGCAGCAACAGGCCTTTGACGGCAGGATTAATTTCGGCTTCCCTGATAAAATCCATCATCACCTGGCTGTCGGCGATGCTTGTGATCAATTCAAAAGCCTCTGACTTAAAAGAAACGATTGCAAGGTTATCCTGAATGGAGGCTTCAAAGTACAGATTATCAATGATTTTTCCCATAGCCTATTAGAGATTAAAAAGGTACTTGAAATAGCATGTCAAGTTATGAATAAAATTTCAATAATGCGGTTTATATTTTTATAGAGATACTGTATAAAAAAAATGAGGGGGTATCAAAAGGCATCTCTGCCATAAAAATAATATTTGCTTATTCATACTCCAACGGGTAAATCCGTTGGTTCCGAATAAGTTACAAAATAATAACCGACGGATTCACCCGTCGGAGCATAAAAAAAAAGAGTGTCCCGACTTTTGAGACACCCTCTTTTCTTGTAGCCCGTAGGGGAATAACACCTTTTAATTTCCGCCTTATCAATTTGGATTTCTAAACCTTAATAAATACGGGATTTTTAGAAATTTAAAAAATCAAAATAATTCAATAAAATACAAAATAAACTGATTTTACCGTCCCCCCTACCGTCCCCCGTATTAAAATTATACTTATCTTTGTTCTGTTCAAACTTTTTAAAACTTATTCATTATGGCAGGCACCGTAACTTTTATTTTAAAAGACCCCCAGGCCACAACGAAAACCCCGGTTTACCTGGTATTTTATTATAATCAGATCAGGATTAAGATTTCCACCGGGGAACGCCTCCACCCTCATAACTGGAATAAGAACACACTTAAGGCAAGGGAAACTAAAGACTTTGCGGAGGGTGCAAATATTAATACAACCCTTGAAAGTCATAAGGTAAACGTATTAAACGCCGTTAGAGATCACATTAAAGACAATGGAGTCATTTTGCAGGATAAGTTAAAGGCGGAGTTAAAACAGGTTATTAAACCGCCCGTTGAACAGGATAAAGGGCAAATAACATTATTGAGTGCAATACAGGAATATATTGATACAACCAATAAATCAAACCGTACTAAATTAGGGTATGGGACCGCCTTAAACGATCTAAAAAGTTATCAAAACACATTGAAACACCCCTTGACATTTGACAGTATCAATATGGATTTTTATGAGGACTTTGTCAATTACTTGATGAATGTTAAGAAACTTGCAAAAAATACCATAGGGACCCGGATAAAGAATATTAAAGTTTTTATGAATTATGCCAATGATAAAGGTTACACAGCAAACCAGGGACACAGGCACCGGAAATTTAAATGTACTGAAGAGGACTCCCAAACAATTTATTTATCTGATAGTGAAATAGAAACCCTATACAACCTGAATTTATCTGATAAACCCAAACTTGACAGGGTCCGGGACCTATTTATCATTGGTTGTTATACCGGGTTGAGGTTCTCCGACCTTTCACAGATCACACCCGATAACTTTACAAAAAACGGCACCCGGCTAAAGGTTAAAACCATTAAGACAGGCGAAACGGTTATAATCCCTTTACATTGGACCATTAGGGCAATATTGCAGAAATACGATAACAAACTCCCCAGGGTCATAAGTAACCAAAAATTCAACGAATATTTGAAAGATATAGGAAAAACAGAAGAGGCAAAATTAACAGAAACCGTTTTAATTAACCAAACAAAGGGCGGTTTAAGATATGAAAGTAAATTTGAAAAATGGCAGTTAGTAACCGTTCACACCGCCCGGCGGTCATTTGCAACCAATATGTTTTTAGCCGGGGTTCCCTCAATTTCAATTATGAAGATCACAGGACACCAAACGGAAAAAGTTTTTATGAAGTATATAAAGATCACACAGGAACAGAACGCCGACCTATTGAGTTTGCACCCTTATTTCAATAACGCCCCGTTAAAAATTGCGAAGTAAAGGCCCGGCAACCGATCCGGGAGAATTGAGTTTTCAAACTTAAAGACAGGCAAGTTATGAGTAAATGGAAATATAAAGGACGAATTGATTATATGATAAAAGAGCTGAAAGAATTAAAGGACGTAAATTCTAAACTTAACTATCTCTATAATTGGAAATTTGAACACGAACAATATCGGGTTTATGCCGGTGATGAATTAAAAAATGAAATGGGAGAGGATTATAACGACACTACTGAAATTGATTGGGTTAATCTTGAAATTAAACGCCTTGAAATAATGAAAGAACTTTCCAGGGAAACGGAAAAAGATCGGGGGGCGGAGGTGCCGATCTTGAAAAAAATTGAATGGAAAGGTTCCCCGGCCTTATTTGGTTACTTATTTACGGAATTGGTTAAAAATGGATTTATTGAACCTCCGCTATACAATGGGGAACCCTCTTATTCCGGTTTAGCAAAATTATGTTTTCAATATTTCAATGTTAACGAAACAACCCTTGACAACCTTAAAAAGGAAATGAACCCAAATAAAAACACCCTTTCAGAAACCAAACGGGCAAAATTTCCAAACTTATCTGATTTAGCCTAATATCATTGAATTTCCGAACAGTCCCGACCGTTTAGGGATTGTAAACGCCGTTTGACAGGGTTTAATTTAGCCAAAAATTAAACTCTAATCAAATGGAAAACATCATTTTACACTCAACCCCCTTAAAAGACTTTCAGGCAATTATCGGGCAAATTGTCCGGGACGAACTTAAACAATTCAAACCGGAACCCACTAAACAAGCGAACGGCGAATATATCACCCGACACCAGGTATGTGAAAAACTTAAAATTTCACTTGCAACCTTACACACCTATACAAAGGACGGCACCCTAAAAGGTTACCGGATCGGGGGACGTGTTCTATATCGTTTAGCGGAGGTTGAACAGTCTATTCAGGCAATCCAAACCACAAAATATAAACACGGGAGGGCCTTATAATGGAAACGATTGTTCAAAATAATTTGACAGGCTCCCCGGGTCACAAATATTTAACCTTTACCCTCAACACCGGGACCGGTTATTATCAAATGACAAACGGCGAATTAGGATTTCAAAAGGTGCCTAATGAATTGAAATTAGAGGGGACACAACGAAAAGACATTATTAAATCTGATTTCATTATACGAAGTCGGGTTATAAACGGGAAATATCAATTCTTTAGCGGGTTACTGAAAACCAATTTTGAAAACTGGTATTTTGGGGACTTTTACGAAATAAAAAACGGGATCAAAAGGAATAGTTTTATTCTTTTCCGGTTTTCTCCCGATCAGATCCATTTAGATATTTTCTTTTTCAATCACTTCAAACTATACCCTAAACGCCGGGGGTTATTTGTACGAAATTTCATCATTAACCTAAAAAAATAAACGGGGCGAATACCCGACCCCGTCTAATGTTCAAACCTTTTTGACAGGCAAGTCAATAAGGAAACGTAAAGATACATAAAACGGAGGACGGATCGTAAAAAGAATGATAGATTTCGTTAAAATACGATATAAGAACCCCGACATTCAAACGATCAGGGGAAACCTCCGCCTTGATTGGGAGCAATTAATAAAAGAAAGAACAGGCGAAGTAAAAGAATACAGGGCCATTTATAACGGGTTAACTTTTGAAATTGTCAATAATCAGTATCTTAATATTTCCGGGAGTTTGCACAAATTTTGGAACAGCTCCCAGGGCGGAGGGGAACACAATTACAACGATTTCACATTTTCAGATTTAACCGGCGTTATTTTTGAATTATGCCGGTCTTTTGATCTATTGCCTGAAAATTGCCTTTTGGAAAACCTTGAATTTGGGGTTAACATTTCTCCCCACCTCCCGGTAAAAGAAATTTTACGATCTGCAATTAACCACAAAGGGAAACCATTTACCCAGGAATATCTAAAGAACAAATATTTCCGGGAGTGTGAACGCCAACGATATATTATTAAAATTTACGATAAGGGTTTACAATATAACCGGCCTGAAAATATATTGAGATTTGAAAACAAGATTATAAAAATGGCACACATACAGGAAACCGGGGTTCAATCTTTAGCCGACCTTTTAAACCCGGCCAAATTAAAACGCCTGGGGGTCATTTTAGGCTCAAATCTCAACGATATTCTATTCTATGACTATACTATACCTAAAGACAGGGAACGGCCTCTAATGACCCAGGGACAAACCCCGGCCTTTTGGTTGAATTTACTTGAAACAAACCCTAATAATTATTATAAGAAACGGATCAGATTCAAAGAATTGGTAAAGAGAAACGGCACCCAGGATTTTACTGAAATTGTCGGGAACCTGGTTACTCAAAAATGGAATGAGTTGTTAACCTCAACGCCGAAAACATTACAGGAATTAACCGGGGTTGTAAATAACGATATTACAGAAATTAACCATTCAGATAAAGGGTTAAAACCTGTAATATTAGAACCTCCACTAAACCCCCAGGGAGGGGAGGCGGAGGCATCCGATAAAGAACCGGCCCGGCGTTATTGTTTAACGTGCGGTCGGGACATTACACACCAACGCCCAAACTCTAAATTTTGCGGGGCGAAGTATGTAGGTTATTCACATGCTCACAGGTGCCGAAACAATGACAGCAACCCCAGGAACCGGGTAAAGTATTTGATTGAACAGGAGCGTAAAAGTTTAACCTTATTTGATCCGGTACCGTTCATTAAATTGAAAGTCAAAAAATTAAACGTTGACTTTTGTCAATGAGGTTTGTAACTTTGTATTCTATAATAGAATGAAATAGAATAAAATGCCATTTCAAAAAGGAATTGATAAGGTTCCCGGATCAGGGAAAAAGAAAGGTTCTAAAGATCAAAAGACTTTAGCCTGGGAACGGATCGGGGAGTATGTGACGGGGGAGGGTGCCGACCGTTATTTATCTATCCTTGCAAAATTACCCGACAAAGATTATAAAATTGAATTTCGGGCCATTGTTGAATATTTCAGGCCAAAATTAACACGGGCACAAATTCAAACAGAGGTCAGTTCTGAATTAACCGACGCTATTTTAAAGGCGTTTGATGTAATAGATGAAGAGTCAGATATTTTTGAACCTGATAACATTAGAAATTAGTGATATAAGGCTCTCAAAAAGGAAGTCAATGTTAAGAAAGGTTAAGGCTATTTATCAAAATGAATGTTAACATTTGCTAACATCAGGGGGGCGGTTTGGTCCCTGTTCCCCTCCGCCCGGCACCCGGTCAAAATTAGAATTTCCCGAACTCTTAAAAAAAGGTCCCGGCCTGGAGGAACCTCCACTAAAGAATAACCGTAAACCCTCCAAATTTAATATACCGTTTGCCCGTAAATCAACGATCTGTTAAAAGTAGTGTAATGATACCTTTCATGAGTTTTTGCAAAATATACCCGGTATGTTAATAAATTTCTTATATTGCATTTTATTAACCAACTAAACCAAAGTATAATGAAAAAAAACAGAAAACATTTATTATTAGCATTATTCATGATAATGAGTATACTTTCATTTGCACAAGAAAATTTTAAATGGGATACAATAATTGATTCTTTAGATGGAAATAAGGATGAATTGTATTCCAAAACCAAGTTATTTATTGCAGAAAATTGGAAATCAGCACAAAATGTAATTCAGAATGAAGATAAAGAAGCGGGTATAATTCTAATCAAAGGATTAAGTATTCAATATATGTTTTTTCAATTGTGGGACCATAAATGGAATTTTAGTTATTCTGTTAAATTCTTAACAAAAGACAACAAGTGTAGAATTGTAATTGAAAATGTTTATTGTGAATCAGCAAGATGTAGCGTGCATGAATGGCCACATTTGCCAGTTGCAGACACTTATCCTACTGAAAAAGGATTAAAAACAACTGGATTAAGTCAAGAAAGGTATATAGAATTAATGACTTTGTTAAAACAAGATTTACAATCAATAGTTGATTTATATACTATATCTGTTAAGAACCCAATAATAAAAAATGCTGATTGGTAATAATTATTTATAGTTGTTCATTATAGATATTGATACCTTCAAAATTAAAACCTTTTAATTAAGACTATTAATAAAGGCAAAATTCCCGATCAAAACACCTTTTACCGTTCCCCCTACCGTCCCCCTCTAAAAAATAAACCGATGCAAGTAATTTATTTACACCGGTTTAACTTAAATTATTTGTAGCCCGTAGGGGATTCGAACCCCTGATTTCCAGGATGAAAACCTGGCGTCCTAACCACCTAGACGAACGGGCCAAAAAATGAGGGTGCAAAGGTAGAAATATTTTTCAAATTATAATGTTCTTGTTAAATTTTTTTACTTCGGGTTAATTGTTATTGGTTATTGGTTATTGGTTATTAGGCAGTTACCAATAACCAATAACCAATAACCAATAACCAATAACCAATAACCAATAACCGCTCACTCCTCTGCTTTATCCGCCTGAAACTTGAACCCCAGGCGTTTACCGGTTTTCAGGGAATAGCTGTCGGCCACAGATTTCATTTCTGATAAAGAGATCTCTTTCAGAGAATCATAGGGAGGAGTCAATAAATCGAAATTGATCGTGTATTGGACTGCCGACTCCACGATCTTCACGGCTGCCTTTTCATCTAAAACTTCCTGGCCGAAATTGTTGTACAACAATCCTACTTCACGCTTTCCTTCAATGAAATAACACTTGTCTTTGTTGATGAAAATCCGGCCGATCAGGTAACCGACATCATTCTCCCGGTTATATTTATAAGAATCGGCTAAAAAGTTGTAAATATTGATGATACCGCAGTAAGACCGATTTTTGTCTTCCCTGATATAATTTGTCGACATTACCTCATGGTAACGGGAAAACTCAAATACATTGGTATGCATGGTGAAGATCAGTATATCCCCGGCGAACTGCAAATGCACTTCTAATTCCCCCATATCTTTATGAATAAAGGGGATAGACTGAGGATCCAAAGAATAAATATGCTGATATTCTTTTTGAAGATCAATAATGACTTTCTTAATAAGGTTTATTGAATCAAGGGTGTTACGGTAAACCAACTGTTTGAGTTGACCTTTTTTATTAATAATCTTGAAAAGATCAGGATTTGCAGAGGACGGCATAAAGCTTGAATTATAGATTCTTCTATTCAAAGGTAAAACAAAGCTGGAATATCTTTGAATCCAGCTTTTCAATCCCTTGTGTATAAATCGTATTGTCCCTTTTCAGCATATCAAAAAGCCCATAAGCCATTCTCAGTTCTACACCGAGCTTGAACCAGGGGTTGTAAAAATCAAATCCCACCCCTACCAGGGCATAGAAATCATTTTTTTTAAGCTTTACGACGGTTTGTCCACCTATGTCCTGTTTTCGTGCATTTGAGGCGATATCAAGACTGTACTGGCCACCTGCGATTATGTACGCCAGCATATTGTTATGCCTTTTAGATTTATATTTTATGTAAAACGGGAAATCGATAAAGACCGATCCGACATTTTTCTTCACATCGATCAGTGTCGTGCTGTCGCCGGTAAAACCCAGGATATAATAATTAATGTACCTTTCACCGAAGGAGAGGTCAGGCACAAAACGCAGGTTAAAATGCCTTCCTAGGCGTAAATCGCTGTTGATACCAATACTAAAACCAAAAGTAGGTGTTGAATTTACTGCTAAAAGCATAGACGAATCGATAAACAGTTCAGGTGTCTGGAGGTTGGTGTATACCCTGGTATTCAAATCTGCGGCCGGTTTGATGGTGAATAGCATCTGGTTAAGCCCGATTGTAAAACCAAAGTGATACTGCGCATAATCATATTTTGGAAGATTCATCACCTTGCGGCTTTGGCCGTAAGATGCTGCCACCGGAATGAGGAACGCAAGAACAGTGAATACAATAAAAACCTTTCTCAACACTTATCGGATTTGTAGTTTAGTAACGGAGCCTGCCAGGTTTTATTTTTAAGCGTGCAAACTTAATGAAAAGTTTTAAGAAAAATGGCTGGTTCAGATTACCGGGTCTGCTAAAGCAGATTTATAGATTCCTTAATCAATTTTTCGCGGTTAACGGGGACTACCCCAATCTCTTCACAAACCAGTCCGCCTGCCAGGTTTGCCACAGAAGCTAATTCCAGCGAGTCCAGATCACAAGCCAGGCAAAGGGCTGCTACACTGATCACCGTATCGCCGGCGCCGGAAACATCGGAAATATTCCTGATATGAGCAGGTATCACATACTGCAAAACCTTTCCATCAGGTCCACAACGGCTGATAAATACCCCCTGTTCAGATAAAGTCACCAGTAAAGTCTCAATATCCAGTTTCTGGTGCAAATAAGCTGCTGCCTCTTTAAGGCTATGCAGGTCGTTACCGCGGATATCAAGGTTTAGCCCTTCCCGAAGCTCTTTCAGGTTAGGCTTAAATAATGCGGCGCCTTTATAATGAAGAAAATTTTTTCTCTTTGGGTCAACTGCTACCGGGACATGATGAGCCTTTGCTTTTTCCATGACTGTTGTGATCAGTGCCGGGGTTAAAACACCCTTGTTATAATCCTGGAAGATAATGGCATGGATAGTTGATTTTTCAAGGATTTCAAATATCTTCCCCAGAAGTGTGGATTGTTCCTTCTCAGCCAGATCATGGGTCACTTCCTCATCCACTCTCAGCATTTGTGTCTTGTTTCCGATAATGCGGAACTTGGTGGTGGTAATCCGGTCTTTGCTTGTCAGTATGGCTTCACCGGAGATCTTCGCCTCTGCAAGCAGTTGCATGAATTCCGTCCCTTTTGGGTCGCTCCCGATAACGGAACAGAGGATGGGTTCGGCTCCGAGGGATTTCAGGTTCAGGGCTACGTTAGCCGCACCACCAAGCCGGTTTACCCGCTTTTCAATGGAAACAACAGGCACCGGTGCTTCAGGCGAAATCCTTTCTATTTTGCCGAAAATATAAGCATCCACCATCACATCACCAATAACCATAACCCTGAGATGGCGAAACTGTTCGAAGACTTTTTGATAATCCCGTCCGGGCATTTTGAATGTTTATTTCTTAAAAAATAGAAAATTATAGCATCTACCGCAAATCGGCAAGAGCTTTCTTAATTCGCTCGATGGCCTGGATCATCATTTCCATGGAAGTTGCGTATGAGATCCGGATACAGTCGGGATTACCGAAAGCATCGCCCGGTACCAGCGCCACATGTCCAACATCCAGCAGGTAATTTGTCAGATCGCAAGCATTATTAATTATCCTATCACCATGGCTTTTACCGAAATAATAGGTCACGTCGGGGAAGAAGTAAAAAGCCCCTTTAGGTATGCTGGTGATCAGGCCGGGAATAGTCTGGAGCAATTCAAGCATTTTATTTCTTCTTTTCCTGAAAGTAAAGACCATATCCCTGATATCATTTGATTTTTCCGGATCAGTCATCATCGCTTCAATGGCTGCATATTGTGAAATGGAACAAGTAGCCGAGGTCATTTGCCCCTGCAACTTATCACACGCCTTGGCAATCCAGAGTGGCGCTGCGAGATAGCCCAGCCTCCAGCCTGTCATCGCAAATCCTTTAGAGACCCCGTTCACCACGATCACCTGGTCGCGGATAAAGTCGAACTGGGCAATACTTTCATGATGACAATCGAAATTGATCAGTTCGTATATTTCATCAGAAATTACAAAGATACCTGGATGACGGGCTACAACTTGAGCCAGTGCATGGAGTTCTTCACGGGTATAAACACTCCCGGTAGGATTGCATGGGCTGCTGTAAAGAATCACTTTCGTCTTGGGCGTAATAGCACCTTCAAGCTGTTCCGGTGTGATCTTGAAATCGGTTTCAACTGTCGCAGGGACAAAAACAGCTACTCCGCGGGCCAGTTTCACCATTTCCTTATAAGAAACCCAGTAAGGCGCAGGCAGGATAACTTCCTCCCCTGCATTCACCAGGCTGATAATGACATTGGCAATGGAGTGCTTTGCACCGGTCGATACCACGATTTGTTCCGGAGTGAATTCCAGGTTGTTGTCACGTTTGAGTTTGTGACATATAGCTTTTCTCAATTCCAGGTAACCAGGAACGGGAGGATAATGAGTCCTGTTTTCATTGATGGCTTTAATAGCAGCTTCTTTGATATGATCCGGGGTATTAAAATCGGGTTCACCTATGCTGAGGTTGATCACATCAATTCCCTGTGCGGTCAGTTCACGGCTGCGACGCGTCATCGCCAGGGTTTCCGATTCAGATAGATTGGTTATTCGTTGTGCAATGCGTTCCATATAAATTCAGCGTTTGTTAATAGATTCACAAATGTAGAAATAAATTGGTTCAAACGTTTCTGGATTCTGGTTTCAAGTTTTTGGTCTGAAGATTTTATATTTCCATTTTCTGCATTCTGTCTTCTGCATTCTGTCTTCTGCATTCTGTATTCTGTATTCTATTTTGATTATCCCTATCTTTGCACCTAAATCTCAAAAAAAATGATCCTGGCATTAACTTTTGAAGTCCTCAAATTTTTTCTTCCGGCTGTTATGTTATATTTCATAGCCAGGTTAATCGTAAGTGCCTATCTGAAAAATGAAGAAAAGAAAAGGTTTGAAAGCAAGAATTCTGGCAGTATCCAGACCACATTACCACTACGTTTGCAGGCTTATGAAAGGCTTATTCTACTGCTTGAGAGGATTACGCCGGCTCAAGCAATAAACAGGGTGCTGCAGCCCGGCATGACGACCTATCAATTTCAATTATTGCTGGTACAGACTATAAGGGAAGAATTTGAGCACAATGTAGCACAACAAATCTACATTTCGTCATCCGGCTGGGCTATGATAAAATCAGCCAGGGAAGAAATAATCAGGTTCATAAATACTTCGGCAGCGGAAACAGATGCAGGAGCAAGCGCCGGTGAATTGGCAAAGATTTTATTGGAGCGATGGGCACAAATAGATCCAAATCCTGTGCAAGTAGCAATTGACCAGCTGAAAGCTGAAGTCAGGCAGATTTATTAATAGTTTCAGTTTCCATAACCTTCTAATCTCTCCATCAACTTCTTACGTCCAAAAAAGATACGACTTTTTACGGTTCCAATCGACAGATCAAGTTCTTCGGCAATTTCTTTATACTTGTACCCCTGGGTATGCATTTCAAATGGGATTCTGTGGTCATCTTCCAGGCTGTCAACAGCCTGGCGGACTTCCTTTTCACGCACAAAAGAATCAGGCGTAACCGGTAAAGCATCAATATGCTGATGAACATGATGCAGGTTTTCGGTCGTGTCGATGAAAGTTTTAGCTTTCTTGGTCCTCCTGTAATTATTGATGAAGATGTTTTTCATAATGGTAAACAACCATGCCTTGAAATTAGTGTGATGAACAAACTTCTCACGGAATAAAAGTGCCTTATAATTTGTTTCCTGCACCAGGTCGTTAGCATCTTCTTCATTCATGGTCAGCTTCTTGGCAAAGTATAAAAGGTAACTCTGCATGCTGATGAGCCTATAATTGAATTCTATAACTGTCATGGTTTTTATATTATTTGTTTAATCTTTATGATGCAAAGTTAAACATAAATATAATGCTTTGTCAAGCTATTTAACATTTTATTAACAATTATTCTAAATAGTGATACTTATAATACTGTTTTTCAATATTATAAAATTTTTTTAATTTTTTATATCTAAACAACTAAATGTTAAATTGTGTTAAATTAATAAGATGATTTGTTTAACAAGGGAGGGGGAAAGGTGACTGGGTGACTGGGTGACTGGGTGACTGGGTGACTGGGTGACTGGGTGA
>Ga0247841_10006169_pt1 | contig 18761 bp, 27 predicted proteins | sample LaCruzMarch2015__2_FD_192410 | JGI IMG/M metagenome (GOLD analysis project Ga0247841, IMG submission 192410) | Freshwater microbial communities from meromictic Lake La Cruz, Castile-La Mancha, Spain - LaCruzMarch2015_18m | ecosystem: Environmental > Aquatic > Freshwater > Lake | place: Spain... | reverse complement strand
CACACGCGGGACAGTTCTGCCATGTACTGACGCGCTGCTCCGCTTTCGTAATAGCGTGCAATCAGATACGCACAGAACAGAATGGCGATAAAGAAAATCAGCATATAGCTCCTTACATAGGGGTGGGTTTGACAACGATTCCACCCACGACCTGATATAGGTTCGTCACTGACTGGACAACATTCGTCAGCGTGCAAGTCGCCCCCGCTCGACCGTCGACCGTGATCCCTCCGAAAACTAGCCAATAGAGTCCTGAACCGGAAGCCCCTGTTGAGTTATCGACAATACGGAAGAATGCTTGTGTGTTATCCGGCTTCGCAAGGGTGAACTGATACGCTCGAACGGCATTCGTCACGCCTTCAGGAATGTCAGTGATCGCGACTGTGGCAGTGATGTTAGACCATGCTCCGCCGTTTAAGGATTGCCGCCAGTCCAGCACGGGTGCAACCAGCGGAACCTGCTTGACGCTTCCGACAATGACGACATTTGAACTTGCAACGGCTACGCTATGGATTCGAATCGTCTGATTAGACGCGTCGTAAGGTACTCCGCCGATGCTCTGCACATAAACGGTGGAGGTCACCACGAAGTTGGTCCTGTATTGATCCGTGCGAGCCATTGCCGCAATTGCAACTGTCTGGGCAGCCGTAGCCGACGCCTGTAAAGCCTGTGCCTCGGTAAGCGTTGTCTCGGCTGTGGTCGTTGCATCGTTTACCTGCGCTGGGGTGGCTATGCTTTGAGCAGGACGCGTATTGCCAGAGTCATCAATCAAGACGGCTTTGCCAATCTCATTTGTTGTGGCCGCAATCAGGGACAAAGGGAAAAGAAAAAGGGCTATATACTTCATGGCAAAATCTCCTGGACTGCAAAGGTTCCGTTAGTGATGTCCCAGTACATGCGATAGGTTGAATTAGTCCCCGCTGCTCCCCATACCATGTTCGTCCAGACTGCCGGAGCACCAGAAGACGCTGCGGGCCACTCGCTCTTTGTGACACCCCCGAGGGTGAGTGACCCCGGTAGCGATAGGTTTCCATTGATCGTTAAAACGTCATCGACTGACCAATCCAAGGCTACGCCAGTGGTTGGGAACTGTAGATTCCGATCTCCCCAGGCCATCGCCGTACGTTCGCCGGAGTCCATCAAGGCACGGTTAATCCAGTCAATGGATTGCGAGTCCCCGTCGACGGAATGATATGCCGTGAGAATGCCGCCTTCCCAGTCCAATCGCAGTCTACCGCCTGAACTATAGAGGTATCTGTTTTCCCAGTCTGCGGAGGTAGCAGAAGACGAGTCAATTAGCGTCCTCGTCCTTGGTATGATTACCGTAGTCCCGTCAGCCGCAGTTACATTGTTCGTCACCGTTAGCGTGTTTAAGCGGACATTTCTAGTCTCATTGGTGGACACAAGGCCAGCCGTTAAAGAACCCACATCCGCTTGTGACGCGAGTGTAGCGATTAGGTTGGTTGTGGCCCAGTACTCAACAAAAGCAAACCCATTAAGGGCAGAATCACCGGCCTGCAATACAGCCGCATTCGTGGTAGCCTCCCAAATCCAAACAGACCCCAAGTCAGAACCTCGCCACTCTACTCGGGTAGGGGACATCATCCAGTACACACCAAATGATCCATACTGGTAAACTGACTGCGTTAGAGATGTAAATAGGTAACTAGGCTGGGCAGGTGGGTGTGCAAAGTCAGGCGAGAAGGTCATGTTCCAAAAATTGCTGATGACGTATTTGTTGCCAGATCCGTCGATGTACTCGTTAAGATTCTCCGGGTTAAATAGACGCAGCGTCTTGTTGGTCGCCAAAGCCGAAAGCGCGATTGAGTCAGTCTCTGCTTTAACGTAGGTGTTCGTGCCAAGCCAAGACAGCCATCCGGCAATATCAGTTCTGTTCGTCCCGATCTGCGCGTTTAACGACGAGATTGAAGCCATCACGCTTTGATTCGTCGCGGTGAAAACGGAAACATTCAGCTTGTTCGCGTGGACTGTCTCGTTTGTTCCGTGGGCCGACACAACGGAATTTACCCAGTTGCTCGATGCAGTAGCGCGAAGAACGCTGAATCCAAATGGATCTCCCGAACTCCACATCGTCGTTGTCTTGAGAACATCATCAAGTTCCAGCGCAAACGAGCAGGTTGAGAACAGCAACGCCGTCAAAAGAATCTTTTTCATGTTCACCTCGATATTTGGTTAAAGGGAGTCGATTAAGCCTTGGATAAGGAACGCAACCCGCGCCTCGCGTTCCCTGGCTGTAGAGACGGGCATAGCCTTAGCCGTCTCGCACACGGCCTTTATATCGTCTAAGTCGTTGCGAATCCCCGTAGCCTCTCCTGACACTGTTCCTAGCGATTGCACGACGGATAAAAGAGCCGCGTCTATTTGCGCATGTGAGTTTGTCCCGATTCCAAGAAGGTTTCCGTGCGCAATCTGCTGGCTGGTGCCGCCGGAATGGGCATGGGTTAAAATAAATTGGTCTGTATCTGCAATTCCTTGCTCTATTTCTGCAACGGTTGCCTTTAAAAAAGCAATATCATCCTGATACGTTGAAAGACTGTACGGGAGTTCAAGGCCCTCCTCGGAAGGCCAGTTGCCAACTTGAAGCTGTGCGGACGAATAAAGGTTTTGATCCCCTGGGTTGTCCACAACGATTAGGCACATTATCTTGGCCCGATCATCAGACCCCTCGTAAAGTGCTCGAAAAAGGTCTGTATTTAGATCCATGTTTGCCGTGGCGTTGCTTCCAGAATGATCCCATACGTCGCCCTCTGCGAACGGGTAAACGGCAACAGTCACTCCGTCAACGCGAAATCTGACTCTTAGATTGACCGTTTGCGCCTCGGTTACGCCTATTACCGTAACGTCAACCTTTTCTCCGACTGATACCTTGCCAGCCGAAACAAGCGTCTTTGCCGTGAAATTTGGGGTTAGGGTAAGAGTTGTCATAGCAATCCGTCCTTATTAAAGCAGTCAATTGTCTTTGAACCCGACAGGCCCCCAGCCGTATGCCCAGCAATAGCGTCTACAGTGGCCCTGCTCTTCCAGTTGGTGTACTCGCCCATTTCCGCGTTTGCCATCGTCGGATCGCTCCACGGCCTTCTGGACATCAAATGCAGACGCGCTAGAGTGCCGGACACGATTGCGTCGGCGTAACGGGTCAAAAAGAATGTTGGGCAGTCCTCGCTTGCCACTTGAGGACGCAGGATGCAATACACGTCGAGATATGTCTTTGTTTCGGATGAATCATCAATGCTTGCCGTTGCGCCTTCAGCGATGATTATTTTAACCGTGTCGCCGTCCTCAAGGGCGTAGTCTTCTCCGGCGTTGAGCTTGCAATCCCCACGCATAACCCTGTAGGCCGAATCAATCAAGCACGCGCTGGGGAGCGTAAGGTTGTACTCGATCACATCTTTCAGCAAAGTCTTCCGAACGATTAAACGTAACGCGCCTGTATTGGCGCAAAAGTCGCGGAATGTCCGTTGCAACTCTTTGCGAACCATCAAATCCGCGCATCCTTGGACATAAAGCACAACGTCCTCGGCCAGCGAGCCAAGGTTTTCAAGTTCAAGAGGGGTAGAGTCCGTAACAAATTCCATACTCATGATGTTGCCAGCCTTTCAAATTTAGCGATGGCATCTGCTGCAAGCTGCGCGTTGGATAAGTCGGACGAGTCGATGGATAGGCATTTCCCAATGGCGAAATATACGATTGCCTCGTGCCATCTTTCATCAATAAGAACGGTGAACGCTAGTGCGGTCGCCTCTACGTATGCCGTGTTAAGGTCATCCGTTATCGGGAAAGCGTTATCCGCAAGCCTCATGCTGTAATAACGTGACTCTGGGCGAACCTTATTAAGCCTTGTGATACCTTGCGTCAACGCCGTCAAGATAACAGAGTTTGACCAACGATATGATGCTGTATCTGTATCAATCAGATCAACTCGTACAAGATTTAATAGGTCGCCCAGTGTCATATTCGCTCCTTACTCGGCTTTCACGCCAAGAATCGCGTTTGCAAGGTCTGTCTTATTCATCCCTGCGTAACCTTCAATCTTCATCCCAGCGGCGATGACTTGAAGCTCCGGCTTGCTCTTGCCTTCAAGTTCTTCCTTTGTGGGAATCACTGGGGAAGGCGGAACAATCAGGACAACAGGGGCCTTGCCTTCTTCGGCAGGAGCCTTATCTTTCCCTGTTTCTTGGCCTGCATCATCCGGGTCTTTCGGGAACTCGGTGGCCCGAACATTCGAGAACGGCTTGGAACCATCCGGCAACGGAGCGCGGTTCTTGCCCCAAAGAAGTTCTGCAACAACAGCCCCAGCTTCCTTTTCGCCCTTAGCGATAGCGATTGCTGTAGCCTGGCTGATCTCGCGATAGTTCCGCTGCTGGAGCGTTTCAGCCGTAGCAGGGACAATTCGCAGGTCATTGATATTGATGGCGTATTTCGTGACTTTCATTGATTCATTCTCCAAAGAACAGCCTCCGCGATTTTAATCTACGGAGGAATGTCTATCGTTTTTGATTACTGGAGCGTTTCATCCGTCAGGGTCAACGCCATGTCGGAGGGTTCCATGAGCCAGAAACCTGCTACAGCAACCTCGAAGATCGCCGTGGTCATGGCGGCAGAAACGTCGATGGCGAGATAAACGTCATCGCTGTCAACAACCATAGCGCTTGCTACGGCGTTTTCAACAAGGAACAACCCCGTAGCGGCAACCGACTGGTTATCAATCAGAAGCCCCTTGGACACGCCAGCGGCGGTCATGACATCCAAGTCGAACGTCAAAACTCCGTCGATAGCCTGCACGTCAACGAAGGCGCGCGCAGGGGAGAACCCCTTGGGCAACTTCATCAACGCATAGTCGATGCCAGCCGTCAACGGTGTGACGGTGGTATCAATCTTCTTACGGAATACGGTCACGGGAACACCCGCAACGCCTGCACCGTAACTGCAATTCGTCTTATTCAAAGCAGACATTTTCTTTTCCTCTTAAATAGCGGACATAGGGGTTAAGCCTATGCCCGTCGTTTCGTTTTCGTCACTCACTTAGCCGATTGCCACGATTGCCGAACCGAAACGCTCGCTGTAGCGAACGAACCAGTCATAAATCATGAGCGAACGGTGGAAGGTGCCGTACTCGTCCTTGCTCTTCATCGACTCGGAGATTGTCGCTTCATCTGCAAACGTGATCGCCGAATTGTCGCCGAACAGCACTTGGAACATATCAGGCAAATCGCCTGCCGCGTCCGTTTTCGGGAGCAAGTTCGATGTGAAGATGCTCATGCCGCCGATTTTGCCAAGGAACTTGATGCCCTTGCGCAACGTTGAAACGCTGTCACCCATATCAGCGGCGTTCTTCAACTCACTTGTGATGAGCTTGGAACCAAGCCAAGTCGGGATGATGCACCAGGGATCAATATCGTCACCACCAGGCTGCTCGGCCAGCGTGGCCGCGCAATCAGCGATGAAGTCAACGCCGGTGTTCTTCTGCGACATCGAAGATGCAGACACCAGAGCGTCCGTCTTGTAGATGCCGACAGGAGCCGTTACGCTGCCCAGGACATAGCTCTCGGAACGAGCGCCAGCGGTGTTGCCTTGGTTTTTCACATGGCACTTGCTGGGCACGTCTTCCATGAACTCCGTCTCGATGTCAACGGACAACTGCTTGCCGCCGTCTGCCATCGTCTTCATGGCCCATCCGTCGATGTCCGTAAAGATTTCATCTTCCGACGTGGTGTGCAGCGCGAAATCGCGCTCACGGTCGATGGTGAAAACTTCATCGAACGCCTCGGGGCGCTGATACGTAACCAACTCACCACGGCGACGACGGCGCGTGGTCAACAGCGGAAGGGCGCGAACCGTCAGCTTGGTGCCACGGTTCTTAAACTTCCCTTTGAACTCGCCATTGGTGATACGGCTCAACAGAGTCGCGTCACGGAAACGGCGTTTCAGTTCTGGCAAATACATCATGGGATCGTAGCCCGCCATATTGGGCAATCCCGCTACTCCGGTCACAGGCATTTGAAGCCTCCTTTAGATGGCGCGGAGAGAATCATGGTTATTCGTCTAGCTTCGCTGACGGTTTAGCCACGCGTCCCTCTTTGAGCGCCTTGTTCAGTTCTTGTACGACGGCTTGGTATTCTGCTCCTGTAGAGCGTCCTGCACGATTGTCGGTACCCGCTTTGTCTAACGCGGCGGAATACTGTTCAAACGTCATGGTCGTGCCACTCGGCCCAACCTGCATACCAGCCTGTTGAGATCCGCCACTCGCCTGACGCGGGGTCATGGGCGATGTCTGATCTCCCCCGCGGTTAGAAACCCCAAGCTCCATAAGAAAGCCGTCGATAAGTCTCGACAGTACGGGCATATTCATGCCGTTAAGAGCGCTGTCGATGGACGGTCCGTGAACTTCGCGGTATACTTGCCACGCCTGTTCTTTGTCGCCACCTGGATTGACGGATTTGATTAGTCCTGGATAACGAGCCTCGACTCCTGCAAAAAAAGCTTCGAGACGAAATTGCTTTGTCTGCGCTCCTTCTGCTTTCATGCGATTCTCCATCTCTGCCATTTCCTGCCGAATCCGATCCTCACGGATAGAGGCGACTTGCTCGGCAACGCTCCCAGCCATGCGAACGGACTCTGCCGAAACGGTATCGCGGATGTCTTCCGGTACCATGCGGCCATAATCACGACTCGCTGCCTCAAGCTTCTGCTTCGCTTCTTTCGCCTCTTCCTGCGCTCTTGCCAGTTCTGCGGAAAGCGCTCTTACTCGCCCGTTCTCTACACGCGTAGCGTTAAGCTGCGCTTCGAGTTCAGCGATTCGTGCGTCTCTCGCGTCTGCTCCTTGTTCGGTATGTCCGCCAAGGCCCATTCTGTTTGCTCCGTTACTCATGGTTTGGTTTTTCCTTCATCAAGCCCGTTGCCATACGGGAGTTGGTGGTGGACTCGCAAGCAGGAAACCGCCTGAATTGCTGTCCGGTGTTTGACGACGATTAATCATTAAGCTGAATCCCCGTAGCAGACTCGCCCTTGGCTAAGGCAAGTAACTGCTCAGGAGCAGAATCAATGTTTTTAATCATCGTCGTTAAAGCTTCGTTGCCGCCGATAATGCGATCCATCTCGGATTTATCGACAGTCACAAAAATTCGTTCCCAGTTCGCTTTGATCTGCTGTTCGATGCCGTTTTTGAGCAACGGCCATGCGCTCGAATTGCAAAAGAACGATTGGGCTTCAATAAATTGTTTGTTTGAGGTCATCCGGCACCGTTCCTTTCAGCGACTCCGCCTTGAGGTGCCATCACTTGCGCCTGTGAGTTAGGCAGCATCCCTTGCGCAACAGCTTGCGATTGGTCTTGGGGCCCCATAGGTGGCTGTCCTTCGGGCTGTCCCTGGGGTTGCTGTGAGTTGAGCATTTGGATTTGCTGGATCATCTCTAACTCTTCCAGCTTCTCCGCGCTGGCGATAACGTCGTCTGGGTTCAGTCCCATTCCCTTTGCTTCCTCGCGAAGGATAACGGCTATTCCCTTTGGCCCGACGATTGGGAACATCATGGGGTTTGCTACCATCGCAACGAATGCGCGACGGCGTGAGCTTTCTTGCTCCTTGAGTATCAGCCCCATTACGCCGGAAGGATTCACGTTGAAGTCGCCCTTGATGGAAATGTCTTCATCGTTGATAAGATTGTAGGAAACCAGCATCTTCAGAACGTTGCGGACAACGTGGCGATCGGTGCAGTTAATCACCATCTTCATGCCCTTGTTGGCCGCGTCCAGAAGCATCGACATACCGCCGACTGTTCGCCCAGCGCCGCCGGAAAGGTTTACTCCGTATGTCAGCGAAGGGATGCCGGAACGCGCGTCTGCCTTCTTTTCGACCCATTCCATCGTTGCGAGAAGGTCTGTCAGGTGTGATTTAACGTCAAGGACTCCTATAGGCGAGCCGTTCTGTCCCATCATGCTTTGCGTGAATAAAAACATCTTCCACGGCTTAACCTTGAAAGCTTCCTCGCTCTTGTCCAAAAGCCTCGATGCGTCATTGACGTAGAACATGCTGCCGCTTGTCATGGCCGAGTTCATGACGATATTGCGCATCGTCGTATTCGCAAACCGCTGTAGCATTGCCAACTCGTCCGCGATTGAACCGCCCCACCATGAATCAGGCTTCTCGTAAAAAATTCCCTTGCTGATTGGCCGGCCAATGCGCGGGTCGATGATCTTGCAGAAAACCACATAGCGGCCAATCGTGATGCAGTCAACCTCGTAATAGTCATACGGATCAATGGTTTTTCCGTCAGAGGTCTTCCAAATTCCAAGCTCGCGCAACATGTTGCCGTCAACCTGGCCGTAAAACTCAATGCCTTCCATCTTGCAATCGTTGCCGTTGTCCATGCCGTCCTTCTCAAGCTGGCGGCGAAGGACATCATGCGGCTGGGGATCAATCTTGATTCCGCCCTTGGGATAACGCGCTAAAAGGGCCCGTACCGTATCGGGCATCCACTGGCCTTCAACATTCTTGGTTCCCTGCGTCTTGCTTGCGAAACGGCTAAGCTCGTCTGACGTATAGCGCACTCGGACGCAAAGATAACCGTCTGTGATTTCGCGCGCCATCGGGGACGGATAGGCATCCCATGGGCTGATTGCCTCGAAACATGGCATCTCTTTCAACGTGGTGGAAAACTTCAACGTGCCAAGCTTCGTTTCTTTGCAGGCGTTCGTCATGACCACCCTGGGGAAAGGCCCCTTGATAAGTCCTGTGCCGTAAGTGCAGATGTACGCAACGTACTTTGCGAATGTTCCAAGCCAGCCGCCTTCAACAAGCTGATCGTGACATTTCTTGTCCATGCGCTTGCCACGGTCTTTCGCCCATTCCTCTTCGGCGTTCAAAATCTCTTCCATGCGCTCTTGCGCCGCTCTGAAAATTACATCCTGCGGAGGCATAATGCCTGTGATCTGCGCAACCTGCATCATTCCGCGCATGGTCAACTCGACTGCAAGCTTCTGCGCTGATTCTGGTATCTCCGGCCACGGAGTAGGCTTGATTTCCCATGGCTTATCGCTTGGAGCGTTGAAAATATCCATCATGTTCGACATCGCTGCTCGGCGCTTGGTGTCCGTGAGCTTGTCGTACATCTCCGGCGAGATGCCGATTTTGCGCATCTCTTCGATGACCTCGGAAGAAAACTCGCCTTCACAAGCTCGCAGTGCTCTTAAAAGCCTGTCGTCGATTCCACTTGTGCGCCGGTGCTCGGAGTTAATCAGGAATTGCGTGTTGATGAAATTCGCAAGACGGCTCATTGGCTCGGATGAAGGAATAACGCCCAACTGCACTGGCTTTTCGCCCAATACGGCGAGTTCGCCAACGGGGCCGCCTGCATTGCCAAACAAAGCTTTTGCGCTTTCATTCATGCGATTAAAATCGCAAATATTCACCGCCTGTCAACTCGGTGCTATCTTTGGCAAAAAAAAAGACCGCCTTGGTAGGGCGGTCTAGTGAAGTCTGTCTGATTGCGATCTATTCTACGATCATCCAATCCTCTGCCAGCATGTCGGTTTGCGAAGCAAGCCAGCCCATGAGGATTTCACCTGTTGCGGTCTTCATCGTGATGCAGGGAAGAACAGTTGCTACGCCTCCGTTCTTTTCAGCATACTCGGCGTTGTTGCTGCTCCAAAACCTATCAGCCTCAACAATCCTGCGTCCGTTGGCTTCTCCAGAAAGTGAAAGCCACATTCCTTTACCGTTCCAGCCTTCACGTGCAACTTTCTTGCCTGCTTTCAACATGCGAAGAGCATATCCGAAGTCAGAAATGACGCAAGACTTTGAAAAACTGACAACACCGCCGCTTAACGGCTCGCGCTTCAGCAACTTCTCGTCGTACAGGTATGCGCTGACGCTAACTTGGATTCCGTTACGCTCTCCACGCTTCTCTTTGAATGTTTTTCCGCTCACGTCTGTCACGCTTTGAGGGAACGTTGGACTCATAAACAGTTCACGTTTGCAACATCCATCGCCTTTTGGGTCTAACGATAGCATTGCCTTTTTCGCCAAACGAGCAAGGGTTGGCCCCGATGCGCTTGTATCAACATTGCTGGCATAACTTTTCTTCTTCATCTTTTTATCCTCCGCACGGTTCGCCGTGCCGTTTTGCACCATGCAAAATTCTGTGTGTCAATTTTGATGCGAGAGTATTTTAGACACACGCATCTAGCATCCGAAGGGCCCCAGTGATATTCCGCTGCTCATTGTTCCGCCTCGCTCGAATCCCCTTGCGTTGATTCCAAACGGCGAATCTACCGGCTGTGAGTAGTCCACTCCGCTCTTGATCGCGCCATAGGCCATATACTGCAACGCGTCATGCAAATGGGAAAATTCGTTCTTTTCCGGCGCGTCAGCGTAAATTTCATCATTCGCTTTCTGGCGCATCCGGCGGTAGTGGTATCCGCCATTGAATCCCTTACGCAACAGCGGACAGTTGGGCCCGATGATGATTGCCGCCTCTTTGTCGCGCCTCGATCTAAGCAACTCCGCAACGCAATCGCGCCGAAGGTGAAACGAGTTTTGCGGTACAGGTGCCGGACAAGTCTTGATCCCGTATGAGTTCATCGTCTGAATGCAAGTAACCTCGTTGATCTGCCCAGGGTCAGCGCCAGCGGGATCGGCCCAGTTGATATGCCTGCTCAATGGGAAGTTGTATTTTGCCACAAGCAGCGGCCTAAGCTTCTCTTCCGTGCATTGCCGTATGCCCATGTTGTCCGTTGCAATCTCGTCAATCACTCTGAACTGGCCCGACGTGGACATCTGCCCGATCATGATTGCTGGCGTTCTGCCAAAGTCCGTGCCAAGGAGAAGAGGCAAACCCTTCTCGAATGTAAGCTCCCGATTAGTGAAGTGAACAGCGTCGTCGTATTCTGGATACACCGGCTTGCCGTCCATGGTGCTTCCGAACTGATTGAGCACGATACGCTTGATCTTCTCCGTGTCTCCTAGCAAGGTCTGCTTGTGGTAGTATTCAAAACCCTCTTCCAAGTTCTCGATGTTCTCCGCAGGCATGAACGCTGGATCTCGCCCGTCGTTTGGTTCATACCACACCGCGCCGGTCTTCGGGTCAACCTTTTTCAGCAGTCCAGGAGGCTGAACAAAGAAGTCCACCCCGTCCGGCTTCCTGACAACTTCCTGCTCGTACCACCAGTTGCTTTCGTCTGGACTGTTGGCATCCATCAGCATTCCAAGGTTCTTGCCCTTTACGTTCGCCGCAGGCCCGAAACGCCCAAGGCGGCCATAGATGCCGTCAACTACTTCAATCCGTGTCTGGGTCGCTTCGTTAATCCATGCGCCGCTCAACTCAAGTGACATCAAGCTGTCGATGATGTCCGCTTTGTCCAGTGGATAAAACAGCAAGTCAATCCGAGTCGTCGTTCCGTCATTCTGGCAGCATGGCACCTCAAGCCGTCCTTCAAACGGAGGACTCCAGTGCATCTTTGTTCCGGGGAACCAACGCAACCATGTCGGTACAGTCGTTTTCTTGATGTCGTCAAAAGTATTTCGACCGATCAGCCATTGACTCCATCGCATCCCGTCATGAACAGCCTGCTCATAGTTTGATTTTCTGAATATCTCCATGCAGCACGTCACTGACTTGCCGCTGCCGACGGGGCCGCGAATACACTTGATCTTGTTCATGCTCTTGTGGAACAAGTCGCCAGTGTAGCTTGATTCGTAATTGATGTGACGGCCTGTTGCCATTATTCGTTCCCCTTGTCCACTTCGTCAAAGTCGTGGTCTGGCTTTCCTGCGAGTACAATCAAAATTAAAACGAATGCGCAAAACAGCATCACTCCGCACATGATTTTTAAAAACAAAATTGTATCGTTCATGGCGACACCTCCTTGATGAATGCTGCCTGGGCAGCTTCAAGTACAGCCTCGGCATACATGCGCTGAAGCTCAACAGGATCAAGCGGCTTTAACTCTACTCGGTTACGCTCCAGCAACTCCACGCGGTCTTGAACCGACACCATGTAATCCGCCATCTTCGTATTGAGATCACACTGAACATAGAAGGAATCTCTTATGCACTTCAACAACTCCATTGCGATCTCTTTTTGCTGGGCACCTACGTTTCGCTCGACAACACTTGCTTTGAGTTCGATAGCCTCAATGCCTCGCTCAAGCTTTTGTATCCCGCACATCTGCACAGCGATAATGCCGATAAGACACGCCATAATTAAAATCGCCGAAATTCTTTCAGACGTTTCCATTTCAACCACCGCCTTTCTTTTTTTCGATTTCAAACATGCTGTAAACTTCTGCAAGAATATAATCAAGCACCTCTTGCGCGTCTTTAACCGGCTGGCCTTTAAAAACATATTCAGCCCTTCTTATTGCTTCATTCCAAATGTCTTCACGATTGCAAACGGGACACTTCTTTACTTCCGCGTTCGACTCCGATACCTTATTTTCTTTGTCGGCGGTCTTCTGAAGCAAACGCCGAATTTTGCAAATTTCGTCAATCATAAGAGCCAGAATCAAAAACAACGCTCCAAATAAAATGATCTGCGTCATTCACCACCACCTTTCTTTTCAGTCTCCAAATAACAATAGTCGTGAACCTTGGCGCAAATAGCAGATGCCATCCATAAGAATCCCCAGCCTGGAACTGTACGCCAGATCACTATGTCCAAGTACGTTATGCCCTTCACTTGCCACCGCCTTCCGTTTTCGAGCTTAACAAATAAGCGCTTAACCTCTTTGCAATCCGCGTCTCATTCTCCCAGTGCCAACGAGATTTCTTTCTTTTCTTCATCCCGTCCGTGCCGTCATCGGTAATCGCCTTCACAAGCGCGCGGTCAGACTCTTCAACCGCAAGCCTGTACTCGTTCAACATCTCTTGTGCTTTTTCGTCCAAGACAATCATTTGTACACCGATCCTTTCTGCTTTCGTATCGATCTGTCTTTTGCAAGGCTTCCAATGCCATCCAAGATTGAATAAATTAAAAACGTTATCGACAGAATATTGATTGCAGTTTTTATATTTTTCACTTGCCACCGCCCTTCTCTATCCCCCACACGCTCGGCTGGTACAGGCACCCAGAACTCTCAACCAGATAGCTCTCGTGATCCCTCACCATCCCGTCTACAGGAAAGTTCCTAACGCTCTTCCCGTGCTTCCGGCAGTACCGTCTCACGCTCGTGCCGGCAGGTATCACCGCCACCACCGTTCCCACTCGCCAGCCGTGAAGCCGCAAGTTCCTCACCTCGTCGCCAATCCTGAATTTTCCCGCCATAGTCCAATCCCTCCAATTTTACGCCGGTCCCAGTAGACAGCACCGCCAGCCCCAAAAAAAATAAGTGAACGCTTTTTTACTGCTCGCTACACACGCGGAACCCCCCTACGACCACCAGCGCCCCCGCCCCGCTCGCTGGCGTGGCCCCATGTACCCCGCGAAGGCGGAAAAGGCGCGAGCCAATCCGACACGCGGCAAGGCAGAAGGCAAACCACTTTCTTTGCATCGACCAAACTTTTCAACACAAGCCAACCTTTCACCCAACCTTGGGCAAACCAAGCCCAAGCACCCGAAACAGTCGAAACAACTGGCATTTCTAGGCGTTCGTTGGTAGTGTGAGGGATAGTAACCCTCAACCATTTCGTTAAAATGCCAGTAAATTCAATGGTTTTCATCCGAAAGGCGACCTTTCCGCCTGTTTTCCGCCTTCGATGGCTTCGGGCGTGATGTCGATGGGCGCGGTCTGGTGATGGGTGATGACCGGCGCGTCTTGCCGGAAGAAAGCGATGTTGTAAGTGACGTGCTTGGATTTGTCCACCGACTTTTCGCCGGCGTCAGCAGGCTTGTAGTCTGGATGGACACAAGAAAGAGCGTGCTTGAGCAGGTTGCCGTTGTCCGGCTCGACCTCCAGCAGCTCGTGAGTGTCTGGATGCATCAAAACGCCGTCTTGATCTTTGCCGACACGGCCAATAACGTACTTTTTCTTCGGCGCTGAGGATCTTTTGGCTATTTTCGCCTCCAAATCTGCTCCGAGTGTGAGCCGGAACGCCGCCTCTCCCGCCCTCCACACCGCAAGAACAGATTTAGAACGGCAGGCAAGGCCGTGTATGACCGCAAACGGATCGCCCAAAGTCGCCTCATCCGCCCAAGTGCTTCCATTGGCCCTCCGAATGATTGAACTTGTCACGCGCGAGACCATTGGGCCCTCTAAACGCGAAACCCCCGTTCCTTCTAGCCCTTCGGGCCCTGCTTGCAGCATTTCCGCCTGTCCCGCCTCTTCGATAAGATTTTGGAGAACTGCTATCTGGTCAGAGTCGAAGGAGTATACAGGACGCGCGGAGACGGGCAGTGCAGCCGGAGGTGTGATTGTATTGACAGGGGAGACTGGAGCGACTGTAGGAGTCTGGAAGAGGTCAGGCGGTGAAGTATGTGATTTCTTGCGCTTGGTCATAATGAGATAATATTACCGCGTTTCGAGAGAGGTGCAAACTGAATGCTAACTCGAATAGTGGGCAGGCGCGAGGACGGAAGGAGTTGGGAAATGGGAAGATGTTGAAAATGTCAAAAAGTGATGAAAAAGCATCGACCTAGACGACCTAGACCGACCTAGACCACTATTTTTTTAGGTCTAGGTCTTTAACCTCTTTGTTATTAAGTATTTATGACTTAGACCTATAGACCTAGAGCAAATACACTGATAGCACACCGTAGAAACGTGCTCTAATAAACACAAAGCATATAGCTCTTATGGAACTCTGGTCTAGGTCTCATGTCAAAAGATCGGTTTCGCCCTTTGGTATCAGGGCCCAAAGTGACCTAGGGCCGGTTTTTGCGGAAAACCATAAAAACTACAAACCATAACAAATTTGATAGACAAGTTGTGGAACATCTGTGTATAAAACATTTTAAAACCATTTTAAGTTTATTGTTGCAAATCATAGCGATTTTGGTATATTACCAAACCAACAACAACAAAGGAACTTATGCCATACGTTAAATTGACACCGCAGGAAAGAGCCGAATCACGCCGGAAAGCACTTGAAAAATCACTCGAAACACGCCGAGCGAGGGCTGCGGTTAGAGGGAAACTAGGGTATATCAAGGTGCCTCAAACAGCCATCGACCACATCAACGCTGTTTCGATAGCTTTGGGTATGACGCAGGTGGACACTGCTACACGCGCCTTGATGGCTGTTGGATTTCCGGCACAAAACACGGAGGGATAGGAAATGCTAACCGCAAACGAAAAAAGCCATGTCATGTCAATTAAGCAGCTTTTCCCGGACTGCCGGAACGATCTGGGAAGCTTGATAATCAGGAAGCTGCGACTTGCCAACAACAAGGCATTCAGCGCGTGTAACATGCTTCGCAAACCTGGCAACGAATGGCTTGAACAACGCCGTAAGGACGTAATGGAAGTCCTTTTCAGTGTGTTGGGGGCCGCGCGAGTCCGGGAACTTGGCGTTGTTATTGTGTTTTCCGAGGGGCTCCCTCCGTTGAGGATACCCGTTGCGAACGTGAGCAAGGAGATCCACGATTGTTTGAAGACAGATGACAAGTGGGTTTACCTTTGGCCTATGGCGTGGGAAGAGCCTGGTTGATCGTGATGGAAAAAGAACGAGCCGCATCCTTGAATGGGTGCGGTTTTTTTGTGCCTAAAAATAAATGAATTATTTTTGATTTTTGCTATTGACAATACCAAATAGCAATGATAATATGTCCAACATGAAGAGCAGAGAAGATGATTTAAACCAACGCCTGCTTGGGCAGAAAGAGGAAAACATGAAACACAAAACCGACGATACCAACACCGAACTTGATTTTGCTCCATCAATGACCATGGAGCAGGTCGCGGAAGAAATTGAACGCCGTTGCACAGAGGCAGGATGCACAGACGATTGCGACAACTGCAAGCTGGACGTGTGCGCTCGTGAAGGTGGAGGCGCATTTATCAACGGCGAAGATGGAACGATCACGTTTGTTTAACAAGAAAACCAAAAGGAAACACAACATGAAAAAATGGTATACACCGACAGTTAGCGAGAGAGCAACACAGGGTTTGATTTGTGACGAGTCAACAGGTCGAAGCGTTGCAGTTGCATACGACAAAGCGGATGCGTGTTTAATCGCGAGTGCGCCAGAACTTCTGGCCGCACTGGAATTGATTTTAGACGAAGACGACGGGCCCATAGTGGGAGACGGATTTGATAACCCTTGGGTGGCAGAAGCGCGAGCGGTTATCGCAAAAGCGAAAGGAGCGTAATAACATGAACACAGTAGACTTAATGATGAATTGCGTTACAACACCATGGGGCGAGGCGCAGACTGTCCGCGTAATGGAAAACGGTTGCTTTGTGGTCAGCACGGCAGGGCACGGCGGTATTTATGTTCCCAATGAACTTTTGAACATGATCCCCAAAGAAGAACGCTTGTTTGCCAAGCAGTATAGCGGTTCAGAAAACTGGTATGAAGAGGATTGTTGCGCTTTGAGCCCTATGTACCACATTGCCGGCATGTGCTTGGCGTATGCAGGAAACACGCAAGACAAGGTTGCTGGTTACTGGAACGCTCTTGCAGTCCAGCACGGATGGAAGAAGGCGGTTAGCTTGCCTTTCCCGATTGAAACGGTTGTCGCCAACGTGAAGCAGGAAAAGAATGTTGACCGAGATACGGAGCGCGAGACCGCACGGCGCGAGATCCTTGACAGAGCGAATAAGCCCATCACTGGAACGGCTGGAGATATGACAGGAGTACTTTTAGGGATGGAGGCGCACGTTTCTGACGATGTTCCTCTGTTTGGATGGAACACACAACGGAAAGAGGTGGCAATATGAAACACACACTAGGGCCATGGGGAATCGAAAACGACACGATAAACTGGTTAATCACGAAGAGGCTTACGCCATTGCTAAACGTGCAATCGCAAAAGCGAAAGGAGCATAAGACAATGAACACATACATCATAGTCGATGATACGCCGGACGGAATCGGAACATGTCAAATTACTGCCGCAGACGTTAGGACGGCTATTGAGCAGGCTGTTAAAATCTTTGGTCTGGACGTGGAAAACGTTCTGGCCGTAATCAAAAAGTAGGAGATAAACACCATGAACGAAATTAAAATGCCGGCTATTGAATCAACAGGAACCGCCACATATTGCCCAGAGGACGACAAAATTAGGCTTTACGTCGGACGGGTGCCGCGCGAGGAGTACGACTTTTTGCGCGCCGAGGGCTGGACATCCACGCCCAAACAGACGTGCCAGTTTGTTGCCGTGTGGTCGGTCGAGCGCGAAAACACCGCGCTGGCATACGGAGACGGCGAAATTTTAGACGAAGACCAAAGCCCAACGGAACGGGCGGCGGATCGTGCCGAACGCTTCAGCGGATACCGAGACAAACGGACAGATGAAGCACTTGACCGCGCCGACACATACGAGGCAGGCCCCAAGCTAATCGGCCACCAGTCCGAGGCGCTTGCAGAACGTAAGGCGCGCGCGCTTGATCGTGTAGCAGATCGAGCCTGCAACTCGTGGGACAAGGCGGAGTATTGGCAGCGCCGGACGGCTGGCGTAATCTCTCACGCTTTGCACGTTGCCGCTCCTGGTGTGCGCATGGGGCGCATTAAGATGCTGGAGGCGGAAATCAGGCGCGTAGAGTCGAAATACACAGGCAAGGAGGTCACGCATGACGGGGTTGATTATATCATTTGCGGTTCTGGATGCGACCAACACGCGGTAGAAGTGTCGCGCATCGAGGGGCGCAAGTTGGCGTATGCCCGTTACATGAACCATTTAACGCTTCGACTTGCCTACGAGAATCAAATGCTTGAGGCACAAGGCGGACGGGCGGCAAGCGTTGACATGGTGCCCGGCGGATGGCTTGGAAAACACCAAATAATGAAGGTGAATAAATCCACCGCCACTGGGCGCGTTGTGTCTGTTGCCGTGAAGGTTCCGAAGGTTGAAGGATGGGCATACAAAATTGCAAACGTGCCAGGCACAGACTACGCGCTTATGACTATTGAAACGGAGCGGCTCAACAAGGCAGTGTATACCGCGCCGACAACGGAAGAGTTGGCAGCGTTTGAGACATCGAAGAAGGCAGAGAAGAAGCAGAAGGCGGCTGTATTGCCAAAGGCCCTGCCGCTGGTGAACCCTACGAATGAGGAAGCCGAAAAACTCCAAGCCGTTTGGAACTCGAAACGGCGCACGGAATGGGAAAAGCGCGAGAGTAGTAAGTACGGGCCCGACTTCGTTCCTGCAAAGGTTGCGCACATCACACAGGAACGCTATAGCGAAATCAGCAAAGGAAGCTACACACACGCAGAGACGGCGGAGGTTTGCGCGGCTGGAAACGTTAAGAGCGGACACTGGAACGCCGGAGAGTATAACGCGAGCATCGGCCCCGCATTGTGTAAGGTTCGAGTATACAAGGGCGATCATGGGCGGCAGGTTATTGTAATCACCGACAAGCCGCAGAAGGCTTTTCCGGCGCAAGTGCTGGTATCTGAATCGAAACCGGAACAAGCAAGCGCATAGGAGCCAACACCATGAACGGAATCGACAGGCTTTTAAAGCTTCAACAACAAAACCGAGTGGCAGGCGAGCTAATGGGCTCGCTTCGCCCAAGGTTTGAGGCAATCCGCAATCGCGAGATTGAAGGAACCGCGCCGAAGGCCATCACAGGCTTTAATCTTTTCCAGACACCGCGGCCCGTAGCTTTGCGCATGGCCCAGATCATCCAGGAACGCGCCGGAGACGGTTC
>Ga0247841_10006168_pt1 | contig 18762 bp, 13 predicted proteins | sample LaCruzMarch2015__2_FD_192410 | JGI IMG/M metagenome (GOLD analysis project Ga0247841, IMG submission 192410) | Freshwater microbial communities from meromictic Lake La Cruz, Castile-La Mancha, Spain - LaCruzMarch2015_18m | ecosystem: Environmental > Aquatic > Freshwater > Lake | place: Spain... | reverse complement strand
TGGCGCACATTGGCCAGGATGGTGTCGGCCGAATTTGCAACATTGGTGTTCCGAACCAGCAGATGAAAAGTGCGTGTAATTTTTTGTAGTCCGTTATCAAGCTGAAGGGTAATATCAGAATAACCGGGTGTTTGAGGAATTCCCGACAATTTCCCTTTGTTAAAAACCAGTCCGGCAGGCAACAACCCGGAAACCAGGCTCCAGTTGTAAATTTTATTTGCCTGGGTATAAAATTCATAATCAACAGGTTTATTAACCTCCATGCGGGGCAAAGGCCCGAGGCAAAATTCCAGGGGTGGGTTAAATACCGCATCTGCGTTAATTGACAAAACCTGGCTGCCCGGTTTTCCAGAAAGCGATCCTCCCTTCAGAAGAGCCAGATCGAGGGTCACTTTTAAAGTTTTGTCGATGATGTCGGATATTTTTGCATCCGGCAAATCATAACGGGTTATATTAATATAAGTATCGTTGAAAGGAGCGCTCCAGCCTTCAACGGGGAGATAGAGATTTTTCGGCAATCCTTTCATCCCATGGATGATGCCCATCAAACCGGCCACCGTGGCAGCCTGGTTGTCGGCATCAAAACCCATGGCGCACGCCAGATCGAGCGTCCGCTGAAAATCGCCGTGACCATACAGCAGTGCCAGGATGGCGCAGGCTCCGTTCAGGTTGGCATTCCAGATGGTCCGGGTCATATTGGGCTCGTCGGTATAATACCTCTTTGCCATATCCTGTCGTGCAGCCTTCCAGTCGTCCGGGTATTTTGCAAAGAGGGCGATCATCTCTTTCACAGTTTGCGCGTAACGGCCTCCCGGAGGAAGCGATGCAAGCCCGATATCGATCAGTTTGCGGATATCAGTTTCAAAAAATGCGGCTGCATACATGGCGCCGTAGTGAATGGTGGGTTCTACACCCCAGTCGTCGCTGGTGATCCTTGCGGCCCATTCCGATTTGGAGGAGGCATAGCCAACCATTCCCGGGGCGGTGAATGCCCAAACTTCATTGATCAGTTGTGGGTCGATCTGGTACCAGTGTGGGTTCAGGTTTTTATTCCCGGTATAGGGCGGCGTATACCCAAAATGCATCAAACCAAGCGCTCCACGGTTCGCAAGCCACACCCGGTCGCGGATATGATACATCCAGGCATCACGCAGCTGCGCATACGTTGGTTCCGGTCCAAACTTCTGCATCTGAAGCAGGTACATGTATTCCACGTCCGTATCATCATCTGAAAAAGCGCCATCGTATTTTTTCAATTTATCGAGATTTTTCGTATATCCGTAAGGCCATTTTTCAGCTCCGGGCTCTGCGATATATTTATTTTCATGCGGCAGCCCATAGATATTCCCGATCATCTGCCCGATCCATGCCGCTTCAATTTTATCCTTCAGTTCACTGACACTAATTTTCCTGATCGTTCCACCATACGTGGGAATCGTCGAAAATAATCCAACCACCCCGGCAAGAATCAAAATCAGGCAGATCCGGTTTTTCAATCGGACATTGCTGATCCCAAATCGTAAATCGTAAATCGTAAATCGTAAATTATTCATTTGTCACTTGTCATTTGTCACTTGTCATTTGTCATTTGTCATTTGTCATTTGTCGCTCGTCACGTGTCACGTGTCACGTGTCACGGATTTTGTACCAGATTATGATTTGAATTCAACACACTCTCCGGGATCGGGAACAGCTTTGCATTTGGTCCCGACGGTGGTTTATTCCACCATGCATTTCCCCAGAGACCAAAGCGGATCATATCCTGGCGCCGGTGTCCTTCCAGTGCAAATTCACGGCCGAGTTCATCAGGAAATTCATTGGTTGTCAAATCCCCGGCCTGGAGAGGTAAAAGCCCAGCACGTGTCCTGATCTTCTGCAAATCGGCGTCGCTGATCATCTCGCCGGCACGACCCAGGCGCCACAGCGCCTCCAGCTTTGTATAAAGCACATCGGCATAGCGGAAAAGCACGAAATCATTTTCCATGTCGGTTACATAGTATTCAAGCCCGTCCTGGTATTCGTACTTGCAAAAACGGGCGCCTTCCCACTTTTTCCGTGCCATGTAATTTTCGATGGTAGTGGTGTAGATGAATGGCTCCATCAAACCAGTGCTGGTGTTCATGATGAAGATATCATTCCCGTTTTTATCCTTCTGCTGACCGAAGAGAAATGAGTTCCGGCGAAGGTCGTTTTCAGAATACTTCGTAAAGAAATCGGGCTGCAGTACAAATTCATCCCACATTCCCCCTTTAAAATTAAAGGTAGCCCGGCTAGCATCGTTGAGCGTCAGGGTGTACCAATAAAAACGATCCTTGGTGAAAATGGAATTCATAGGGATCACAAAAATGTTTTCAGTAGAAAAATCATTGGTGACCATGAAATTTGAAAAATAGTTATCTTCAATCAGGTAACTGTTAAATTGAATCACCTTGTCGCAGGCATCCACCGACAGCTGAAATTTGTCCTCCCCGATCCACTCCTGGGCATTCAGGTAAAGTTTGGCCAGCAGGGTATAGGCCACACCCTGGGTGACACGTCCGTAATAATCGGGTGATGGCTTGTCCTTCAACACATCCACATTGCCGAGAATCTCCTGCTCGATGTAGTTGAAGACAAATTTCCGGTCCTTCTGCACCGGAAGGTTTTTATCGGTATAATCAACCGTAAAAGGAATATTCCCCCAGTTGTCAATGGCGAGGTAATAAAAGTAGGCCCTTAGTATCTTGATTTCCGAAACCACCCTCGCTTTCTCCGGGAAGGTTATCGACGATTGTTCAGTCTCATAGATAACCTCGTTGCAGGCGCTGATGCCTTCGAATACAAAACCCCAGGCCAGGGTGAGTATTTTGTTGGTTGAGGTTACCTGGTGCTTCTGGATTTCATTCCAACGGCCATTATCCCAAACAAATCCATCATCACGGGCGGGGGCCACCATGATGTCGGAGGCCATTTCGTCAAGCGTCCAGAGGCTGAATTCCTCAGGATATTTCTGAAGCTTGGTATATGCCCGTCCGGCATTCATCAGGACATCCTGCTCGGTATGGAAGAAATCGTCGAGTGGAATATCAGAATATACCTCTTCTTCAAGGTTTGTACAGGAGATGAATCCCAACATGATGGCGGAGAAGGCGATCAGTATCTTATGATTTATCTTTTTCATGACAGCGCTCGTGTTTGGATTAAAATGCAACATTGACCCCTAAGGTGATGGTCGTGGTTTTGGGGTAATAATAAAGGTATTCGATGCCGGGGGCCAGTCCGCTTTGGTTCACTTCCGGATCAAGTCCTTTATAACCTGTAAGGCAGAAAACATTCTGGCCGGTAAGGTAAACCCGTAAATTCGAAATATACTTTGTCAGGAACGGGAAATTATATCCCAGGGTGATGTTGTCAAGCTTCAGGAACGTAGCATCTTCAACATATTTTGATGAGTATTGACCCGTGCCGATGAATTCAGGGTTCTCCAGCTGCGTGTGGACGATGTTGCGGCCGATGCTCTGCCAATTTTCATAATAGAGACGGTACATGTTAAGCACGTCGCCTCCGATCTGGGCACGGAGTGAAAAATTCAGGTCAAGGTTCCTGTAGGTTAACGTGTTACTCCATCCAAGCATGCAGAATGGATTGGCATTCCCGATAGCCTCCCATTTATCAGGGCTGACATGTCCGACCGGATCCTGGTTCTTGAACTTATCATGTCCGGTTTCATCCAGGCCAAGCCACACAGGGCCATAGAATGTTCCGATGGGCTGTCCCTCTTCGAGCCGCTGTGCATTGAGCGGGAAAGAGCCGCCAAGCCATCCGATTTCAACATATTTGCTTGTAAATTCATCATTTGAGAACTTCACCAGTTTATTCACATTTTTGCTGAAAGTGAGGGTGGTTGACCACACAAAGCGCTTATTTTTAACAGGGATTGCATTCAGGGTAAGTTCAACTCCCTGGTTGCTAATGGTTCCCACATTGGTATAGAGCTGACTGGTAAGGTAGGGTGGAACGGAAACAGTGTACGTATAAAGCAGGTCGGTGCTCTGGCGGTAATAGTACTCAAGGGAACCGCTGAGCCGGTTTTGCAGGAAACCAAAATCAACACCGGCATTTAATTCCTGTTTCTTCTCCCAGCGCAGATCCGGGTTGGGATTTGAAACCGGTTGGTATGTATTGATCCATTCTCCGTTATAATAAAACTTCCCGGCTTTTCCCATCAGTGTCAATGACTTATAATTGGCGAAATCCTGGTTGCCCGTAACGCCATATCCAACCCGAAGTTTAAGATCGTTGATCCATGCGACATTTTTCATGAAGGCTTCCCTGTTGATCCGCCAGCCAAAACTGGCCGAAGGGAACCAACCCCATTTATTGTTTGACCCAAACCGCGACGAACCTTCTCTGCGCAGCGAAATTGCAGCAAGATACCGCTCGTCGAAATTATACATGACCCGGCCGAAAAAGGAGATGAGCTTGCTGCTGCTTTTATAGGATCCCATTTCGCCGGTTCCATTTGCCAGGGCTGATCCGGCTCCTATATTATTCCACAAATAGGTGTCGAAATCATATCCCGAGTTGAGCATATATGAATCACTGGATATAATTTCCTGGTAAGTATATCCTCCAAGAGCCTGGAAGCTGTTTTTACCGAAAGAAAGGGAATAATTGAGGGTGCTTTCATATTGCAGGTTGCTGCGCTTTCCGTTGTCAATTTCCGCAACGCCTCCCCTGCCTAAACGGCTTGGATAATATCGTGTCCAATAGGTATTCTCTTCCCAGTCAGACAGGTCATAAGAAATAAGGTTCGACCAGTTCAATGATTTTGCCAGGCGCAGGGTTGCCCTGATATTCCCGGATGCATCATTGGTTTTTGCCTCCCGGGTGCGTTCCTTGAGCATGGCGACAGGATTGTAATAATCAACCCCTTCGAGGTACGTGTATCCTCCTGAATAAGTATTGGTTGGGTCATAAACCGAACTGGTGGGATTTCTGATGAAGGCCTGGTAAAATATATCATAATTTGCCGGGGAGGAATTGCGCATCCCGTAACTGAGGTTATAATCGAGGGTGAGGATGTTCCCAATAGCTTTCTGGGAGATATTGGTTTTTATCAGGACCTTGTTGGAATTGTTGTCTTGCAGCAAACCCTGCGCCAGGTCAATGAACAGTGTTGTACGATGCGAAAAGGTCTCGGTTCCGCCCGAAACCGCCAGGTTGTGCTGCTGACTGAACGGAACCGAACGGGTAACTTCATCAAACCAGTTCACATTATCGTCATAGATGTTGACAGTTTTATCGGGCGCATACAATTCGATCGCGCTTCGGAACTCATCGGAGGTCAGGTTGCGAACGCCTCTCGGCGCAACCTGCACCGAGAACTGACCTGAATACTCTATTTTGCTGTGGCCTGATTTTGCACGTTTGGTGGTTATGATAATAACCCCGTTTGACCCGCGTGTGCCATAAATGGCAGCAGCCGATCCGTCTTTAAGTACATCCATGGATTCAACCTCCTCGGGGCTGACATTTTTCAGATCGACGCCGGCAATGCCATCCACGATGATAAGCGGCCCCTGGCCGGAAGTGAGTGTATTGGTTCCCCGCAGGATGATGTTGTACCCGGCCTGTGGATCGGCCCCATCGGGCTTGACAATGTTAAGACCGGCAACCTTCCCCTGAAGCAATCCGATGGGATTGTTATAGGCCCCGCGATTGAATCCGTCCTCCTTAACTGTGGCAATGGATCCGGTAACCTCCTTTTTTGTCGTAGTACCATACCCTATTACCACCACTTCATCGAGGGAAGTTACAGCAACCTTCATGCGGGTATTGATCACAAGCTGATTCTCAACCAGGATCTCCTGGGTTTCGTAGCCAACCATGGTATAAACCAGCGTAGATCCCTTTGGTATGTTGATGCTGTATTTTCCGTCGACATCGGTTACACTACCGGTCTGGGTTCCTTTGATATATACATTTACCCCGGGAATAGGTTCATTATCAGCAAGATCGATTACGGTTCCTGTCACCTTTACCACTGTAGCTTCCTGGGCAAAGAGATACACCGCCTGAAAGAACATCATCGACACCAGGAGGATGATCGTCAGTCCGGTTTTTATTCTTTTATACAGTCCGAATGTTGTCATGTGTTAATATTTATTTGTTACAAAGCGGTCACATGGAATGTCTATAATTTTAATACACCGTTTATATGAATAACCTTTTATGGATGTTTCATTAGAAAAAAGTTTATTGTTCTTTATCTAGTGAGATTAACTCCGAACGGTAAGGGATCGATCCTTGCGCACCCATGCGTGTTACCGTGAGCGCTGCAGCCCGCGCTGCCATTTTTACTGAATCAAGGATGGATTTGCCTTCTGACAGGCCTACACACACTGCTCCGCAAAAAGTATCACCTGCAGCCGTTGTATCAATGGTATCAACTTTATAAGCCTTAACAAATTGATATTCATTATTTTCCTTAATCAATGCGCCTTGTGAACCCAGTGTGATTACCACAATATCCACACCCTTTGCGCTGATAATATCAGCCGCTTTTGTGGCCGATTCAACATCGGTCACCTTGATCCCCGAAAGGATTTCTGCCTCAGATTTGTTTGGGATGATGATGTAGAGGTTTTTTAGCAATTGTTCTGACAACGCCTGGGCCGGGGCCGGATTTAAAATCACCTTGATGCCTTTTTTACTGGCCATTGCTGCGACATATTCAACCGTTTCGATGGGAATTTCAAGCTGCATCAACAGCAAATCACTGCTTTCAATCTCGCCCCGCGCTTTATTCATGTCGGAAGGACTGAGTGAAGCATTCGCTCCTGAAGCTACAACAATACAGTTTTCCCCGTTCGAATCGACGGTGATCAGAGCTACACCTGAGGGTTGCTTCGGATCTGAAAAGATAAAGTCAGTTTTAATATTTTCGGCATTGTATAACATGACCGATTGCTTTCCAAAAACATCATTTCCGGTTTTTGAGATCAGGGTTACAACACCTCCCATCCGGGCTGCGGCCACTGCCTGGTTGGCTCCTTTCCCACCAGGATTCATAAAAAAGGTACCCCCCAGGATGGTCTCTCCGGGAACTGGCAGCCTGTCGGCTTTTATTACCATATCCGTATTACAGCTTCCTACAACAACTATTTTCTTTGAGTGCATGGAGTTTTAGTTTTATTTACATTACAAATATATCTACAAATGAATATGATAAATGTCAATAATACACGTAAATTTGTAATTATAAATAGATGTTATTTATAAGTGATTGTTTATAATATTATTGATAATAAGTAATATAGGTGTATAATTATTATTGAAAAACATGCGCGAAGCAATAATTGTAAATCGTATTTAGAATTAATATTTATAGCATAACAAACAACCATGACCCGGATACAATCGCTGGTTTTACTTGTCAATTCAATGACGCTGCCAGAAAAGAAGGCGTTTCGTTTGAAATCGGCCCTGACCCGAACCGCACCCAATTACCTTATTTTATATAGTACGATTGAAAAAAACGGCTCAATGCCGATTGAATCAATACGGGAAAAGTTCTTTCAGGAAAGACCTGGGGCCTCATTCGACACTTCTGCCGGCTATTTATATGAAATGCTGCTCCAGACCATTTTGGGGTTACGGCTTGAGCAGGACAGTTACTATAGCCTGTTCAATAAAATATCTATGGCCAGGGTGCTCTTTGAAAAATCATTGTTTGACGAAGGGTTCGAAATGCTGAACGAAGTGATGATAAAAGCCGAAAAGTATGAGAACTACTACGCCTTATTATTAGCCTCCCGGCTTGAGCTCGAACATCTTCTGGCTTTGAATTTTCCGAATCTCAGCGAAAAAGCGCTGCTGAAAAAGCAGTTCAAACTAAATGAATCCCTCAAATATTTAAGAAAAATCAACGAACAATCATCCTTGTTTGAAATCCTGAAACATCGGGTAGTTTATAAAGGCCACCCACGGTCACCCAAGCAAAAAAATGAATTAAATGATTTGGTATTTAGTGAATTGAGTATAGTTGCCTCCCAAAATCTTGAAAATTTTGAGATCAGGAAGCTCCATCAGCTTTTTCAATCCAATTACCTGATCAGTGCCGGCGACTATCAATCGGCACTACATTCCTACTATGAGCTCAACACATTGTTTGAGGCAAACAAACATTTGTGGAATAATCCTCCGGTATACTACCTGAATATGCTGGAAGGAGTATTGGAAAGTTTGCGAAGTATTCGTAACTATCAGGAAATGAATTACTTTATCGACCAACTAAAAAAGATGGAAAGTACTTCGATCGATTTCAGGCTCAACCTGACCTGCCTGACTTTTCAGTACGAGCTGTTTCCGTTTATCGACACGGGCGATTTTGGAGCATGTCTTGACCTGATGCAGCATTATAAAAGTACGCTCTATGATAAGATATCGAGTCTCGACCGGATCCGTCAAACCGAATTGTGCTTATATACATCATTGGTTTATGTTGGCACTTCCGAATTCAAAAAAGCGCATAAATTTCTTAACCAGATTTTCCTGAGCGTGAAAAACTTTTCTTTCATGCCACTTTACAGGACCATCCGGCTGGTAAATTTAATCATCCTTTACAGTTTGGGGGATTTTGATTTGATACAATATGAAATCAGGTCGATGAAACGGGATTTATCGGGAACTGATAAGGGATATAAAATTGAACATTTTCTTTTGAAGTTCCTGAACAAACCACCTCCTGCCATTGTTGCGAACCGGAATAAACAATGGGGGAAAATCAAGGTTGTGTGTGATGAAATGCATCATGACCTGTTTGAGCAACAGATTTTAAGAATTTTCGATTTTACCGCATGGGTTGAAGCCCAAACCAGAAAAGTTCCGTTATCTGAGGTCCTGCATAATAAAACGAAGATTTTTTAACCATTTTGTTTTTAAACTTTAGATTGGTATACTTGTTACCTTTGCAATCTGAGCCAACACCATGCACGAATTGCCCATGAGGTTAAGTTTTGCTTGGAAGGTCGTCAAAATTGTATGTTACCTGATGAAAAAAGGTGTCTGTTTTTTTACTTCGTTAATTTTTCTCCTGTTGTTGTTAACGGTGTTTACAACATGTAAAAAGGGCGACGATCCCGAGCCTGCTGAACCTTCAGGAATGGTAGTTTTTTCAATTGAACACCTGGTGAATGGGTTGCCGCTGAAGCAAAATGAACTGATTTATACCAATGCTGCGGGGAATGTTTATCTGATCACAGAATTGATGTATTTTATTTCTGACATCACTTTTTATCGCCACGATGGTACCCGAAAGGTTATCGCAGAATGGAAGGATATCTTTTATATTGATGAGGATATCGCGGAGACAAAGACTATTCAGTTTTTTGACAAAATATCTGCGGGAACTTATGATTCTGTTAACTTTATCTTTGGTATTTCTGAAGTAAAAAATAAATCGTTCATGTTTGTGAATCCGCCTGAGGTGAACATGGGCTGGCCCGAAGTACTGGGCGGAGGATACCACTATATGATGCTGAATGGCAAATGGAAAGACCCAACCGGCAATGCAATGCCTTTTGATTTCCACCTTGGGATCGGCCAACTTTATAAGGGTAATAACTACAATGTTGATTCGATTTATGCGTTTGTTCAGAATTATTTTACCGTAAGGTTACCTGGTTCATCTTTTACGATGGCAGACCAGGAAATAACCACCTTCCACATTGTCATGAACATCGAAAAGTGGTTTGAAAACCCGCACATTTATGACCATAACCAATGGGGAGGGGCTATCATGCAAAACCAGCCTGCAATGCAAATGGTAAAGGAAAACGGTTGGGACGTTTTTTCAATCGGATCAATCACAAAAAAGAATTGATTTTTCAGCACTTACCTGAAGTGCAGATGCTAACCAAAAAAGAATATTCAGATTGCACTTTTCATCTTATGATATTGCCCTCTTAACCTGGTTTCACGATCATCCTGTTCCCTATTCTATCCCCGTACTGCAATTTATTTCCAATACAACAACGTACATTAGTATTGCCGTTGTATTGATCATTCTGATAGTGGCTCTCGCCAGGAAATCAAAACCTTTGCGCATGAAGTTTTTTATGCTTGCCACCGTATTGATTGTGGTTTCAATTGCCAGCCAGGGTCTGAAACATTTTATCAAACGCGACCGGCCATTTAAAACCTATTCGTTTATCGAAAAATTATCGACAGGCGGAGATTCATCTTTTCCATCCGGGCATACAATGGAAGCATTTGCACTGGCCGCAGCGCTGTCATTGATATTCTCCCAAAAAAGAGTTGTCATCCCGGTCTATATATGGGCTGCGGGGGTTGCTTACTCAAGAATCGCCCTGGGTGTTCATTACCCGAGCGATGTCCTTGCCGGGATACTTATCGGAACCCTTATCGGGTGGGGCATTCCCTGGATCTACAAACGAAACCGACTCACCGGATAAGTTAATAATCCAAAGTAACGATTCTGCCTTTGGTGAAATTGAAAAACTTATCTTTCTGGGCAACAATGATCCCCGGACGTAAATCCTCAGGCTTGTAACCAGCTACCTTCAGGCAGGTAGGGCAGGCCATTATAGTAACTTTTTTTGCAGCCAGCTGATCAAACAGCTCATACAGTGTTGGGAAATCCTTGAACTTCATGTCCTTTGATGACTTGAGCACAAGATCAACCCCTTTGATGTCAATGTAAACAAGGACATCTTCATCCATTGACATCATTGCCGCCATTTTTAGCGCCATCAATACCTTGTGAGGATTGTCATACCCTGAAGAAATATGAAGGAATAGCCCGTCTTTTGCAGCACAACAGGAGGCGACTGAATCGGTTTTCATGCCAGTCATGTCATGGTCAGACTTTTTATCCTCAGCCTGTTTGCACGAAACCATCGCAACGAACAGGGTAATTAAAAATAAATACTTTTTCATTTTTGTCGATTTTAGTTAAACCAACCGCAAGGTAGAAAAAAAACAGTTAAATGAGCAAATGAAACTGATATTTAAACTTCCTCCGGATCGAACTGTTCCGCTGCTTTAAGGCCATGCGCCCATTCAAGAGGAGGGCAGGAGAGGAGTAGATGAGGACAATGGCAGGTTTTTAATGTCAACAGGTACTATTGCAATCTATCCATGTGAATCAAGGTTTATGAATCAAATTAATAAAATTATTTATCTTAGCAATTCAAAAGCCTGATTAAATGGAAAAACCCTTGCGAGCCCTTATCATCGAAGACGTCGCTTCCGATATCGAAATATTGAAGCATGAAATCCAAAGAAGCGGGATGCCATTCACAGTTCAGGTTGCTGAAACAAAGGAGGAATTCATCACCAGCCTGCATTCATTTTCGCCTGACATAATCCTTTCCGATTATTCCATGCCCCGGTTTGATGGAATGAAAGCGCTCCAATTGAGGAATGTATTGGCGCCCATGGTCCCGTTTATCCTTGTTACAGGCTCTACCAACGAGGAGGTCGCTGTTGAATGCATGAAAGCCGGCGCCGATGATTATGTGATCAAAGGGAGTTTTTCACGGCTGAATCAGGCAATATCTGCTGCAATCGAAAAGAAAGATGTTATCAGGGCAAGGCAGGATACGATGAAGGCTTTGCAGGAAAGCGAATTCAGGCTTCAAAGTATTTTCAGGGCTGCGCCAACCGGAATCGGTCTGGTGAAAGACCGGATTTTCATGGATGTAAATGACCGTATATGTGAAATAACCGGGTATACCCGGGAGGAACTGATCGGTAATAGCGCCGGGATTTTATATCCTTCACACGAGGATTATGATTTTGTTGGAAGGGAAAAATATCGTCAGATTGCAGAAACAGGAACCGGAACCGTTGAAACCCGCTGGAGACGAAAGGACGGGGAAATCATCGACATCCTGCTCGCTTCAACGCCCCTTAACATTAAAGACCTTTCATATGGAGTTACATTCACAGCCCTGGATATCAGTGAAAGTAAAAAGCTTGAAGCAGCGCTACAGGAGAGTGAAAATAAATACAGGACCATCTTTGAAAATATTCAGGATGTTTTTTACCAGGTTGATGCAGGCGGACGAATCACTGAAATAAGTCCGTCAATATATAAATATTCAGGATGGACCCGGGAAGAATTGATTGGGAAACCGGTGAAGGAGGTATACTACACTCCGGATGACCGGGATACGATGCTCGACGAGTTGCAAAAAAAGGGAGAGGTGGTTGATTATGATGTGCAATTGAGAACTCGTGATGGTCAAATTAAATGGGCTTCATTGAATATCCACGTCGTTATTGATTTAGACGGAAATCCTGCAGGAATTGAAGGTTCTTTGCGTGATGTCACACAGCGAAAACGAATGGAAGAGGCATTGAAGGAGAGCGAGGAAAAGTTCAGGACATTGGCTGAAACATCTCCTTACGCCATTATGATTTACCAGGACGATTACTGGGTTTATACCAATCCTGCAGGAGAAGATATATGCGGATATAAGTCAGAAGAATTATACCGGATGAAATTCTGGGAGTTTGTCGCAGAAGAAGACCGGGAAAAAGTAATGCAGAATGGCAAAAACCGTCAGCAGGGGAGGCTTGGGAAATCATCATACGAGATGCGGATCAGAACCAAACAGGGACAGCAGAAGTGGGTTTATCTTTCGGGCAATGTAATGTCATATCAGGGCCGGTATGCTGCGATTATTTCGGTAGTGGATATTTCAGACCGGAAACGTGCCGAAGAGATCAGGCAGGTTTTGTACAATATTTCAACTGCGACATTTTTAACCATCGATGTTGAAGGGCTTATCGAAATAATCAGAAAGGAACTTGGAAAACTAATTGATACCAAGAATTTCTTCGTTGCTTTCTATGATGAAATGACTAAAATGTTGCATGCTCCATATTGGAAGGATCAGTATGAAAAAATTGAAAACTGGCCGGCTGAAAAGTCTGTAACCGGTATAATTGTCAGGAACAACAAATCATTACTTTTAAAAAAACAGGACATTCTTGATTTAAGATCAAAGGATGAAATCAGGAATGTTGAGCCACGCTCCGAATGTTGGCTCGGGGTTCCTTTAAAAGAAAATGACAAGGCTTTTGGAGCCTTCGTTGTGCAAAGCTATGATGATCCGGACGCATATTCCGGTAAAGATGTCGAGATGCTCGAATTTGTTTCTCATCAGATCAGTTCCTCCATCCACAGAAAAAAAGCAGAACTTGATCTGTATGACGCCATGGAAAAAGCCAAGGAATCAGATCGCCTGAAATCGGCCTTCCTGGCGAACATGAGTCACGAGATTCGTACGCCCATGAATGCAATCCTCGGCTTCTCGGAATTGCTTGGGCAACCTGATACCACGCCTGATGAACTTGAACGATATTCTGAAATCGTGCAAAATGCCGGGAAAAGACTTATGCATCTCATTGATGACATTATTGATCTGTCAAAAATAGAAGCAAAGCAGATAAGGATCGTACCTTCCGTATGCAATATTTACTCCCTGTTAACCACAACTGTTGAATCATTCCGGTCAATGGAAATCCTGAAGCGAAAACCGGAGCTTAAACTGGTTTTGAATCTTCCTCCAGCCGGAACGGTTCCGCTGGTAGACTCCGACCCCTTAAGATTACAGCAGGTGATGGATAATCTGATTACCAATGCAATAAAATATACTGAAAACGGTTCCATTGAAATCGGGGTAACCATCAGGGAGAATGAAGGCTCGTGGTATCTGGAGTTTTATGTGAAGGACACCGGAAAAGGAATTGCCCCTGACAAGCAAAAAATCATTTTTGAAAGATTTCGCCAAATTGAAGAAAACGAATACCATGAGGGCGCCGGATTGGGTCTCAGTATAGCAAAGGGAGTTGTCGAACTGCTTGGCGGCTCGATTTGGGTTGAGTCAGAATTAGGATCAGGTACAACGTTCAGATTTCTAATCCCCTTTGTGCCAGCCCAACAACAAAAGGATACCTTAAAAACGGCATCAGGGAGAAAACCTGACTTCAGGGGAATCAAGATACTGATTGCAGAAGATGACGATGATTCATATTATTTTGTCTATCAATTATTGAAAAGTACAGGAGCCCATTTAATCAGGGCAGTGGATGGTGAATCGCTAATGAAGATGATACCGGAAAATATTCCTGATATTCTGCTGCTCGATATCAACATGCCAGGCAAGACTGGCCATACATGCCTGAAAGAGATAAGAGAAAACAACTACAGTTTCAAAATCATTGTTCAAACGGCCTATGCCATGGAAGATGAAAAAAAACAGTGCATTGCAGAGGGTTGTGATGGCTACCTGGCAAAGCCATTTAAGAAATCAGCCTTGTTCGACAGTATTATTGCTGTTCTGCCTGCCGAGGCGATTTAAATCAGGTCGTCCCTCATCCAACGGAATCAGGATTTTTCTTCTTTCTTCTTAAGGTATAATTGATGATGATAACTGTTTTCTCTCATCAGGCTCCTACCGCATTGTTTGCAGGCTAAATCACGGCATGGTACACCCTCCTGATGGGGAATCCTGAGGTTGCAATCGATGCAAATACAGAAACCTCCATCCTCATGCTGATGCTCTTCTTTGATTTTTATCTGAGTCCTTGTCAGATGCCGGATCTCATTGGAATGGCAATACTGACACACTTTTTGTTCCGCTTCGCTGATCATCAGCTTAAAACATGATTCACAACGGTACCAGAATTCGGTAGTATGAAAATCACCACCCTCAATGAATATTGCCTTGCCCTCAACCAAAGCTTCAGCAATGGTGCGGCGCGCCTTTTCATAAATACGGGTGAGGGTTGGTCGCGAAACATCCATTACACCGGCCGCCTCTGCCTGCGTCATGCCTGTATAGTCGAGTAACCTTATCGCCTCAACCTCTTCATAAAAAAGGATAACGGGCTCAAGATCGGCTATAGGAATGCCAAATGGCTTAAAGCCTTCCATCGGGGGGGGGCGGGTTACTGTACGTTTTCGTTTAGGTCGTGCCATCGAATACAAATTTAGGAATATCTATGAACACAAATTCTTTAATTTATTTTATATTTTGGATAAAAACGCTTGCTTTATGAACATAAGTTCATTATATTTGCAACTTATGATCTCCTGCAATGAAAACAAAACTCCTGCTTAAAATTAGCTTCGGATTACCCTTGCTGATTTTTATCGATTATTTGCTCATGGCTGTCCTGGGATGTACAGCCTGCCTGTTTGGATTTGAAGATGCATGGTTTTGCGGACCATATTGCTTTTTGGGGAAAGGCTTGCTTTTGCTTTCTGCGATCCTATTTATTTTATATATCTACCCTGATGTAAGAAATATCTTCAGGGAGAGGGCGGCAGGCAATAGCTGACAGCAACATATCGGCCATCATGCGTTTAACCTCGATTTTCCATCGCAGGAATTAGGGTCAATTATGCATTCCATTGATTTTTGGTTGTTTGATCAGGTCGGTATCGTCGCAGCATCTGTATTCAATCTGAAGTGTTGTGTGGGATATCGCAAATTGTTCCCATAATTGATCTTTGATTTGGCCAGCCAGTTTACCTGATTCACTTACAGGCATATCGCTGGATGCTTCAATGTGCGCCTCAAAATGTACCTGTCCGTCCTGGAGTTGCCAGCAATGCACATGATGCACATTACAAACCCGGGTATTTTTTTCAATACGAGATTTAATTTCCTCAAGGTCCAGATGAGCCGGAGTGCTTTGCATCAGGATATCCACTGATTCACGGAGGATTTGATAAGCCTGTTTGATGATCACCATGCTGATGATGAGTGTCAGAGCCGGGTCAATCCAGGTAAGAACGGTAAAGTGGATTACAATGGCTCCAATGACCACCGCCACCGATGACAGTGTATCGCCCAATAAATGAAGGTAGGCCGCTTTAACGTTCAGGTTGTGCTTTGAATCGCGATGAAGAAATAACATCGACAGCAGGTTCCCGATCAGGCCAAACATAGCGATATAAAACATCAGCCCTGCAGTTATCTGTTGCGGATGGAGAAGCCGTACGATGGCCGTATAAATCAGGTAGATGGATACACCCGTAAGCGCCGACGCATTAACGAAGGCTGAAAGGATTTCAAACCGCTGGTAACCGAACGTGCGCCGGGAATCGGGTTTGCGTTTAGAAACTTTATTTGCTATCCAGGCCAGCACAAGCGCCAGGGTGTCGCTGAGGTTGTGGATTGCATCGGAAATCAGCGCAAGGCTGTTAGACAAAATTCCACCCGCAATTTGAACAATGGTTATCAGGGCATTGACAAAAATGGAAAATAAAAGCCTTCCTGATGAATCGGGATGTTGATGGTGAAAATGTTGGTCCATCAGGGATTTGATGTGTGGTCAAATGGTTTAATTTGCATGCTCGCCGCAGCCCGCATGTTGTGTGCAGGTTTGCCCGCCATCCTGGATTTTACCGTTCAGATAGCTCATAACAACTTCTTCAGCCGGACCTGAACAGCCACGAACTACTTCGATGCCTTCGGTGTACAGGTGATGGATTGCCCCTGCGCCAATATTTCCTGCAAGCATGATCGTAACACCCTCGCGTGCCAGGAGGTCGGCAATTCCCGATTTGCAGCCACAACCCTCTTCGGCTTTGATCAATTGACGATTAACAATTTTATTTTCCGGGTTAATTGTAAAAACAGCATAATTTTCAGTGTGACCAAAATGGTCATTCACAAATCCATTGAAGAATGGAATAGCAATTTTCATTGTGATTTGGTTTTTAAAATTCAGGATGCAAAGGTACAAAACCCGATGATAATATGAACCAATGTTCAATAAAATTATTATTGATAAGTTGAAGATTCGCGGAGAGACGGCTTCTTAACCCGGAATTGCCTAATCATGAATGACCGCCAATGATGATACGCATGATCTTGAGGTTGAGAACGAAGAACCTGACGACCTGCCATGGAAAGAACTTGCGCCAGAACCTGGTGGCGCTGGTTGGAGCGGGAGGGAAGGTAATCTCTTTCGGGCCTGGGGTGATGTGCTTTTCCTGCATATGCTGAATGTCTTGATGTGATGAATTATGTTGTTTTCTATGGAATTAAGAATATAATGGCAAAAACTGCTGTCATTATTCCGGGATCAGGAACCAGAATGGTTTTGCTTTTGCCTTATATAAAAACAGGTAGTGCAGTAACAATTTCACCCAATGCCCTGCCAAACCCGGTTCGCCAATGGTATAGTTGAGATCCCGGCCCCAGTCAGGGTATTTTTTATAATCAGGAACAATAGGAAAAACGGTCATTGATGCAGCCATCCCATCCCGTATGCCATATCCTGATGAAATGATACAAGCGGCTCCCATCCTTGCCATGGATGCTTTATGCGGAGAACCGGTATGATTATTCTTTATCCGGTCAATAATGTTCAGCGCTACGATTTTCCCGATAACACCCGATGGCATGCCGGTTCGGGGCGCTGTTGGAAAGATTGGAAGCCCGCTTTTACTGGTTCTGGGTTGTGAAATGGGATGTGGAACGGCGAAAGCGATGCCTGCGGCGAAAATGTTTGGGTAAGCCTGGCTTTCGTAGGTTGAGGGCCAATCAGCAGCGCTCCACTCGGCATAAGTCCGGGTGGTATAATCGGCATCCACCTTCATAAATCCGCTGGGGGCAAATAGTTTAGTGGTGATCTCTTCTCCGTTTTTGTCGAAGGCCTTCATCCCGGCCCCGGCAAATGCGGGGATCAGCATAGCAAAATCGAACGGCTGGATATGCTTTTCCCCATCGAGGGTTTCATAATGTGCCTTGCCTTCTTCAACTTTTACGACGCCTGCTTTGGTGATCCAGCGAATCCCATATTCGGCGAGGATCGATTCAGCAAAAACGCGTGTTGAGGTAACATATCCACCCTTTTTAATAAAAGCGCCACCCATCCCGAAATCACCAACTTCATTTTCATTGCTGATCCATATGATCTCGGCCATATCGTTCAACTTTCGTTTGGAGATCTCGAAGGCAACATTCAGGGCATATTCAAAAGCTGCCCCCTGGCAAGTGGCGGTGGGATGTCCGGTACCGATCAGGAAGGTCTGTTTCTCACCTTTTGCCATTCTTTCAAGCGATTTCCTGAGGTTTTGCCAGGCCTCTTCCGCGTGTGGGTAAGTGCATACTGAATTTGTGAATCCTTTTGGCCCAAGCCCTTCAGTTGCAGCAAAATTTAATTTTGGGCCGGTTGCATTGATCAGGAAATCGTAATCAATCTTTCCGGTTTGTCCTGACCTTCCTTCAGAAGTAAATTCATAAGTAACAAAAGGATTCCTGTTGCCGTCATCCCCTTCAGGATGAATTGCAACTGCTTTCCCCTGAATAAATTCGATGCCTTTCCTTCGATATACCGGTTCAAGCGGAAATGAAACCTGTCTGGCAGTCATTTGTCCAATGCCCACCCAAATGTTTGATGGGATCCATTGGTATTTGTCGTGCGGGCTTACTACTGCGACCTGGTGACTGCGGCCTAGCTTATGCTTTAGGATCAATGCGGCGGTGTGGCCTGCAATACCTGCTCCGAGGACAACGATTTTTTTCATACGTCAACATTTATTTTTTACAAAGCATTCACATGGAAAGTCCCTATTAGCATTCACGATTTGCATGAACAGTGTCCTAATGAGTATTTCATGTGTTAATTTTTATTTTTTCGGGTCACATGGAATAGCCATAAATTATCATTCACGGTTTGCATGTACGTTGTACTTATGGCAATTTCATATGAATTGATTATTGAGCCTGC
>Ga0247841_10006167_pt1 | contig 18763 bp, 23 predicted proteins | sample LaCruzMarch2015__2_FD_192410 | JGI IMG/M metagenome (GOLD analysis project Ga0247841, IMG submission 192410) | Freshwater microbial communities from meromictic Lake La Cruz, Castile-La Mancha, Spain - LaCruzMarch2015_18m | ecosystem: Environmental > Aquatic > Freshwater > Lake | place: Spain... | reverse complement strand
TATTACTTTAGTTCTTTAGCAATATTTTTCCAGTGGCCTTTTAGTTCTTTTACAAATTCGGCAATGTCCTTTTCGTTTATATTTTTTAGCGCCTGATACTTTTTTGAGACTCCTTCAACTATTTTTTGATAAATTTCTTCATTCACCTCGGAGATATTTTCGAGCTTTTCAAGAATTTCACCCTTTGCCTTAAGCGTCCACGACTTTACTTTTTTGCGATTTTTATTCGCATTTTTTGATCCATAAAGAAAATATGCTCCTGCTGTTACTGCTACCGCTGTTGCGATTCCTGCCCCCATAGCTACCCCCTTAACAATTGAATTATTTTTCATATTTTTAATAAAATTTAATTTTAGTTAGTTTTTTTCGACTTTTTTTGTGGTTTTTTTTAAAAACGGTATTATACGAGAGATAAACGATGTTAATGTGGCTCCGGTATCTTTTATTTTTTCCCGTACCCCATCAATATCCACCGAAATTTTTTCTGACTCTTTTTTTATTATATTTATAAGGGCATGTATATTTTTTAAAAATGAGACAAAGTAAATTGTTATAAAAATAAAACCTATCGTAATGAAAATTATGGACATACTAAGACAGGCGAATAAAATATTTGTAATAATTGTTGTGTCCATTACCGTATTTGTTTGGCGATGCTTTCAAATCTAGATGTCAATTTTATTATATATTTTTTGAATATGTTTTCCGTTTGTTCTTTTATTATCTCGTACCTGCCTAATTTTTTATTCCTAAATCCGCGGATATCCTTATATATCCAACTATGGGCCTGTCTTATTTCGAAATTTTTAGCTAATTTTTTTGTGTATGTGTTCATCTTAGTTTCAAGTGTTAAAATTTGATAGCTCTTTCCTCGTACATAGCCTAAACAAGCTATGTACGAGGCTCTCTATTCACTTAAAATGGCTACTATTTAGTTTGTTCTAAATGTTTGTGGCCATGTGTAGCTGAGGTTTCCTGACGAATCAGTGGATTCTATCATATAGAAATACATTGTATTGGATTGAAGTCCTTGTAGACTGACATTCTGGCTAACCTGAAGCGAGGATGTTCTAGGAGTAGCTGTCCCACCGATGATTGTAGGTTCAGAAGAATTGTTTATAGCTTCAGCAAATTGAAATGACGCATTGCTATAATAAACCTGTGCTGTAGTAGCTTCGTTTGTTGCCCAACTGATAATGGCTCCATTGCTGGAAGGGCTAACTGAAGGGGCAAATATTACTGCAGCGTTTACGTCGGCTCCAGAGCCCATCCCGTTTCCTGACGCAATAAGACTGTTAATTTGGGCCAATGTTGCCGGTCCCACTCGTCCAACCTGTTCAATGCCATATCTGTTTTGAAAGTTCATGACTGCGCTTTTGGTTAACGAACCAAAATAACCAGTAACTAATCCTTGTGGATAGATACTTGGATCTGAGGCAAGGAAAATTTGCAGGTTAGTGACATTAGTTGAGGTTTGTCCGTAATCTAACTGTGCTGTAAGCATGTTAAAAGTAGCAGCCTGCGTGAATCCGGTAAACATTAGCAAAGTAGCTAGGGCTAATGCGGAAGTGACAGCGATTGTTTTTAAATTTATTTTGTTCATAATTTTTATTCGCTAATTATATGTTCGATCATTTTATTAGAGAATTTTTATAGTTTATTTAGGCAGAGGTACAAGTTCGACCTTACTGTTTATACCCTTACCGTTGAAATGACGCCGTTAAAGTTACGTTAATATTACATATCTGAATATTTTGTTCTATTTTTTTTCAAGTTCTGATGCGGCCTCAGACGTTGATACGGTCTTGCTCATTAGAAATAGTTGGACGATTGCAAACGCAATTAGCCAATAGACCAACATTGCCAAAAGTGTTGTCCATTCAAAGATACTGCCGTTTACAGTGGTTTTTGAAAATACTGCGTTGAAAGGGACAACAAATGGCCATGTAGCAACGTAAATAAAATTCGTAAATCCTGCGGTAGAATTTGCCGCCATTAATTTGAGCACAAAACGGAACGCCATTAACGCTTCAAGAAGCGCAAGAAAATACCAGACAATTTGAGTGCCTTTTAACAAAGGCTTTGTAGTGGGGGAGTTATATGAATCCATAATTTTTTATATTAATAATATTTTTTAAATTTTATATTTATTAAATGCCGAATAGCATAACGCCGGTTTATTTCTGATATCAACTTTGCTCATTATATATCCGCCATCCACTAAGTTACTCACTAATCTCTTAGTATCGCTTACCGTACTGCCAATACTATTTGATATTTCTTCAAGACAGATATTTTTCTTATTTGAAATTGCATCAAGGGCTGCCCATTGGGGAGAAAATAAAGACACATCCTTGAAATTATAATTTTTCAAATAATCGGTAATCGTTATCAATTTTATTCTATTTGGATCTTTGGCGATACTTTTGATAATCATATTTTCAAAATATATTAATGAGGATGCCGCTGCAATAAACCCTAGGGGAGTAGTTGAGAATAAAATAATATCATCTAAAATAAATCCCATAGGAAGCATTATCATTGATAAAATTAAATTGTTTAGAATGACTATCATATTATTGTTTTTATTTGAAACTATTATTTTTTATGCCTGCCTTACAACATAGATGCCGTTTTAAACGCAGTTATATTACGTCACATATTTTTTGGTTAAAAAAATGCTCCGAGAGGAGCATAATAAAACATGTGGTAAATTTATTGTGGCAAAAGCCTGATAAAACGGTGCAAAATTAGTTTTATAAACTCTAATACGGCGATTTTGATTTTAATTGTTTGAATCATTTTTTTGGTTTATTTTTTAATTCATCAACTTCATTTTCCAGGTTTCTTATTAGTTCTTCAAGTCTATGCGTTCGCTCGGTGAGCTTGGCTTCAAGTTGTTTTGTATGACCAACAAGAGTCTCGGCGATAACCATCATTTCTGTTATATCTTCAATGGCAAGAAGTATAATTGGAGGAAATGCTACTGAAATGGCATTGTCTTTTTTTACAAAATAAATTTGGCGGGCATTTAAAACCATCACTTTGTGCCCTATAAAAGGAAAATCATGAATAACCTCAAAACCTTTAAAGAATGTGTTTTTCGGTAAAATATCTTCAAGAAGTTTTCGCAAAGCGGGAATATTCCATTGTCCATCTCCCAGTTCATATACAATTTTACTTTCGGTGTCTGCAGGTTCCACATGGAACGTTTTATAAAAAGGCTCGTTGGCCACCAACACGCGCAAATCTTTATCAAGAATTAACATGGGCTCTCTCACAACGTCTACTACAGTTTTAATATATGTCCAGTTTTCTTCCCATGATCGTTCAAAAAAATTAGCTCTGGTGAATTCGGCTATTTGTTTCTCTGATTTTTTGACTGTTTTCATTTTCATCTTCATATTATTAATTTTTATTTATTAATAATTATTGTTTATATAAATATCGCCGTAAGATGGCCTAATTTATTACAATGCATATAAAACCTAAATATAATATCTATTATATTCGTAACGTGCTATGGTCAAAGCAGGTGGTATTTTGTAATAACTCCGTAATGACGTCAAATAAAATCCGCCACAAATAAGAGCAAAAAAGCAAACATCCTCAACAATCGTAATAATAGTGTAATATAATGAAGCCTCGCACGGCATACTATAATGACCCAAAAAAAAGAGCAAGAAACATCTTTGCAGTCGGTTTTGTCCTCAGCACATCTAGATTTTGAGAAAAAACTTAACATACATGCATTTTTTAAGCTAAATGACCATACGCTTGGAGAAGATTTAGTTCAGGACACCTTTATGAAAACGTGGGTTTATCTGGTTAAGGGGGGAAAAATTGACACAATGAGAGCTTTTCTATACCATATTCTCAACGCCCTTATTATTGATGAATACAGAAAACATAAAACCACTTCGCTAAATGCCCTTGAAAAAAAAGGTTTTGAGCCAAGCGTTAATAATTCTGAACGCTTTTTTAATTTCTTGGATGGAAAGGCATCGGTTTTGTTAATACAACGCCTTCCTAAGGCATACCAAAAAATAATGTATATGCGGTATGTGCAGGAACTGTCCATTAAAGAAATGGCTCTTATCACAGGACAATCAAAAAACGCCATTACTGTACAAGCACATAGGGGACTTCAAAAACTTAAACTTTTATATAAATTTGCATAGTATTAAATGGACTCCGTTAAATAATTTTAATTTTATTCAACAGAGCAAAAAACATGCTAGATATGCTTTGGACAATTGCCGTAGTTTTAGTGGTTCTTTGGCTTCTTGGGTTTAGTTTTAAGATAGGCGGGGGTATAGTTCATATACTATTAGTTATTGCGCTTATCGCGATTATCATAAAACTCCTTGGCTAAAAGGAGTCTTATACCTATAAAACGAGCAAGCCGCTGAAAAGCGGCTTTTGTATTGACAAACACTGTTATATATTATATAATAAAGTATATCGAATAACACACAATTTGTATGAACCTTGAGCTTAATAAGCAAAATATACTGGGGTTTTTAAAAAAGGCCGGTGCTAAGGTCAATCTTTTGTTTGCGCCGTCAGAGAAAAACGACTACAGACCACAATTTTTGCAAAGCAAAATTTTAGCTTACTCCGTCATCTTATTATTGATTATAAAAGTTGCAGTGATAGGAACTTCTATTAATTTCCCAAAAAACATTTTTTTTGCCGATATAACAAAAAGCACCTTAACCAGCTATGTAAATCAGGGAAGGGAAGCCTTTGGTTTGCAATCTTTAACCGAAAATAAGGAATTAGACGAGGCAGCTGAACTGAAAGCTCGGGATATGTTGCAAAAAGGATATTTTTCCCACCAAAGTCCTGAAGGGTTAACGCCTTGGTTTTGGTTTAAGGTAGCAGGATACAACTACAAATATGCAGGCGAAAACCTAGCCATTGGCTTTATAGATTCAAAAGAGGTTTATGATGCATGGTACAATTCTATTTCTCACAGGGAAAATATGTTAAATCCTAATTATAAAGAAATTGGAACAGCTATTTTAAACGGATTTGGCGAAAATAAAACCATTATTGTGGTTCAACTTTTTGGAAGTGAAAAATCTGTAAAGGCGCCCGCCAGCCTCGTGGAAACAGTTAATAAAAATATTGAACCGATAAATACCGATACAACATCCCTAGATAAATCTTCTGCAGGCAGTAAAAAGGAATCTACTGTTGCGGAGGATACAAAAGCAAAAGACAATCAGTTTGTTCTATCCCAATCAACAGAGGCTTTGGATAAAATTAATCCATACCTTAAATATTTAAACGCAATAGCATATAACTACGAAGAAATTTTGCAGAACATAATTTACAGTCTGACGGCGATGATGGGCATTGCACTTTTAATGAATATATTTATTAATTTTAACATTCAGAGAAAAGACCTGATATTTAGAGCATTATTGATTATAATTATTCTTTTATCTACAAGCGTAATTAACAAAGATCTTATTGTACAAATTATTCCCCACGAAATCGTAATTTAATATTATTATGGACAGCAAAGAAAAAAAGAAGAAATTGAAAAGGGTTGCAAAGGTTTTTATCGCCCTGTATCTGTTAAGCTTTTTTATAATAAACTGGAATGATGTTTCCTGGATTTTTAACTATAGAGCAGTTTCGGGGTTAGTTGATGATTTTTTTACACCCTATCAAAACACGCAGGCTTCTACCGTAGATAGCACATTTTACCCCAATCATGTGGTTGAACCAAGCACCATAAAAATAGAAGAAAAACCGCAGGTAAAATTTACCTATTCTGACAAAAATAATGTTTTAGAAATACCAAAAATAGGGATTTCTGTTCCAATTATTTTCAGCCAAAATACAGATCAGAGTTCTTTACTGAAAGACCTAGACAAAGGCGTGATATATTATCCAGGCTCTGTTTTGCCCGGACAAAACGGCCAAACAGTAATTTTAGGTCACTCGGCTCCGCCAAACTGGCCAAAAATAAAACATGACTGGGTTTTTAGCGAATTAGACAGTCTGGAAATAGGAGATCAGATTATCATTTATGTAGATTACAAAAAATATACTTATACTGTTAGGCAAAAAAACATTTTAAAAAGAGGGCAGGATATAACTCCTTTAAGTTTAGCTCAAGAAGGCAATTATCTGGCTCTTGTAAGTTGTTGGCCTCCAGGAAAAGACTTACAAAGAATCACAGTTCAGGCCGAAATAGACAAAAATTAATTTGGAACCAAAATGCCTATTTCTTGTTCAACAGGCCATAGGGGGTTGACAATGATGGGCATAATGTGGTAGTATTAGGAATTATAATTTTATTTTAATATTTCTTGCAATTTACGGCATACGCCGTTTTGCAGGACAAAACAATATGAGCAAAAAAATTCTATGTTTATTCGCAGTCGGAATCTTTTTCGTCTGCAGTGCGTCAGTTTCTGCTGCCACACAGGTTACTCTTCACGGTACCAACCTTAGCAATAACAACCAGTTCCAGAGAATAGCAACTGGAGAAGGATTAGCTACAGGTATATACAATCACTTTGGAAATACAGTTGACACAGCTGTTAAGCTTTGTGCATTGACTGCAAACTACTATCAAGTACTTGGCTTAGACAAACCGTACCCTATATACATCAGTAAGACCTCAGGAGGATATACCTCTTGCAGTAACGACCACAACCATCTATGGCAATCAGGAGGTTGGATTACTGAAGGAGCCTGCAAGAACGGCCGTATGATTAACTCCGTCACTTGCGGAACAGCAACCATTGCCTGCAGTACTAACACAGACTGCGGCACTAGCGGTTACGTTGACAGCCCAATCTGCCAAGGTAACAATGTTTATCAGAACTACAAAACATACACCTGCAGTAACCCGGGAACAACCAACTCAAGCTGTTCAAACTCAACAGCACTTCAACAAAAACTGGTATGCGGTCAAAACCAGACCTGCTCTAACGGAGCATGTGTTAACCAAAATATTACATGCACTTCTAACTCAGACTGTGGAGCTAACGTATATGTTGGTTCACCGTTCTGCCAGGGAAGCAACGTCTACCAGGATTTTAAAACATACACATGCAATAACCCGGGTACAGTAAATTCATCTTGTACCAACGCAATCAATCCTCAATTAAAAACTACCTGTACAGGTTCACAAACCTGTTCTAACGGTTCGTGTACAGCCGTGGCATGCAGTGCCAACACTGATTGTGGTACCAATGCCTACGAAGGTAGCCCGTTCTGCCAGGGGAATGGAGTATACAAGAATTTCAGAACATACACATGTAATAACGCAGGTACAGCCAACTCAAGTTGTTCAAGCACAATCAATTCCCAGTTGCTTAACAGCTGCACAGGTTCACAAGCTTGTACCAACGGAAGCTGTACAACCCCAAACATCAACTGCAGTTCTGCTACAGACTGCGGAGCTAACACATACACAGGTTCACCGTTCTGCCAAGGTAGTAATGTATCTCAGAACTTTATCACATGGACATGTAACAACGCAGGTACTGCTAACTCAAGCTGTTCAAGCTCAACGCTTCCTCAGCAAAAGCAAGCATGTACAGGAAACCAAACCTGCAACGGAGGAAGCTGTACAGACTTAAACAACCTTGTTGTTTCGTCTTACGCCACTCCTAATCCTGCCACCATCAACCAGCAAGTCTCGTTCATTGCCACAGCAGTAGGAGGAACAGGAAGCTACACATACTCATGGTCTGGAGCCTGCTCAGGATCCGGCCAGGTTTGCAATACAACATTTTCACAGTCAGGAACACAGACAACCACGGTAACTGTTACCTCAGGAACACAGACAACCACCTCAGTTACCACAATCACCATTAACCAGGGTTGTACACAACAGGCATCACAGAGATGCGTAGGCAACTCGGTTTACTGGTTTGACTCATGTGGAACACAAGGCAATCTGCTTCAATACTGCTCAAACGGTTGTTCTAACGGATATTGCACAAACAACAACAACTGCACATACCACAGTTACCAGAGATGCGTAGGAAGCTACTTGTACTGGTACGATTCATGCGGAGTGCAACAGGATTCACAGTACTGTTCTAACGGATGCAACAACAACACTTGTACAAACAACAACAACTGTACATACCACGCAACACAAAGATGTGCAGGTAACGCCATCTATTGGTACGACTCATGTGGTGTTCAGCAAGACTTAATGCAAATCTGCACAGGAAACCAGACATGCTCTAACGGATATTGCTCAGGTACTAATAACTATTCAAATTTAATAACAAATGTAACTGTCAAAAACCTGACTACGGGTTCAGGCTGGTCAAGTGTTGTATCTGCAAGCCCTTCTGACATGTTAATGTTTATGGTTACTCTTCAAGCTCAGGGAAACCAGAGTGTTAACAGCGTGTTTTTAAGAGACACAATGCCTTACGGATTAATCTACAAGAATAACTTGATAGTGTCTGGTTCAAACAATTACAACTATGGTGGAGACATCACATCGGGATTAAACATTGGTACAATAACAGCAGGACAGACAGTAATTGTCACATACCAGGTGCAAGTTGCTCCAGCCGGTAACTTCAGCTACGGAACATCTACAGTGACTGACAACCTTTCTGTTACAGCTTCAGGAAACACTCCTAACATCACCAACGCAAGCGTCCTGGTTACCAGGGCTGCAGTGTACGGAGCTACAACAGTATCAACAGGTTTAACCAACAACCTCTTAGCTGACTCCTTCATTATTCCTTTAATGCTTGCCTTGCTCGGCCTTTGGATGTTCAGATCAGGACTCTTTGGCTTTGAGAAGTGGGCAGACACAAGAAAGACAGGAGTAATCAACTACAGGGCACAGAAACAACTCACTGCCAGGATAGCTAAAATTAGGGAAGAAGAGAATTTTTAAAAAGACATTTTGAAACAAAAAGACGCTTAATCGGCGTCTTTTTGCATATATTGACATACACTATTTTATATGCTATAATTTATTTATTGTTGAGATCGTCTCAATAATCCCAAAGCGAGGGCGTTTCGCAACATGCACCTTTCAAGGAGCAAGGCAATGGATGGGGAACGAATCGGCTTTTGCGCTCTAGGGATAACGATTATCGTTGTCTTCTGGGCTGGCGCTTTTTGTTCGGAAGCGATTGTTTCCTTTGTCTGCCGGTTCTTCTGATGCAAGAGGGAATAGCAGACGCCATCGCCGGATAGCCAAAGTTCAAGACCCGCTTTGGCTTTTTTCATAAACCTTGCACATAGAATATCTCCATGGTACGATTAAAATATGAGATCAAAATTTGGGAAATACAAACAGGTCGTTATAAAACTCCGCAAAAAAGGAAAAACATACGGGGAAATTATTAAAGCAATCGGACAAAATATTTCTAAAAGCACATTATCGTTATGGTGCAACAAAATTTATTTAACAAGCGAACAAAAAAAGACAATAGACAAAAAGATTAAAAATAATTGTGAAAAGGGACGAGCGGTTGCATGGGCTGTAAATAAGGAAAGAAGAGATAAATATTTAAAATCTATTTTTGAGAGAAATAAATATCTGGCAAAAATGCTAAAGGATAAAGATATAGCCAAAATTACGTTAGCAACTCTTTATTTGGGCGAGGGATCGAAATGCTGCCAAGGGTCATTAATGTTTGGAAATTCTGATCCCAATATAATAGCTTTGTTTTTAAAACTATTAAGGTTCTGTTATAACGTAAATGAAACTAAATTTCGTGTAACACTGCAATGTAGGGCAGACCAAAATATAAAATTTTTAGAAAAATTCTGGGCGAATACAACAAAAATTTCATTAAATCAATTTTATAAAGCAAGAATAGATCCGCGAACTATCGGTAAAATATCAAAAAAACCAAATTATAAAGGAGTTTGCCGAATAGATTATTTTAATGCCGAAACCTTTACGGATTTAATGGAAATTGGTAAGATACTTTATAATGGTTAATAAATAATGGGCCTATAGTAAAACGGCTATTACGAGCGCATGGCATGCGCTAGGTCCGGGTTCAACTCCCGGTAGGTCCACCCCGTTAGAAATTATTTCAAAAGTTCCTCGTTAGTTATAGCTATTTTTAATTGGTTCCATAATTTTAGTTTTGCAATAATTTGCTTCCAGCTATTTCTAACGGGGTTCACCAATTATATGAAAAGTCAGAAATTTTTGTACAGATTAAAAATCGCGGTTTTAGGACTTAAAGCAGCTTTCAAGGAAGAGCGAAATTTTAGGATACAATTTATAATAGGAATTGCAGTTATATTTTTCATGATAATTTTTGGCTTAACCTCTATAGAAAAATCGATTTTGATTTTAATGATTTTAGTAGTTTTAGGCCTTGAATTAATCAACTCCCAGATCGAAAAATTTTTAGATTTAATTCAGCCAGACCACCATCCAAGAGTAAAAATAATTAAAGATTTTTCTGCTGGCGCAGTTTTGCTTTCAGCGCTTGGGTCTATTATTGTTGGAATTTTAATATTTTTACCTTATATAATAAATTATATTAAAAAATTTTAAACACCTATAAGCGCATTACGCAAAAGAGGGGATTGCCCCTTTTTTTGTTTACATGCTTGACACGCACGCATATATATGCTACCATTTAGTTGTGTTCACAATATCACCGCATGTCCCTTAAATGGGACGGAAAGGAGTGTGTCTATGCGCTTTTTGATGAACCTGCAAGGTTTAAAGCACAATGAGGACGATCCGGCCCCGACGGCGCTCGCACCATTGCCCACGCGGGCAACGGCAGTGATGTCCCGAAGGTAGGAGGTGACCAATGAAGCATTTGAAGATCGCACGCAGTTGGCTGGTGTAGCAACTAGCCAAACCCCTACGTGCGCCAAACCCGACAAGATTCCTCTAACGCGGGGAAGGGCGGACAACTCGATAGATGCCCTCAATTGCGCGGAACCCGGCCAATAATTCGCAAAGTATGCGCCATCAATGGTTCCCGCAGCGAGCTTCATCAATCCGCCCGCGGTATCTTTTTTTCCAGCATGAAAGGACGTTCCTATGGACCGACTTTCAGCTGGCCCATGCGGCCAGCCACGAGGGCCTCCGATGAGGTCAAAAGAGGTAATTAAATCTCTCAAACAGGGGTAGCTGTCAAACGTTGGCAGTTACCCTCTTTTTTTTACAAAAATATATTGCATTAGGCTCTTGCTTTGCCTATTTTTTTTTGGTATAAAGATATTGTATGTTAAATTTTTACGCAAAAAAAGCATTATATTATATAATCTTGTTTATTCTTTTCACCGGTTTTTTCGGTTTAGGAGTTTGGGTGGGAGTAAACAAAATTGCTTATAATGTTCCTCAACCGCAAGCAATTGATTTCTCTTTGTTTTGGGAAGCATATAACAAACTTCAGGAAAATTTCATCAGTCCGGAAAAAATAGACAATCAAAAAGTGGTTTTTGGAGCGATAGAAGGTATGACAAAATCCTTGGGTGATCCTTATACCTCTTTTTTTAATCCTGACCAGGCAAAACGATTTCAGCAGGATTTATCGGGTTCATTTGAGGGTATAGGCGTAGAGATCGGAGTTAAAAAAGAAACATTAACTGTTATTGCTCCTTTGCCCGGCACCCCGGGAGAAAAAGCGGGATTAAAACCCGGCGATTTAATTTTAAAAATAAACGGCGCAGATGCGACAAACATGACCACCGAAGAAGCCGTAAGTCTGATAAGGGGTAAAAAAGGAACAACTGTTATTTTGTCTATGTTTAGAGAGGGCTGGTTGTCGGCAAAAGATATAACGATTACAAGAGAAACTATTAAAATCCCGTCTATGGAATGGAAGCTGAAAGATGGCGATGTTGCATATATACACATCTATCAGTTTGACGAAGTGCTACCATCGGATTTTAGAAAAGCATCCCTTGAAATTTTATCCAGTCCTGCCAAAAAAATAGTCCTGGATTTACGAGGCAATCCCGGAGGATACCTTGAGGTTTCTCAACAGATCGCAGGATGGTTTTTACAGCCCGGTCAAATTGTAACTATTGAAAACTTTGGCAAAGACAAAGAACAGAAACTGTATAAATCCGATGGAAATGCTAATCTGGAAAGCTACCCACTTGTTGTTTTAATTGACCAGGGTTCAGCTTCTGCATCCGAAATTTTGGCAGGAGCGTTACGAGATAACAGGGGCATTAAACTAATCGGTGAAAAATCATTTGGAAAAGGTTCTGTACAAACCGTGATAAATTTAAAAGGAGGGTCTTCTCTTAAGGTAACAATTGCAAAATGGCTGACCCCAAAAGGAAATTCAATTTCAGAGGTTGGGTTAGAGCCTGATATAAAAATCAGCATAACGGATAAGGATATAGAGGCAAAAAAAGACCCCCAATTAGATAAAGCCCTTGAAATAATTAGTAATTTGCAATAGAATACAATATTGTATAAAATAATAGAAAAATAACAAAACCATGAAAGTAATTATTCTTCAAGACGTTGAGAACCTCGGAAAAAAATATGAAGTAAAGGAAGTTAAAGATGGCTATGCCAGAAATTTTTTATTGCCTAAAAAACTGGCGAGGGCCGCAACAAAGCAAGCTTTAAAGTGGCTGGAAGACCAAAAAGAAGTTATAAGCAAAGAGGCCGAGGAAGATTTGAAAGGCGCACAAGAATTGGCTTCTAAACTTGATGGCGCAGAGGTTGCTATTATGGTTAAAATAGGAGAAGAGGGCCAGCTTTTTGAATCAATCAATAATCAAAAAATAGCAGAAAAATTAAAAGAGATGGGCTTTGATGTAAAGAAATCCCAAATTAAACTGGCCGAGCCAATAAAAGAACTCGGAGAATTTCCAATTAAAATTGGCTTAGAGCATAATTTAGAGGTTGAGATAAGCGTAATAATATCTGGAGAAAAAGAAACTTAATTTGTTACATTGTTGTGTTGCTATATAATCGCGGGCTTTGCGCCAATATAGCAATATGTTAATTAACAATACAACATCGTGCGTTATATCTTCGTAGCGGGCGGAGTGATGTCCGGCATTGGCAAGGGCATAGCAACAGCTTCAGTGGGGAGAATTTTAAAAAGCAAGGGGTTTAAAGTAACCGCGATAAAAATTGATCCCTACATAAACGTTGACGCCGGAACAATGAATCCGGTAGAGCATGGAGAAGTTTTTGTGACCGATGACGGTATAGAATGCGATCAGGATGTTGGAAACTACGAAAGATTTTTAGACGAAAATATTTATACTGATAACTATATGACAACGGGCAAAGTTTATTTGTCTGTTATCACAAAAGAAAGAAATTTGGAATACGGCGGAGAATGTGTTTCTGTGGTTCCGGGTATTCCCAACGAAGTAATTGAAACAATCAAAAGAGCCGGAAAAAAAGCAAAAGCGGATTTTGTTCTGATTGAAATCGGCGGAACTGTCGGAGAATACCAGAACTTGTTATTTTTAGAAGCAGCCAGAATAATGAAATTTCAACATCCTAAAGATGTTCTTTTTATTATGGTGAGCTATTTGCCGGTTCCTTCAATGATTGGAGAAATGAAAACAAAGCCCACGCAACAGGCTGTTAAAAATCTTAACGAGGCCGGATTGCAGGCCGATATGATATTGGCACGGTCAGAAATGCCCTTAGACGAGCCAAGAAAGAAAAAACTGGCTATCTACTGCAATATTCATCCCGATGATGTAATAGCAGCCCCCGACGTAAAATCAATTTACGAATGCCCAATTAATTTTGAAAAAGAAAACATAGGCAACAGAATTTTAAAAAAATTCGGAATGAAACCAAGGCCCTCTGATTTACGGGAATGGAACGATTTGGTAGAGCTGATAAGAAACCACCCAAAAACAGTTGAGATAGGAATTGTAGGAAAATATTTTGAGACCGGAAGTTTTACATTAATGGATTCGTATATCTCTGTTATTGAAGCCGTAAAACACGCCGCTTTTTCGCAAAACAGAAAGGCTAACATTTCATGGATTTCGTCTCATGAATTTGAAAAAAATCCTGAGTCACTGAAAGAATTAAAAAAGTATGCAGGCATAATTGTTCCGGGAGGATTTGGAAATAGGGGAATAGAGGGTAAAATTAAAGCCATTGAATATTGCAGAAAAAACAAAATTCCACTTTTGGGATTATGTCTTGGACTACAGCTTTCGGTAATAGAATTTGCCAGAAATATCGCTGGTATAAAAGACGCAACATCAAGAGAGTTTGATAAAAACGCAAAAAGTCCTGTTATTGACGTAATGGAGGAACAAAAAGAACTGCTAAAAGAAAAACATTACGGTGGAACTATGAGGCTGGGAGCTTATGATTGCGAGTTGACGCCTGGGACTATAAGCCATAAAGCCTATAAAGATTGGATAAAAACTGCCGGAAATGGACCATACACAATTTCTGAGAGGCATCGCCACAGATACGAGGTTAATAATGATTACCGAAAAATATTAGAAGAGAAAGGACTTGTTGTGGCAGGTGTAAATACAAAGAAAAACTTAATCGAAATAATTGAAATAAAAGACCATCCATTTTTTGTAGCCAGCCAATTCCATCCCGAGTTTAAATCAAGGCCGTTAAAACCCCATCCGCTTTTCAAAGAATTTATAAAGGCTTCTGTAAAAGACCAGCCAAACTAAAAAAAGCCCCTTTTAGGGGCTTTTAAAAATTACGAGCTTATTTTTTAACTGCAGGCGATGGGTCAACGTTTACAACTTTTACCAATCTCTGTGCTCCGTTAAACAGTTTTTTGGACTTTGTGGTAAAACGAACAACACCATCTGCCATAGAATAGATTGTGTCGTCAGATCCTAATTTTACGTTTTTACCGGGAATATATTTTATGCCACGCTGTCTGATAATTATCATTCCAATTTTGGCTTTTTCGCCGGCGGAAATCTTAATACCCAGCCTTTGCGCCATTGAATCCCTTCCCAGTCTAGAAGAACCTCCTTGCTTAGTTTTTGACATGTTTTAGTATACTTATTTAATATAATACTATATGTTAGCAGAAATAAAGGACTTTGTCAAAGATTTCTATGATAAAAAATTTTATGATATAATTATATTTATGATAGTCGCTCTTTTGGTTTTTCTTTCGTTCGCAACCGGTTTTATAATCGCAAAGTATCAAGCCAAAGAACCTATTAAAATAGAACAAGGCAATTAAATCAAAAATGAAAATACCAAATCACATAGTATTATTTCCGGACGGTAACCGACGCTGGGCAAAACAAAAAGGGCTTATGTCGCTGGAGGGCCACAAAAAAGGATACGAAAACCTCCTGGACTTTTCAGAATGGTGCAAAAATAAGGGTGTAAAAACACTCACAGCTTTTGGTTTTTCAACAGAAAACTGGAACCGCACCAAAGAGGAGGTTGATTACTTAATGAAGCTTTTAGAGAGCTGTTTGGTTGATAATTTAAACAGGTATGAAAAAGATGGCGTAAAAGTAAGGGTAATCGGGCAGAGAGAAAGACTACCAGAATCGCTTAAAGAGGCTATAAATAAAACAGAAACAGCCACTGCTGGTAATTCAAGTCTTTTTTTAAATCTGGCAATCAGTTATGGCGGAAAATGGGATATCTTAAACGCGGTCAAAGAAATTGTGAAAGAGGGGATTCCTGTAGATCAAATTGACGAAAAATTATTTGAAAGCCATCTGTCAACCGCAGGATTGCCAGCCCCCGACCTTATAATCAGAGCCGGCGGTGAAATGCGTATGTCTAATTTTGTGTTATGGCAAGCAGCATATTCTGAATTATATTTCTGCCCTAAGTTATGGCCGGATTTTACGGAACAAGATTTAGATTTAGCTTTAACAGAATATGACCGGAGGGCAAGGCGCTTTGGTAAATAAAAATCACATCGCTACACTAATCTATGAAAAAAACAACTATTGCAGTAATAATATTGATTTTAGCAGTATTGACGGGTGGAGTTTTTGTGGCATTAAAATATTCAGGAACCATAGGGTCTAAAAATATAAAACCCGAAACCGATAACTCTACGCCACAAGTTAAATCCGAAACTAAAAGTTATTCGGAAAATAATAAGCAATTCAATTATGATGTAAAAGCAGATTATCCTGAATTTTCAGGATTAAAAAATACTGAAGCCCAAAACAAAATCAACCAGGATATTAAAAATTCTATTATCACAATAACTGACCAGTTTAAAACAGACTCAAAAACAAATTGTAATTTTTCTGATTTACCCGATAACCCGCCCGATTGGGTTTGCGAAATAGTTGTTGCTTTTGACGGTTTTAATTTGGTTAACAATAAAATACTATCTGCAAAAATAGAGTATTACCAATTTACCGGAGGAGCCCATGGTGGAACAACCTACGATTTTATAAATTATAGTATTGACTCGGGAGAAAAAATCAACTGGGACCAAATTTTTAAAAAAGACTCCGATTATCTAAAAATAATTTCAGACTACGCTAAAAACAGTTTAAATCGGCAATTACTAAAACCCGAAGATTCAATGAGCGACTTAGGCTGGATAGAGGAAGGAACTAGCCCTATAAGCGATAATTATAATACAAATGTAGGGTTTAATAAGGACGGCTTGGTGATTGTATTTCAGCAATATCAGGTGGCAGCTTACGCCGCAGGCCCTCAGGAAGTAACCATTCCATATACCCAACTGGAAAGCGCAATCAACCCAAACGGACTACTAAGAAATTGATTGTGCGACAAATTATTGACAAAATTTAAAGACTTACTAGTATATAATTAGTTCTTTTTTTCACCCACAACACAAGGGGATCAGTCGTGTCCGACGAATCCAATAAAGATTGCCAACAAGTAAGCGCTGAAAAACTTAAGTTCTTGGAATTTATAATTTGGCTTTCTCCAGATGCCGATGAATTTTCCAAACGTTGTCTTATATGTCTTATTAGGCAAAGCGAGGGGCTTTCCAGAGAAGTTTGTCTTGATCTGTCAGACCCAATGCCTCACGCGTCTAAAGCAAGAATGACCGAAAAGGTCCGCCGTGACTTTCATGCCATGTGTAGCTCCAACAGAACAACTCACGTAGACGAATTATTTCATCTTGCTGGCTCAAGACTTTCTGTGGATTACAGCGGAATTTGTCTTGCCGATATTGGGGCCAACCCTCATAGTTTTGTGGAATTAGTAGCGAGCGTTAATGGAATTAACGCCATAGAGCCGGTCACTAATCCCTATAAGGACTAAAGAAAGTAATAATTCAGGAAAAATCGAGCAAGAACCCGTTGGTAATATGCCTCGGGTCTTTTTTTAGTTAGCTTTAGAAAACATCTTAGCCATCTCTAACCACTTAGGGGCTCTTGGCCGAGATTTATATTTTGCGGATGATCTATGAATTTCTATTAAAGAAGACAGTTCATTTTTTTTCCAGGCGGAAAGCTGTTTGCCTTTATTTTTATAAATTATTTCTGTTCCTTTTGCCCACAATTCAAAATCTTTTTTCTTTTTATCTATAAGTTTATTTTTTCTAAAAAATGGCACAACAACCGAAACTATATCATCTATTTTTTGCACAGAAAACCTTGCCTGGTCTTTTGAAATTGTCACATCACCACAACCCATCTCTTTTTTTATTTTTTCCAACATCTTAGTATTATCCTTTGGACCGGTAACAATGAACTGTGCCTTCCATCTATAGTAAGTGGGGGAGTTAGTTCTTTCATGCCGCGTATCTTTGCGGAATTGTAAATCAAAACATCCGTCAGAATTTACCAACGATGCAACGTCAAAATTTTCTTGAGCCATGTTAGAAAAAATAACTTTAATTTAGTTTTACTTTATTATATATTATTGTACCAAATATTTTATTATGCGACAACTATCAAATATAACCACGCTACTATTTTGCGCTGGAAACTAGTATTGTAATGTTTATTGTGCGACAATGGTTTCTAAAAACGCCGGGCTAACTAGAAAGTAGTCTTTCTGCTACTTTGATATGTTTTAATCCATGTGACCGATTTGATTTATATTTTTGCATAGCAGAATGTATCTCAAATAGACGGCTTAAATCTTTTTTATCCCAACAATTTTTAGAAAATCCCTTAACGCCTTTTTGAATGTTTATTTTACGCTTTTTATTTTTTTGCATAATGTCTACGGCCTCAGCCCAGAGAATGAAATCGTACTTCTTTTTTCCTTGTAATTTATATTTTTTAAAAAATGGAGAAATAATATTTTGGAGATCATCAGCATTGGCTATGCAATAATGTATTTCGCTATCTAACTCGTCATAAATATTACCGCAACCAAAAAAATGTTTTATTCTTGCAAATAAGTCTCTCTCATCTTTTCTTGCGGTAATCATAAATTGCATCTTCCATGAATAATATGCTGGGGAACCCGGCCTTTCATGCCGAACATCCTTTCTAAACTGAAGTCCAAAACAACCCTCTCCGTCAACAAAACCTGAAATATATTCTGGAGACAAATTAAAGTCCGGCTTTATATTATTCGTTATTTGCTTAGTGCTCGCCATGGAATTTTTTATGAATATCTCGTAACCGCTTGTTTGTAACGTGGGTGTATATCTGAGTTGCAAGAATATTTTTATGCCCCAAAAATTCCTGCACGACCCTTAAATCAACGCCCTGCGTTAAAAGGTCTGTAGCAAAGCTATGCCTTAAAACATGGGGCGTGGTTGTAATAGGAAGCCCCGCAGAAATAATGTACTTTTTCATATTTTTTTCAATAGCCCTTGGCGTTAATCTGCGCGATGCATCTTTTTTCCCGCTATAATTTATGAACAACGCTTTT
>Ga0247841_10006166_pt1 | contig 18763 bp, 13 predicted proteins | sample LaCruzMarch2015__2_FD_192410 | JGI IMG/M metagenome (GOLD analysis project Ga0247841, IMG submission 192410) | Freshwater microbial communities from meromictic Lake La Cruz, Castile-La Mancha, Spain - LaCruzMarch2015_18m | ecosystem: Environmental > Aquatic > Freshwater > Lake | place: Spain... | reverse complement strand
GAAAAGCATACGCAGGATCGGCACAGAAGTGTCGTCACTAACAAACATTATATCAAAATCGTTATGAAAAATTAGCCGGTAGTGGTTTTTACCGACATCTGGCAGTGTTTAGGACCGATACCGAAAGAACAGGGATAGCCTGTTCAAACTCAAAACACAATACCTGAATAAAAGGGTTGAAAATTTGGAATACCGTCAAATTCAATTACAAGATAGCCTTTCGGCTCAGGCTCAGACCGAGAAAGAACTGATCCGACTTCAATTAAATGAGATCGCAGAGTTCACCAGAAAGATCGAAGAGCTGATCGCTGAAGGGTACGATCCGAAACTTGACGATGGAGTAGGTAAGAACATAGCACCGATACAGAAAAAGGGTTTATTGAGGTGGGAGGTGCTGAATAAGAAACAACTTGAGAAATATCTTAACGCTGACTGGTAATGACAGACAATTGGTTTATACAGGATATTGAATATCAGCTTAAAAGCCGAAAGCGGGTCGTGATCATTGACCCCAAGGGTCAGTGTGGGTTTTTCATGCCGTTGCTTGAGAAGAAAGGGTACCATATATTGGAGACAAACCCTGATTTGACTGAACGTTGGCAAACTGTAAAAGAAGAACTCTTTTTGCGACATAAAGCTGAAACAGAACTTAAAAACGAACCGATTGTATTCTACGTCACAAGGGAACAGGGCAAATTGAGCTTCCTGATGGATTATTGCTTCACCCACGGTTGCTTGGATTTAACCAATCCTGTAGAATGGTTGAAGAAAAAGATATTCGCCAATACTGGGCTTCAGATTCAACAGGATAAGAATCTGTTGTGGGTGTATGCTAAAGAAGGAATGGGTAAGGATGTCAACTGGTGGAAAAGTATCATCCAAGGGCTTCAAGACCCAATTGCCTTGGAGGATAAGTTACTGCCATTCCTCAATGATCCTGATGCATTTGCTGGTAAATTAGATAAAGATGTTCGATATCTGTTCGAAATCAGGGTGTTTGCTGATATTCTGGGTCAGCCATTCATGGTAAAACCACCAAAAACCATAGCCGATGAGGTAGTAAAACGATTGTTGGACGGGTTGGTCTATAACGACATCTCTCCGTTACTTCTAAACCTTTATTACAAATGGGCGGATAGTGAGCAGTATCGTGGCTCTTTGGAAGATTATATCACCAAATACAATCTGGATCATTCCACAAATCCATGGGCAGCTCACCCAGACCATTGTGTGACTAAACTGGATCATATTGCAATCGTTCAGTTATCCACCAACCTACGGGATAAAACCTATATTACCGAGAAGATAACCAGAGTAAAGGTTCGGGCAAATTCACAGAAAGCAAAAATGTTTGTGCCTACTTGGTGGCATGATGTTATTACATTGGTTGAATGTGACACCAAAACCCTTTCAAATTGCAGTAATTTGAATAAGGTTATTGATTTCTACATCACCAAATTCGCCAAAGTAGATCGGGCAATACGTAACCTGTACGCAGCATTTTTGCAAGAAGAAAAGATCATGCGCCCGTTTCAGGAATACTATGAAACCCTAAACCATGAATTGTTACAACAGTGGTTTAGCTATACTGTTGACTACAAATCAGACCAGAAAGGGTATCTGGCAATGGTGTTGAAATCCGCCAAGACACCCGTAGCAGTGATTGTTGGTGATGGCATTCGATATGAAATAGCTGACTACATTGCATCCTCACTGGTAAAGCAGTTCAGGGTTGACAAGCAGATCATGCTGGCTGATCTACCCTCAGAGACCGAAAATAACATGAGTGCCCTTTTTGTTGGTAGCAATGAAGTCTTATCGGATCAAAGTGAACGTGAAAAGAGATTAACCCAGTCCACAGGTAAAAATATTGTCTATCAAAACCTTGAGGGGTTACATTATGGTATCAAAGCGGATTACCTGATACTCAAATATGGTGATATTGACTACACTGGGGAGAAACTACAGCATGGTGCCATCAAATTGTTTGAAGAATTTGAGCGTGTGCTCAAGGATAAAATAGCTTTACTTCTGAATATGGGGTTTGTGGAAGTTCACCTCGTAACCGATCATGGTTTCGTGCTCACTGGATTGTTGGAAGAATCCGATAAGATCGATCAGCAGATCAAGGGGAAGAAGAAAGTTTCGGAAAGATATATACTGACTTCTGAAAAACAGAATACTGATGACCTGATAGGCTTTGAAAGACCCTATTGTGAATATAAATACGTTTACTTCTCCAAAAATCATCGCCCGTTTAAATCAACAGGTGCCTATGGCTATTCTCATGGCGGATTCACTCCTCAGGAGATTATTGTACCAAAGTTTATCTTCACAAAAGAAAAGCAAGCTACTTCGGGCTTGGCTGTTACAATCATCAATAAACCTGAGCTGTCAGATGTTCTTGGTGAGTATTTCGCTATTAAAGTTCAGGGCACAGCAAAAAAATCTGATCTGTTTGCATCAAACCGCAAAGTTCAGGTGTTGTTGTTTGCTGGGGGAAAAACATATACAAGTAGCAGTATAATCAGCCTTGACTCAGGTCAGACAGAATTGTTGGAATTCTCATTTACTGGTAATACGGAAGTTCAGGCGGTGATTATAGATGTTTCAACTCAGGAACAGTTGGACATGGTCATCATTAAACAATCGAACGCTCGTGACACGGGTGGGTTGTTATAGCAAAATTTTAAATAATAGAATATGATATTATTAGACGATCTGGATAAAAAGGCATTGGAGCACTTCCGAGGGTATGTTGTAAAGAAAGACCTTGTCGGAATCATAAAAGGTGGAGCCAATGTTCCAGCATTTGTATTGGAATACCTTTTAGCCAATACTTGCAGCACCGAGGATGAAGCCAAACTTCAGGAAGGGATGGATAATGTTAAAAAAATCCTTCGTGAACACTATGTCAGCCCTGAAGAAAGCACCTTGATTCAATCAAAGATGCGTGAGAAGGGGAGATATAAGATCATCGATAAAATCTCAGTGGATTTAGATGCTCAACATGACAGATACTGGGCAAGCATAAGCAACAGCAATATTAAAAAAGCCAACATCAGTGATGAACTGGTTCAAAAGCACGAGAAAATGATGTTGGGTGGCATTTGGGCAATCATTGAAATGGAATACGATCCATTGATCACTATAGGTTCAACCTCCTACCCCTTTGTTGTTCGGGATATCAAGCCTATTCAATTGTCAAGTTTTGATAATTCAAGGATCACCGACAAGCGTAAGGAATTTACCAAGGAAGAATGGAAAACACTACTGCTAAGAAGTGCTGGATATGAACCTCACAGTGAAGGCTTGGATGAACGGAAGTTGAATCTTCTGTTATGCCGTTTGATTCCACTGGTGGAAGCTAATTTCAACATGGTAGAATTGGGACCACGTTCATCAGGGAAGTCATACATCTACAAAGAGATCACCCCCTACGCCATTCTGATTTCAGGAGGTCAGGGCACAGTTGCCCAGTTGTTCGTCAACAACTCAACTGGCAGGGTCGGCTCAGTTGGTATGTGGGATGCGATTTGTTTTGATGAAAGTACTGATAAATTGTTCAAGGATCGGGATGCCATTCCTATGATGAAAGATTACATGGAGTCAGGATCTTTTTCCAGAGCTGGCAAGGGTGGTGAAATTTCTGGTTCGGCATCGATTATTCTGAATGGAAACATCAATCAACCCGTTGAAACCGTTTTACAAACATCGCACTTGTTCAGCCCCCTCTCGGATGAAGTGAATTACGACACGGCATTTTTGGATCGTATCAACCTGTTCCTGTCGGGATGGGAGATCACCAAGTTCAGCCCCAAGAACTTCACTTCCCATTTTGGTTTCAGCACGGATTTCTTCTCCGAGACATTAAAATCGCAGAGAAAAATCACCTATTACGAGGCATTGGATAAGTACTTCACCCTCGGTTCCCACCTAAAACAGCGGGATTCGAAATCTGTAAGGAGGATCGTATCGGGATTCATCAAACTTTTGAACCCAGATGGCAACTACACCAAAGAAGAAATACGGGAATACCTTGTCATTGCGATGGAGATGCGAAGAAGGGTTAAAGAGCAGTTGAAACGCATCGGTGGAATGGAATTCTGGGACACGAATTTCTCTTACATCGATAAAGAAACCCAAGAAGAAGTATTTGTTGGATTACCAGAAGAACGGGGCTCAGCTCTGATTGAAAGTAACCCATTACCCGCTGGAGTGTGTTACACTGCTACCAGTGATGGTGATAACAACTCATTGGTTAAGGTAGAAGTTGTTGCACTTAAAGGAACCGGGAAGGTTTCGGTAACGGGAACCAATAGTCAAGATGTGAAAGAAAACATCAAGAACACTTACAATTACATAAGAGCCAATGAAAAAAGCATCCTGAATGACCAACATTCATTGTCTGGATACGATCTGAACATTCAGATCAGCAACCTGATGGGTGCATATATTTCTGGTGGTATCGGATGTGCAGTCTATGTAACTATCATCTCAGCCATCTACAAGAAAAATCTCAAAGCTGGTTTGGCAGTTCTGGGTAATATTTCAATTGGTGGAGCCATTGAACGCTCCTTGAATTTTGCTGATAAAGTCACCCTACTGTCAGAGAATGGAGCAAAGACGGTACTTGTCCCAATGGATAACTTGAATGAGATCACCACCCTACCAGCAAGTATTCTTGGTAAAACGGATGTTCCGTTCTATGGGAATAGCCAGATGTTGTTGCAGAAGGCGGTGATGATGGAGTAGTATAAATCATGCAAAAAGTCCTGTTAACAGAAAAAATGCTCATAGATTTCTTCAACGAGTTTTTCAAAAGATTTGAAAGCCAATCTTCTGTGATTTTCTTCCAAATCAAATAAATGCTTAATAAGTTTTTCTTTACATTCGTTCTTAAAACAATTTAAGTAAAGGTTTTCCTCTTCTGTCAGTCCAATTGACATTAGATAATCTTTCAAGGAGATTTCAAATTTGTTCCACCTTTCTGGATTAACCAATAAACTATCTGCGTTGGTTCTCGGTTCTATCCAGCCTTCTTCTTTTGCGTATTTCCAGTATGATGAATCAAACATTTCCTCAAGAGCAACAGGTAAGTCCAAACCTTTTTGTTTGATTGGGATTATATGCCTCGCATAAGAAGGAGAAAGTTTAAAAACCTTAAAAGTTTTACTTTCTGCTGAATCAGGTTTAATTACTCTATTTATTTCTTCATTAGCATTTCTACCAGCCAAATCTCCATCAACTAAACCAATCGCTTTCACATATCCCTTTGAATCCTTCTTTAATGAAAATGACCAAGCAATTATCTGTCGAGCGACCCAACTTGCACCGCCACTTTTTTCAGATTTCAAAATAACTAATTCAGTCATTTCAGGCTTGAAAAGTCTTATTGCCTCCTTTAAAATGCACTCATCAGTCTTGCCTTCTAAAAATATAGTGGGTTCAATGTTAGTCGATCTTGTTTCCGTAATACCAGTTTTATTTATATGTTTTATTAAACTAATAAGAGGCTCTTTCCATTCAATTAATTCAGGTAAATATTGAACAGTCTGCCAAACATTACTAAAAGCCTTACACTCATCAATATATTGAGTAATGCTAATGATATAATACGGAGATAAAATGTTTGGTTTGCGATTTATTTCGTTTAGTAAATTTTTACCAATCTCAAGACTGGGCATGTCTCCTTGTCGAATCGGTAAATTAATGTCAAGTATAAGTAAGTCATACCGATGAGTCATCAGTAATTTTTGCGCAGAAACGAAATCAATAACAATGTCTACAAGAATATTCTCTGAATAGTCTCGTATAACTTTAATTATATGTGCAACCTTATCGTTACTATCATCAACTATTAGAATATTAATCATTGGTAAGTCGGCCTAAGATTTGACGTAAATCATCTTTCCATTTATTTTCTGTTGCATTATAAAAGACTGAACCAAGGTATAAGGATGAAAACTCTTTCTTCAAGGATTCATCGATTTGACTCAAAGTAATTGACAAGTCGCTTTCCCCAAAATCATCAAACATTGTTATTAGTATCGTTTTTACTGGACGGTTTTTTCGAATTATCTCTCGTAGCACTTTATAGCCACCAAACTTCTCAAAATGGCCTCCTGATTCTTGGGGAGATTTGTCAAATGTTGGTATACTCATGTCTAATAGTAATAAATCAAAATTATTATGAAGAATCTCTCTAATTCCGCTCTGATAAGATTCCTTGACAACTAAGTTCTCAAATAACAATTCTTCCGTTATAAACTCTCTTATATCTTCTATCTTTTTGTAATCATCTTCTATTAGAATTATTTTAATTTGCGTCATCATACTTAGGAATGTTTAAAAAGTCAATATAAATACTTATTGTGAGATTGTTCTCTTCAATTACAAAATCAAATTTATATGTTTCACAACCCAGATCGAATGCTACTATCCGTCTTATTTTATCAAATCCACTTCCACCCTCAATATCAATATTCTCATAATCCTTCGAAGAATTATTCCACTTATTTTTAACAACTTCTAACTTTTGAGCAAGATCTCTCTTATTAATAGTTTCAGAAAAATTGTTTTTATATGATATTTTTAAATATTTATCCTCTGTTATAGTTGAATGAATTTCTATTTTCAAATCAGCAGCATTTAGTTTTGAATGGAGCATAATATTATCGAGTAGAATTCTACTCAAATAAATTATATGAATTGTCCCTACAATTGGAATATGAATATCTTCCGTAATAATTGGGTTAGTCCTAAAATTAGGATGAATTGTATTTGTTATTTGAACTGATGTTTGAATGAGAACTCTTAAATCCAATACTAAATCTTTACTGGAACTTGAAAGATAAAACCATTCAGAAATACTTGTTAACTCATTCTGAATTCTTGTCCCACATAAACTTATTGAATTTATAAGTTCAGGATAATTTATTGAGCCAATTATTTCTTTTATATCAGTATTGAATTTTTGAAGAATTATATTGTAGTGGTTTTTAAGTTCCTCATTAATAAATACCCTAATATTTGCAAGTAGTTTTTCGGTGAATCTTTCAAGGTAATCGAAAACAAAACTTAAAAATATATTATGATCTTTAATATTTTCACTGGCAATAGTGAATAAATAGGCTAACTCTTTATTGGAAATGCTGAAATCAAACAGTGCTTTAGGCTTTTTTGTGTATTTTTCTGTTTTTACCTGAATCAGTTCTTTGATAATATATTCAGTATACTCATCAATAGCCCTCGAGAAATTTTTAATTGCGTCTTGAATATTTAGGCGCTTTTCTATTAAATAATATGGTAAAGTCTGATTCCAAAAGTCATTCTCAAGATAGTTATTATCCTTATCTCTTTGTGAAATAATATTTTCTGATTCAAAAACACTTCTAATGTGATTTAATAATGTTCCATGTCGAATCCTTGTACTTAAATAGCCATCGAGACCGCACTCCTTACTAAGAATAAATTTATCTCGTATTTCGATAAAAATTACCTTGAAGGAGATGAAGGCTGGGTCACTCGTATAAACAATTCTATTAGCTACAAGTTCCTCAACATCCTTATTTGTTAATTCCTTTAACATATTTAGTGATGAATCAATACCAACAACATCTCTATTTTTACTATATGATTCGATCTCTTTATATCGAGTGTAAGCTTCCTTAATATTTGCTGTTTCAATATTTCTTAACTGAGGTATATTTACCGTGATCCTACCTTTATTAACTTCACGGATTGCTTTACGGATGTTCGCGTTTTGGTTGAGCTCTGTTATTTCTTTAATATACAATTCTTCATTTAATGTATCAAAAACAATTAACTTGTTCAAGATTTCTAATCGTTCACCTTCAATATCATCTGTTCCATTAAAATGATAGGAGTGATGCATAACCTCGATGGAACAGACTTCTCTTAAGAAATAAACAAGTCGGCTATCAAATCCTTCAATATTATCTATAAACTGTGTAGGTCTCGTAACTTCTTGACTTTCTAAATATGTATCATAGGCAACATATTGCTGAAACGAATCATTAGACGCAATTCTATAAAATATTGGTAATTCTATTAGATCTTTAACCTTTTCAATATCACCTTCTTCCAGTGATTTTAATAATTTAAGCTTGTTTAATCTCTTTGTAATTTCTTTTTTATTCAGATAGTTTTCAACGAATAGACAACATGCTTCCTTGTTAAAATTTAATCTTACGTAGCAACGATATAAATTTACTACTACTTCTTCCTCAAATATTTCACTTTCAAATTTCCTGATATATAATCTTTCAAAATGTTCCTTTGCATCAATAAACATTTCAGCTCTAATTAGTGCCCTGCCATAATAGACGTCTATCTGGGTTAACGGTAAGCCATCTTGATTATTCTGAAAATAGACATAATTCCCAACTATAATATTATAAAGGATATTGGTTGTTTCTAAAAGTGCTGGTTCATTTTTAAAATATGTTATATAGTTATTGATGTATTCCTTATCAACATAATAAAGTAAACGAGGATTTTTAATTTGAGAATTTATTATGTATTGTAAGGTAAAGTGTTTATTGCCATTATTTACTGCGGTTGATGATTTTAAAAGACTTAAAAACTGTTTTGCCCAATTGGTTGACGAGAAGGTAGTGGAAATTTTTAACCCCAAATCTAATGATTGCTCCAAATTGCTGTTATTTGAATAAATAGTAATTAGGATTGATAAAATACTCTTAATGGTTTTTGGTAAATCCTCGCCTTTCCAATCTGCTCTTAATTCAACTATTGACTTTGCATAAATTTCATAAAGTTCAATCACATTTGGATACTTCCATATTAATTCTATACCAGTTTCAATACATTTGTCGAATTTTCCCAAAGAGTAATTATTAATGTAGACATAGATTTCCTCATTATTTTTTATTTCTTTTAACAATGTTGGAGATAAAACATTTAACACTTGGGAAATCTGCTTGTCATTTGGAAAAAGTTCAAATAATTTTTCTGATACAGTTAATAGAGTTCCTCTTTGCTCAAAAAATCTAACGGTTAACATTTCTGATATTATACTCTTCAAAATCAAGTACCTGTCAATTAATGCAGAAGCACTTTCAACATTTAAAAAGTAGGTAAAATGTTTGTAACCAGTAAATCCAATATAATTGAGTCGGAAACATAGGTACTCATAAAGCTCTTGATTAAGTAAAATATCATTTACTTGATTGTTAAATAGGTTTAAGTACCTGAAATATGAAATTTTTGATTCAGCTCTTTTACCAAGCTTTTCAGTTAGAAACAGGATAAACGGATCAGATATTTTCCTCGATAATTCACTTACCTCATCCCAATTTGCTTTTGCACCATGTTTCAATTCTTTTAGTAGAATTTGATTTTCAATTAACCAAATTGATTTCCCAGAAATATCTGCTATTTCATTGAGAATGTTTTCAGCAGTATTATAATCACCCAAAAGGACTTTGCAATCAAATGAATCTTTAAGGGTTATGAATAATTTAATAATTTCCTTATTTTGTTCAAAGGATAATAAATAGAATGATGCTTCACCCAGAAAATTTTCTGAAAATGGAATTGGTCTGGACTTCCTAATATCACCAAATTGTTTAGGAATAGCATTACTTGAAAATATTGATTTAATAAAAGGATGATCTGATATATGACGATGAACCTTTTTAATTTTATCATAGTCACCTTCCTGCTTTAAATACCCAAGTAATTGATACTTATCAGTTTTTGGGTTATATAATTGCTTTCTATATTCCTCTGAGTTCATGGGTGGTCTACATTGAGTTTGCCTATAAACATATTTATTTCTTTGTATTCAATCAGTTCTTCTTTCAGAATTTCTTCATCAAAACCCGAAGATTTATAGCAAGGAAAGAGTTCACCAAGTAAATCACCGACTTTATGGATTATATTCATTTTGAAACTAGATTCATTTGAAGTTCAAAGGTATGATTTTTAGGAGGATTGGCAGTATTTGAAGCCGCAAAGTAAATTACCATATTTTAATACCGAATTTCTCCCGTCCAGTTTTTTTTGACCACACATGTTCCTTACTTTCGTGTCATCGTTCTAATACGCTGACAATGAGGGATAAAGAAGTTGTTACATTACACGGTAAAGTTTTTCTATATTATTCCAATAAGGGATTGGTATTCCGATACCCAACAGGTATATCCAGTAAGGATCAAGGAACTCAAGAAAACCAGAACATCATCAATTCTCTGGTGAAGAAACTCAGGGATATCATATACACTTTCAAGCTTGAAAACGGGACCAACCCGTCAAGAGATTATGTCAGGAGTAAGATGAAAGATGAAAGTCTGCCCACCACTGCAACTTTACAGGATTACATCAAAGAGTTCCTCGGTTTCAAAAACACCGAGGTCAAACATGGTAATCTGAAACCCCAGTCAATCACCGACTATACTAATCTCCGGGGATCCGTTCAAGACTTTGAAAAGACCACCAAGAAGAAACTTCTTTTGATAGATGTGACCGAGGATATGGTGAACCGGTTCAAACTTCATTTGATGAAGAAAGGATTGAACAACAATTCGATCAAGAAAAAACTGAAATCGTTCAAAATTTTCCTGAACTACTGTGAATCGAAGAAATACCTGAAACTGAACTTCGATTACTCCAGAATCAAGATCAAGACCTATGATCCCACCATTGTCACACTCACCGAAGAAGAATTTCAAAAATTCAAGGAATGGGAACCGGGGAAGTATCAGAAGGTGAAGGATCTTTTCATCTTCGGAATTCTAACTTCCTGCCGATATTCGGATCTCGTATCCATCAGGGAACACCATATTATAAATGGTAACATCGTCAAGAAATCCGAAAAGACCGACATTCAACAGATTATTCCTTTAACCAAATTATCCCGCGAGATTTTGGAGCGGTACAACTATAACCTTCAGTTGTACACGACACAAACCTACAACCGACTGTTAAAGAGGATGGGGCAGGAGTCCGGAATTTTTGAATCTGAGGTCGTCTTGGTTGAACAACGGGGAAACCAGAAACTGGAAATTCATAAGAAAAAGTGGGAATGTCTGGAAAGTCACACTGGCCGGAGAACTTTTATTACTCGTGCTATTTCAAAAGGAATTCCGCTGAATGTTATCATGGGGATCACCGGTCATACCAGAATTGAAACCTTAACCAGATATATGGATAAGTACACGCCTACGAATGGGTATAGGGAACTGTTGGAAGAGTAAATTCCAAATGGAAAATATATAATTGAATTTAGTAATGGCCCCATACTTAAACATTGGAATCAGCAAGAAAAATTACATGGAACTGATGTTTAGATTTTACAGAAAACGTCTCACCTTGTTTTTATATATATCCCATTCAGCACCAAACTTTTCGGCCAAAAATTTTTCTTCGCCCAAAATCATCAGGTAATGAGTAGCGATACAATACAAACCAATGAAAATGTTCAAGGGGTTTGGAAAGAAAATGATGGAGGAAAGTGTCACAAGCAATACGCCCAGATACAGGGGATGCCTGCTGAATCGATATAAACCTGATGTTTTTAACTGTGTGTCCTTCTCAGGAAGACCATATCTGAGCGAAGATCCCAATCCGTAAAACGAAAGTAATAACACAACGGTTGCGACACACAACATACATGATCCAATCCACGACATCCATAATGGAACATCTACCCATCCAAAAGTCGGAAAGATTGCTTTAACCAGCGCAAGTCCCCAGCAAATAAACTGAGCGATTTTACCGGAATTAAAAAGGAACGGGTTTATTGATGGTTTTCCCCATAAACCACCCTCCTTTCCAATAATTCTAAAGATGGTAATAACAAATCCAACCCCCATGATGATAAAAGCATAAATAGCAATGAGATTTGGTATAGGATGCATGTCGGTTTTTGTTGTAAACAGGGATTTTCATAAGCTAAATTACCTATAATTCTTCTTTCTCCGAAATTTTCTTTAGTTCTGATGTTCAGTACGTTGATGGCTCGTTGTCGGCGTTAATCCAGGCTTATGTATAGGTATTTATAGAATAAATCGACTTATGACCACATTATAAAATATTTTCTAAGATTTTGAATGTATTGTTAATATTGAGTTTATAACATTTTCTTGTTATTTTAAATAATTTGTATTATCTTTATGGCGTTATTAAATACCTATATATTTATGACGCCCGAAGAATACTTCAACCAGATGACTCCTACGGTAAAAAAACAGTATGATGCCCTGAGGGAGTTTTTTCATTACGGCCAAAAGGCCGAGGTGGTGGCTTTAAAGTATGGATATACCAAAGCCTCATTCTATTGGATGGTTCATGAGTTTAAAACCCAACTGGAGCATCAAGGCAATGATCCTTTTTTTCAGCCCAGAACCCTGGGCCGGGCACCGAAAGAGAGAAGCAGTGAAATTGAACAGTTTATCCTGGACTTACGCAAATTCAACTACTCCTGCGACGATATCGTGATCATGGGTCAATCTCACGGCTATGATTTAAAGTATAATTACGTGTACACCTTCCTGCAAAAACAAGGATTTGCCCCATTGTACCGCCGGAGTAAAAAAGAGAAGGCCTCGTTGGAGAATCCCCTGGAACAAGCCCCGCGGAGTATGGAACTCGAAAACAGCGCCGAGCAGTTTAATTCGGGTAACGTCGGGATTCTTTGTTTTTTACCGCTGATCCGTAACCTGGGAATCGACCGGGCGATTATTCAATCTCAATACCCTGGCACATCACAAACGAGTACGCTTGCTTCCATCCTGGCTTTTCTGGCTTTAAAGCTTTCCAACGTAAAACGCTACAGCAAGGACGATTTGTGGTGCATGGACCGGGGCAGCGGGCTGTTTGCCGGATTGAATGTGCTTCCCAAAACGGCCTGGTTCAGTTCTTACTCGGATCGTGTGAGCAGGGAAATGAACCTTGACTTTTTACAACGATTGCATAAGATATGGCATTCCAATGGCCTGCTTACCGATACCTGGAACCTGGATTTTACCACCCTTCCTTACTGGGGCGATGAGGAACCCATGGAGAATAACTGGTCGGGCAAACGGGGAAAAGCGCTGGCTTCGATGCTGGCAGTTCTGGCCGAGAGTCCCGACAGTGGCTTGATTGATTATGGTGACACTACACTGGTACATGAGAACCAGGATGCCGTGGTGCTTGAATTTCTTGACTTTTATAAGAAATCAACACCCCGGGCTGAGTTACAGTATCTGGTCTTTGACAGCAAGTTCACCAACTATGAAAACCTGGCCAAACTGGATAAGAAACAGGTTCATTTTATTACCATCCGTCGCAGAGGGAAAAACATTCTTGAAGAAATTGAAGCGATCCCCCCCAAAGAGTGGAAGCAGGTCAGGGTTGATTGTGCCGGGGGCAAGAAACGAAATCTTAAAGTCAACGATCGTAGAATTTACCTTGGCGGATACGGGAAAGAGATCCGGCAGATTATCATTCAAAGCCGCGGACGTGAGAAGCCGGCACTGATCATCACAAACGATTTCACCATGAAAACCACCGAGGTGATTCTAAAATACTGCCACCGTTGGCTTGTTGAAAAGACAATCTCCGAGCAAATTGAGTTCTTCCACCTCAACCGCCTCTCGTCTTCGATGGTGATCAAGGTTGATTTTGATCTGACCATGAGCATTCTTGCATATAACCTTTACCGATTGTTCGCACGTGAGAGCGGTAAATATGCAAACCTTACAGCTCCTAAAATCTTTGAAAAACTGATCTCAAACAGCGGCGTTGTGAAGGTTAAAGAAGATGTTATTGAAATCATCATGAAAAAGAAACGCAGCATGCCAGTTCTGTTAAGTTTGCTGAAAAAATTTGATCATCTTAACTACCCCTGGCTGCATTACAAACACCTCCGGTTTCAGGGGGCAACCACACTCTGAAAAATTATAGGTAATTTAGCTTATGAAAATCCCTGATAAACTAAAAAATCTGACCTTTTCTTTACCGGTGATAAAACTCCGAAATCATTATGCTTTATTTCACTTTCTTTTTCCGTCCGAACTTGTTCTGCAAGTTGTAGCATATCCTTATTGTGGGTTCTTTGTTCCGGACTGTTCGGCTTTTCATACAAGTATATCTTTAAAAATTCGTAAAATCTTTTGCCGTTGTTATAAATGTCTAGGTATAATGAGACCCGGCCCTTGGCTACTTTCTTTTCACGAATAGTAACAATTTTTTGATTATATCGTTGTTTATTCATAGAAAAAATATTAATTTTGCTTGAATATCAAAGATAAACAAAAAGTGAATTGAGTAACAAACTGGTAACAAAAATTTAGAAAATATAGGAATAAGATGGAAAATAAAGGAAGGAAAAATTATTAAAGTACTTTTAATCAGTATTATAAGCTTCCGATGTTTTCCTATATTTTACCATTGAGTACCGGCTCCGGGTACGGAAACGGATTCCTCACTTATTTCAGTGGGGAATTTTTTTTTAGATCTTCCGAAACCCTTGATAATTCTGATGTTACGTAAAACAATTGGTTGACTTCAGGGGTTAGATATTGTCGGGAATAAGGGTTTATGTAAAAACCACATGGAAAAACCAACCTTTGGATTTTCTTCTTTACATCGACACTTCCATTTACCCAGTATTTACTGAGATTTTGAATAAAATCAATTGTCTTATTTAGACTGTTTTTAAAGTTAGATATGTCAATTTCAGGAAACTGGTCTTTTTCCTTTACCTCATATATATCTTTGTCAATTTTCGCCAAGAATTTTCTGTACAAAGGCTCATCAATTTTTCCGAATGCAAATCGCTCTTGCAAACCTTCACGGTCTCGTTCCAATTCGGTAAGTCGTTTCTTGTATAATGCTTCTTCTTTTTTGGAAGAGTTGTTATTTAGGCTGACCATCTTCTCCAATTGTGTTCTAACCAAATCAAGGTATTCTGGTTTTATTTGATACGAATTTAGAAGTTCAATGAACAATTCATGGGCTCCGGTTCTATTTGGGATTAGACTCTTTGTAATAGCATTGATTGTTACCCCTTTGCATTTTTGACACTTATAATAATGCAATCCTTTTTTTCTTACTAAGTACCCGGTAAGTTTATTCCCACATTGGAAACACTGAATATCCCCGATCAATGGTCTTTCTTCAACCAGTTTGTTGATGGAATAACCCTTATTTCTCCTGTTATTGATCTCGTTCACTCTTAGGAAAATTTCCCTGCTTATGAGAGGTTCATGGTTTCCCTCTATCACTTTGCCATCCATAAGTCTATTGGCCATTAAACCACAGTAAAATGGATTTCTCCACATATCACTTAATCGTTTGTTGTCGATTTTCAAACCTAATTTACCCAATCGTTTTGCAATATCAATGTCTTGAACGCCTTCCAATTTCCACTGCCAAGCCTGTTTCAATTTTAAACCATCTTCATTGATTACAATTTTTTGTACACTACTATACCTGTTATGGTCAGCTGTTTTTGGACCTGTATGGTCATAGCCTAATGGTGCCCGACCCAACCAGTTCCCATCACGAAGAAATGCTTTCATTCCCGGTACTGAGATTTCCAATTTTCTTATATTATCACCTTCTGCTTCTAATAAACGGCGATTCAATTCATTTAACCCCCTTGCAGAATCAGTAGATAACCCCGAAAGAATTTCGATGAGGTTTACATTGTATTTTACGATTAGCTCATTAAGAATTGAAATACTTTTTCCTCCAGATCGTGAAAATCTGGTCATGTTGTAAACAAGGATTCCGTATGGTTTATTCTTTGTTTTCTTTACTTCATCCAAAAGTCTCACAAATTCTTTACGAGTAAAATCGTCTTTGCCCGATTCAAAGGTTCCCCCAAAAGTTTTTACTAAAATATATCCTTTTTCTTTGGCGAATTTCTCTGCGGACTCCATTTGAGTTCGTAGGCTGTAATTGTCTTTTTGTTCCTTACTACTAACACGAGTATAGCACCAAACTTCCTTTTTGGTTGGAGGGGCTACCTCCTTCTTCTTTCCATATTTGTGAAATTCAGCTATATCAATCATTATGCTCAATCATTATTTTTTGGGCGATGATGCCAAGATCAAACAACAAGTTTGATATGTTTTCCAATTCTTCATCGTTGAGATTCTGAAATTCAGAAAATTGCCCAAGCTCTTCTGTTGTGAATTTTGCTGCTCTATATAATTCATTATAAACTTCGTATTGATTATTTTCTATCATTACAATGTGGATTCTTTTTTGTCCCTTAAGGGATAATATCTAACAATGGTTAGAATCCTTTTATATCAGTTATTTCAACGAAAGTTTTAAATATCTAACTGGTTATCAGCGACAAAAATCAGGAAATGCGCCATGAAAAAAAAATCAAATAGGGGAAAAGCGACAATAAATCAAAAAAATATTGCCGTTCGTTCAATGTAAATGACTGAAACCCGGGATAATTCATCATACCAGACGCAGAAATACAAACATTTTCAAAGAAACTGTGGTTCTGGTAGTCCTGAATGAATGAAAATGTACTAGGTCAAATTCTGAAAGCAATAGATCAATTTTGCGATTCAGTGTGATTCATTCAAAGAATCCGGATGTATTTAGTTGGTAAAATCAGTGTGTTTCTGTCAAGGTTGTCAGAATTCTGATAACCTTCTTATCAAGGCTTCGGAATAGGTAAACAATATGGAGAATGACTCCCCGGTAGGAGGAATTCATTACACTATCGATTTAGAACAAAATAACCTGCATTAAGTATCGTAGCAAAGGTTACCCACAATAAGTATGGTATATTGATATATGCAGCCATTGGCCTGATTTTGTAAAACAGGAGTAGCATTATGACTATACTTATCCATAAAACCGAAATTTCAATCAATGCAAAGCCAATCATCTTGAAATAAAAGAAGAAGAAACTCCACCCAAAATTCAACAACAATTGTAATAAAAAAACCAAGATTGCAAGATTGCGTTCTTTGCTTGGATCAATTTTCCAGATAAGAAAAAACGAAATACCTAACATGAAATAAAGAATTGTCCATACCGGGCCAAACAACCAGTTCGGAGGATTGAATGACGGCCTGTTTAGGGTTGCATACCAATCAGGTATGGCTTGAGCAGTAAACAGTCCGGCAATTGCACCAATTCCCAAGGGTAATGCAATTGAAACTACCAGTTTAATAATGTTTGATGTACTCATGGGTTCAGATTGAATGTACGAAGGTACTTAAAACACAGGGAACGCAGTGTTTTCATTATCCGCTAACATTCGCTGAGAGACTTAAACCAATTTTTGGCACACGAATTGTTATTTACCATAATGTTTGGCGCCCTAAACTATTCGAAAAAGAAAAGATCAATAACACGTTAAATCTTACAGCCATGAAAAAGATGATTTTTGTTCTGGCTTTCATGATGGCGACTACAATCTGTGTTGAAGGGCACAATTATTATAACAAGCAAGTAACCATCTCTGTCCAGAATTTTTACGATGAACTTTTACCATTTGGTGATTGGATAAATACACCGGACTACGGGTATGTTTGGAGACCCTATCTCGATAATCAGGAAGATTTCAGACCATATTCCTCCAGAGGAAATTGGGTTTACACTGACTTAGGTTGGACTTGGGTTTCTGATTATCGCTGGGGTTGGGCTACATTCCACTATGGACGCTGGTATTTTGATGATTATCTCGGTTGGATGTGGATACCCGGTAATGAATGGGCACCTGCATGGGTTACTTGGGGTTCGTATAATGATTTCTGGGCTTGGGCTCCAATGGGGCCAAATATTCAGGTCAATTTTAACTTGAGCTGGTATACCCCGCAATTCTGGTGGACATTTGTCCCCCGTCAACACTTTTGCAGCAACAACTGGTACTTGTATATTTATAATCAGCCGGTTCAGATAACCAATATCACATACATCACCAACGTTTATTACGAAAACAATTATCAGCACCACAATGATAATTGGTTCAATGGGCCAAGGGTAAGGGATGTTGAAAGACACCTGAATAAAAGAGTACAAAGAATGCAGTTGGTCGACACCGACAAGCCTGACAACGTGATTGCACGAAATAATCGGGTGCAAGTTTACCGTCCCAGTGTAAGAAGTGAACGTGAAGATGTCCGTCCTGCCAAATATAGGACAGTTGAAAATGGCAGGACTGATACGAAAAATCAGCGGACAGATGATCTCAACACGAAACGTAGCAGTGCAATCGACAATGAAACCCGAACTTCAATTCAAAATGGAAGAAATATTGTTGGTTCTGAAACGCGTAACCAAACTGTGAATAGGGCTGTGTCCAATGAAAGAACACCGAGGAATAATTATGAAAACAGATCAGGATCTGTGAATTTAAATCGTAGTGACCCAGTCAAGGAGCTCGCTAAACAAACTGTTACCCGATATAGTAATGTGTATCAAAAAGCAAATGTTGACCCTCAGCAAACAGAAAAATCCAACAATCGTATTTATCAAAGGAGTTCGCAAACATCAACAATTGATCGTAACACCGGGAAAAACAATGATGGAAATGACAGAAGAAGAAACACATCAGAAGATAAAACTAAAGTGAAATCAACTCCAACTCGTTCTTCATCTTCATCAGGAACAAAGTAAACCTAAGTCATGCTTATACATAAAACGGGATAAATTTCGACATTTTTCAAAGACAATAGAGGGGCAAATCAATTAACAATCCGATGTTAAGAAATAATTCTAAGGATTACGACTATTAAAAGGAAGCATATCAATTTAG
>Ga0247841_10006165_pt1 | contig 18765 bp, 11 predicted proteins | sample LaCruzMarch2015__2_FD_192410 | JGI IMG/M metagenome (GOLD analysis project Ga0247841, IMG submission 192410) | Freshwater microbial communities from meromictic Lake La Cruz, Castile-La Mancha, Spain - LaCruzMarch2015_18m | ecosystem: Environmental > Aquatic > Freshwater > Lake | place: Spain... | reverse complement strand
TAGGTAAAGATATTCTGAACTAATGTACATGAAATTCAGACACAAATAATCAATGTTGAATTGCAAACAAAAACTGGTGAGATTTTTAAAAATCTCACCAGTTTTGCGTTAATTTGAAGTGTATTTGTACGTCTTTTATCCCAAATCCAGATGCCTGGCGTTAATATCTTCATTTAGAAATATAGAAGCAGAAGATGAGAATTTCTCAATTGATTCGGTAGTAAAGTATTGGATTGAAGCGTTTTTAGTACAACGACTATCCATTTCGGGATGACGAATAAGATAATCGGCCAAACTTTTGGCAACGATTTCACCTTGCGAAACAATATAAATTCCGTTTGGAAGTAGAGATTTAATTTTGTCTTCCAACAAAGGGTAATGCGTGCAACCGAGCATAATTGTATCAATTTCAAGATCTTCCGCTAGCAAATGTGCTACATTTTTACGAATAAAATAATCAGCACCCGACGAGTTATGTTCATTATTTTCGATAAGTGGAACCCACATAGGACAAGCTTCGGAAGTGACTACAATATTTTCATTTAATTTGTAAATCTCAAGCGGATAAGAATTTGACTGAACTGTTCCTGATGTGGCAAGTAAACCAATATGCTTTGTTTTTGTCATTTTTACAACTGCCTCTACAGTTGGTCTGATTACGCCCAAGACTCTACGATTTGGATCTAAGAGCGGCAAATTATTTTGCTGAATGGTGCGTAATGCTTTGGCAGAGGCTGTATTGCAAGCCAGCACAACTAATTGACAGCCCATTTCGAATAATTGATTAACACATTCAAGTGTGTATTTGTAAACCACATCAAATGAACGTGTTCCATAAGGAGTACGGGCATTATCTCCTAAATAGATATAATCGTATTCGGGCAATTCGGTTCTAATTTTTTCCAAAATAGTTAAACCACCATAACCTGAATCGAAAATGCCGATGGAGCCCCCTGTCCCTAAAGGGGAGTTAAGAGAACCCCCAACCCCTCCCGTCTTCGTCGGGATAAATGGCGGGGAGTTGATGTTACCGTTGTTTTCCATATTTTTAAACCTGTCTTTTTTCTTCACAATCAAAGTTTACGTATGAATAATACTAATTTAGTTCCCCTACAGGGGCTAGGGGTTCTCTAGTTCCCCTTTAGTGGTTCAGGTTAACGCTCTTTCTTCAATTTCATGTTCAATAATTTTTAATGTATTTTGAATATCGAACATTATTTGTTCATTTGTAAATCTGATTACTTTAAGTCCTAAATCAGCTAATTCACCATCTCTATTTTTGTCATAATTATATTGTTCAGGAATGTTATGGTATCCACCATCGACCTCAATAATAAGTTTTGCTTTATGACAATAAAAATCAGCGACATAATATAATATGGGATGCTGTCTCTTAAAGCGAATTCCTTTTCCATTTAATAAACTTAAATAATTCCAGAGAAATAATTCAGCTTCTGTTTGATTGTCCCTTAGTTTTCTTGCAAGTTCAAAATGAATAGGTAAAGCTCCATAAAACATATTAATTAGAGAACCCCCAACCTCCGCCAAAGGTCGGACAGGCACTAAAGGGGAGTTGAAGCTACCTTTGTCTTCCATATTTTTCAAACTACCTTTTTTCTTCATATTCAAAGTTTATGTAGAATAATACTAATTTAGTCCCCCTTTAGGGGCTAGGGGTTCTTTAATTCCCCTTTAGGGGCTAGGGGTACTTTAGGAGTTGTTTTTTTTAATCCATCATTTCTCCTTCATTATTACTCATTTGAACCATGCGGTCGTATTCAGCAGGTGACAAATCGAGGAAATAATAATTTTGAGGATTCATAATTTGTCCTTTAAAATGTACCTCGTAATGCAGATGTGGTCCTGTTGATTTACCGGTACTACCCACCAATCCAATAACATCACCACGTTTTACAGATTGACCTACACGTGCCCTGATAGAACTCATGTGACCATACAGGGTTAAATAACCATACCCGTGATTTATTTCAACAGAATTTCCATAACCTTGTTTCCAACCCGAACTCACAACAGTTCCATTTCCGGTGGCAAAAATGTCGGTTCCGGTGGGAGCTGCAAAATCCATTCCTTCATGAAAACGACGTGTGTGATATACTGGGTCAATTCTCCAACCATAACCTGAAGCCATCTGCTTTAAATCTTTGTTTAACACCGGCTGAATAGCAGGAAGATTTTGCAACATATTTTCCTTGTTTTTTGCCAATAAAACAATTTCATCATAAGATTTTGATTGAATATAAAGCTGTTTCTTAAGTTCACTCATTTTTTTTGAGGTGGTTACTACAATTTGTGAATTTGTCATATTCAATAATTGCTCATAATATTCGGTATTGGCAGCAATGGCTCTTCGTACCGAAAATGGAATAGGTTCAACCTGAAAAACAACACGATATAAATTATCATCACGCTCTTGAAGGTCGTCTATTACCTCCTGAATTTCTTGCATTTGACGTTCAAGCACTTTGTATTGTGCCTGAATATGACTTTTTTCCTGTCCAAGTTGTTTTTCTTCCGGCGAATCGACATAGGTTACAAAAATGAAGAAAAACAATGCACCTGAAAACATACCCGACAATGCATGCAACAAAAAACTTTTGAGTTTATATGCAATGGTGTGGTTTATTTGCTCGTAACTTAACGATTCGGGATTAAAATGGAATTTTTTCTTTGCCATAAAAACATCTGGGTTGCATCTGAGTGTTTAAAATCAAACACACAAAGCGTAAAAAAACAGTAAAAAGTTAGTTAATCAGTACTTTCAACGAAAAAATCATCATCAATTTTCAACTTTTCTGCTCACAATTGCTGCAAAAATAATAAATTTGAGCTACTTTTGCAGTCTTTATTTGATATTATTAACCTAGAACCCCTAAATCCCCTGAAGGGGACTCTTTGAACCCCCTTCAGGGGGCAGGGGGTCATAGCAAATTATAAAATGACTTCACAAGAAATTCGTCAATCCTTTCTTGATTTTTTTGCATCAAAAGGGCACAAGATTGTTCCTTCAGCACCAATGGTTATCAAAGATGACCCGACTCTGATGTTCACAAACGCAGGGATGAACCAGTTCAAAAATATCATTTTGGGAAATGATCCCATTAAATATCCACGAGTTGCTGATTCGCAAAAATGTCTTCGCGTTAGTGGTAAACACAATGATTTAGAAGAAGTTGGCCATGATACTTATCATCATACTATGTTCGAAATGCTCGGCAATTGGTCATTTGGTGATTATTTCAAAAAAGAAGCCATCGAATGGGCATGGGAGTATTTAGTTGATGTTTTAAAATTAGATACCGACCGCCTTTATGTTACCGTTTTCGAAGGTTATGCACCCGAAGGATTGGAGCGGGACGACGAAGCTGCAAAGATTTGGGAACAATTTCTGCCAAAAAACCGGATTATAAACGGTAACAAAAAAGATAATTTCTGGGAAATGGGCGATACCGGCCCATGTGGTCCATGCTCCGAAATACATATTGACATCCGTGATAATACTGAGCGTGCCAAAATTGATGGACTGACCCTGGTAAATGGAAGTCATCCGCAAGTGATTGAGATTTGGAACAATGTGTTTATGCAATACAACCGTAAGACCGATGGTTCGCTCGAAGGACTTCCTGCTAAGGTTATTGATACCGGAATGGGCTTTGAGCGATTGTGCATGGCCATTCAAGGTGTTCAATCAAACTATGATACAGATGTATTTACTCCAATTATCAAAGAAATTGGTGTTATTTGTAATGCAGAATATGGCAAAAACGAGCAAACTGATATTGCAATGCGTGTTATTGCTGATCATATTCGTACCATTGCATTTTCAATAACCGACGGACAATTGCCATCCAACGCTAAGGCTGGTTATGTAATTCGTCGTATTTTGCGACGTGCTGTACGTTACGGTTATACTTTTTTGGAACAACGGACTGCATTTATGTATAAGTTAATCAATGTGTTGGGCGAAAATATGGGTAAAGCTTATCCAGAGTTACTTTCACAAAAAACATTGATTGAGAAGGTAATTAAAGAAGAAGAAGAATCTTTCTTGCGTACCTTAGAAACAGGAATTAAGTTGCTGGATAAGAATATTACCTCACCCCTTACCCCTCTCCTTGAGGAGAGGGGAACTGTGTTAAATGGAAAAGTTGCCTTTACTTTGTACGATACCTTCGGTTTTCCATTGGATTTAACCGAACTGATACTTCGCGAGAATGGAATGACTGTTGATTTAGAAGAGTTTAATGCCGAAATGCAAAAGCAAAAAGAACGTGCCCGTAATGCAGCAGCCACCGAAACAGGCGACTGGATTACAGTTCGTGAAGGTGATAGTGCATTTGTAGGTTATGATTTCACAACTTGCGAAACTTCAATACTGAGATATCGAAAAGTGAAGCAAAAAAATCAGGAATTTTTCCAGTTGGTACTTTCAAATACACCTTTTTATGCCGAAATGGGTGGACAGGTTGGCGACAGCGGTTTGTTAGTTGCTGAAGATGAACAAATTGAAATTATTGATACAAAAAAAGAAAACAACTTAGCAGTTCATATCGCAAAACAACTTCCAAATGACTTAACAGCTCTATTTACTGCTAAAATAAATATTGAAAATCGTCAGGCAATTTCATGTAATCACTCGGCTACACATTTACTACACGAAGCATTGCGCGAAGTGCTGGGTACGCATGTTGAGCAAAAAGGGTCTTTTGTAAGTCCTGAAGCCTTACGTTTCGACTTTTCGCATTTTCAGAAACTGACAAAAGATGAAATCAGATCAGTAGAAGCCATCGCTAATCGTAAAATCAGAGAAAACTACAAATTAAACGAAATGCGCGAAACACCAATTGCACAAGCACAGGCATTGGGTGCAATGGCGCTGTTTGGCGAAAAATACGGCGAAACAGTTCGTGTAATTCAATTTGGTACTTCAACCGAACTTTGTGGTGGTACTCATGTTCAAGCTACTGGCGAAATTGGAATGGTGCGTATTACATCCGAATCGTCCATTGCAGCCGGCATTCGTCGTATTGAAGCAATTTCGGCAACCGGAATTGAAAAAATGCTTAATATACAGCAAGATACAATTTTAGAAGCAAGAGAATTATTGAATAATACTCCCGATTTATTGAATGCAATACGTCGATCGGTTGATGAAAATAACGACCTGAAAAAACAGGTTGAAGGTTTTATGCACGAAAAAATCATGTCATTGCGAGATAAATTAATTGCCGAATCGAAAGAAGTAAACGGTGTGAAAGTTATTCGTTTTCAATCTGATTTGTCGGCCGACAGTGTAAAAACGTTGGCGTTCCAAATTAGAAATATCGTTTCTCAAAAATTATTTTTTGTTGCAGGTTGTGTTTTTGAAGGAAAACCTTCACTTACGGTTTTAATCTCTGATGATTTAGTCTCTGATGGTCTGAATGCTGTAAATATTGCTCGTGAGGCAGCAAAGGAAATTCAAGGTGGTGGTGGCGGACAACCATTCTTTGCTTCAGCAGGAGGTAAAAATCCGGATGGAATTGTAAAAGCAATTGAAAAGGCAATTGCCCAATTGTAAAATTAAATAGACTTTTATAGCACAAAAAAGAGGAAATTCCTGAGTAGGAATTTCCTCTTTTTTGAGTTATGCTGAAAGCTTAGAATTTGTAGCGAGCGCCTAGACAAATACCATCGTATGAAGGTGCAAATGGAATAATATAAATTCCAGGGCGATAATCGAGTGACAAAAGTAAAGGAACTTTTTCTAAATGATACTCAATACCAACTTGACCTACAACTCCCAATGCAAAAGAGGAACTATATACTCCAACTACACCGCCTCCACCTGCATACCAATTAACACCATCGGCCAAATCTGATAAATCCCATACCCAATGATAAACACCAGCCAGACCAATTCCATTTGGATTAAGACCTAAATCTAATTCAACACGATGTGCAGCACCCAGCGGATGTTGATAAGATAGTTCTGCACCATTACCAAACCGAACTCCAATTGCTTTTTTTGACACTTGTGCATTACCTGCACCAATAAAACACACTGCTAAAACGAATGCAATAATCAGTTTTTTCATACTTTTAATTTTTTTGTTTCCTGTAAATAATTAATTCTAAAAATGCCTTTGCAAAAATAAACAAATTATTTTGAGGTATTGTTCAAAAAAATAAATTATTTGAATTTAATAAAAAATTTATTCGAAGAATTGGAATGACTGCTTCGTAAATCTCCATCGGATGAGTTAAAAAACCTGCATACAAGTATTTATGCACGTATCGACGAAATAAACTTGACGAACAATAAAAACAAACCCGACGATACCTCCGACCCCAAAGCCGGAAATGAAAACGCAGTTTTAAACTGCCAATCTATAACTATAAAATTAGCTCACAGATTTATGCTATGGGCTTTTTTTTGTGAAAACCGGAGGCATATGGCGAATTTTCTCGCCGTAATATTTTCTAACCGGAGGCATCCGGCGAACTTTTTCGCCGAAATATTTTCTAACTGGAGGCATCCGGAGAACTTTTTTGCCTTAATATTTTCTAACCGGAGGCATCCGGAGAACTTTTTTGCCGTAATATTTTCTAACCGGAGGCATCCAGAGAACTTTTTTGCCGAAATATTTTCTAACCGGAGGCATCCGGAGAACTTTTTTGCCGTAATATTTTCTAACCGGAGGCATCCGGAGAACTTTTTTGCCGTAATATTTTCTAACCGGAGGCATCCGGAAAACTTTCTCGGCCTATTAATTTCTAACCGGAGGCATCCGGAAAACCTCATATTTGCAATAATAATTAGAAATGTTATAGCTGTTTAAACCCAAAGTAAGTCAAATCGCCAGTGGCGATGCTATTTTAATAATGCTGTGCCGCAAACTCTTCAAATCCTTCAGCTGATGGATTACCTATATAATGAGCATGTGGCTTCAAACCAATACTTGAAGAAGAATTAATCAAAAAATGAAGTTTTACCCTATTTTAAATTTACGATAGTTCTACTTTACCAAATTAAAAAGTTTAAGCAATTTCATGATTAACGATAGTAACTTCACATCCCCTTTGACCTCTATCCCCTTTCAGGTACTTTCTCCAAGAGGAGAAAGACAAAGGAAAAAAGGTTTTTTGGCTTGGGGCGGGCAAAACATTAATTTAAACCGCCCCTAAATCCCCTAAAGGGGACTTGAAGTTACAACAGAATAATAGATTTTTCACCAAAAAGAGAACTAAATCTAATTTGGTAAAGTAGAAATAGTATCCATCAGCAGTAAGTATTATTTCCAAAATTCATGTTTTGAGTAAAAAATATCCACTAAAACCGTTAATAATACTTTTTTCTTGAAACTATTTATATTGGCTAAATTTGCATTGTTCTTTCAAATCTGAAAATAATACATTGCTTATCATTATTTTTTAAATGATTGATTATAAATTCAATAAAGTTGTATTTTTGAATTATTCTAATTCAATTTTACAATTCCAATTCTACTCCTACTTTTACTTTTATTACATATCGAATGAAATATTATGCAGAATTAATCAATCTACTATCAAAATGTTACTTCATTTTAAATTATAATTCCTATTTTTGCAAGCTAAAAAATTTTACAATTATACAATAATGACTTATTATTGTTTTGAATACTAGTTTGATATTTATGAAGAAAAAGATTTTGATTCTATTATACTTACTCATTAATGTAGGATGGATAATTGCTCAAACAACCAAAATTTCGGGAACTGTAGTTGATGAAGCTGGTGTGCCTGTAATTGGTGCTACCATAGTACCAAAGGGAAATGCTAAATTGGGAACAGCTACTGATGTGGATGGTAAATTTGGGCTTAATTTGCCAACACAATATAAAACAATAGTGATTTCATATCTTGGCATGAAAGCCCAGGAACTAGTTGTAAAGCCTGTAATGCAAATAAAATTATATCCTGATGCACAACAGTTGAATGAAGTTGTAGTGACAGGTATGGTGAAAATAGATAAGCGATTATTCACTGGCGCAACCGATAAACTGGATGCTGCTAAAACAAAAATTGATGGTATTACCGATGTCAGTCGTGCTTTGGAAGGTCGTTCTGCCGGAGTTTCAGTTCAAAATGTTTCTGGTACATTTGGTACAGCACCCAAAATCAGGGTGCGTGGTGCAACTTCAATTTATGGTAATTCAAAACCTTTGTGGGTTGTTGATGGAGTTGTTCAAGAAGATGCCATCGACGTTTCGAGTGATGCTTTATCGTCGGGTAATGCCGAAACGCTTATTTCGTCAGCTATTGCAGGTATTAATGCCGACGATATTGAGAGTTTTCAGATATTAAAGGATGGTTCGGCTACATCAATTTATGGAGCACGTGCTATGGCGGGTGTTGTGGTTATTACCACAAAAAAGGGTAGGGCAGGAGTGAGTAAAATAAATTATACCGGCGAATTCACTTCGCGAATGATTCCAAGCTACTCTGACTTTAATATTTCCAACTCACAACAACAAATGGGAATATATCAGGAGATGGAGCGCAAAGGCTGGTTGGAATTTGCCAACATTGCCGGATCTTCAAAAAGTGGTGTGTATGGAAAAATGTATGAGCTTATAAATCAATATAATAATGGTCAATTTGGACTCGAAAACTCTTTATCTGCCAAAAATGCTTATCTAAAAGAAGCCGAATTCCGAAATACCGATTGGTTTAAATTATTATTCAATCAAAATCTGACACAAAATCATGCAGTAAGTATTTCTACTGGTACCGAAAAGGCAAAATTCTATGTCTCTTTATCCGTTTTCGATGATCCGGGATGGACAAAATCAAGTTCGGTAGAACGATATACCGCTAATGCTAACGGTTCGTTTCTCATTTCAAAAAACGTAACACTTAATTTACTTACCAGTAATTCGTACCGTAAACAAAAAGCTCCCGGAACGTTGAGTCAGGATGTGGATGTTTATAACGGTGAAGTGAAACGCGATTTTGATATAAATCCATACAGTTTTGCTTTAAATTCATCGCGAACATTAGATCCAACAGTTTTTTACAAACGCAATTACGCTAATTTTAATATTTTTCACGAGTTGGAAAATAATAATATCAACTTGAATGTAGCCGATTTAAAGTTTCAGGGAGAATTAAGTTGGAAAATACTTCGTGGACTAGAAGCCAACGTGTTGGCAGCAATAAAATATCAATCGTCAACTCAAGAACATAATATTAAAGATAAATCTAATCAGGCTGAGGCGTATCGCGCTGGAATTTTCCCCGAAAACTCTACTATAAGCGATAGAAATCCATTATTATATACTAATCCTGATGATCCGAGTGCATTCCCGGTTTCGGTACTTCCGGTAGGTGGAATTAACGATCGCACTGCCTATTCAATGCGTGGTATTGATTTTCGGAGCTCAATGAGTTATAATACCGAAATAAACGAAACACATATTCTGAATTTGTTTGGTGGCATGGAAACCAGTTCTACCGACAGAAATAAAAGATGGTCAAGAGGTTGGGGTTATCAATATGATAATGGTGGAGTTCCATTTTTCGACCCCAATTATTTCAAACAAGTAAAAGAGGAAAACGGTCAGTATTACTCGAACGACTGGACTTATTCACGAAATGTAGCATTCTTTAGTTCAGCTACCTATTCATATAAAGGGCTTTATACACTTAATGGCACTGGAAGATACGAAGGTTCAAATAAATTGGGGAAATCACGTTCGGCTCGTTGGTTACCAACATGGAACATTGCCGGCGCATGGAATATGCACGAAGAAGACTGGTTCAAAGGTACTTTTGAAGATAATCTATCACATGCAACTCTCAAAATGTCCTATTCGCTTACAGCGGATGGCGGTCCAAGTTTCGTAACGAACTCCCAAGCCGTTTTTAAAAGTAAAAGTCCATGGCGACCAACATCGAGTGTTGCAGAATCTGAAATATATATTGAAGATCTGGAAAACAGCGAATTAACTTATGAAAAGAAACACGAATTTAATATTGGAACCAGTTTGGGTTTTTTAAATAACCGCATCAATTTAGAGGCTGATTACTATACCCGTCAGAATTACGATTTAATTGGATTGATTTATACCCCCGGAACTGGTGGTCAGATTGCAAAATATGCCAACGTAGCTTCAATGAAGTCGAAAGGTGTTGAACTTACATTATCTACCCGTAACATTGTAACGAAAGATTTTACATGGAATACCGACTTTATTTTCTCGAATGCAATAAATGAAATTACCGAATTGAAAACACAATCCAATGTAATTCAGCTGGTTTCGGGTGGAGGTTTTGCTAAAGAAGGATATCCCGTTAGAGCATTATTTTCTATTCCTTTTAAAGGTTTGAATAGTGAAGGTTTACCTACTTTTATTAATCAAGATGGAGCGTTAACTGTAACTGATATTAATTTTCAGGAATTTGAAAAACTTGGATTCTTAAAGTACGAAGGACCTAGTGATCCAACTATTACCGGAAGTTTGGGTAATTCGTTTTCGTTCAAAGGGTTTTCTTTAAATGCTTTTATCACCTATTCGTTTGGCAATAAAGTGCGACTTGATCCTGTATTTAAATATGAATATTCCGATTTATCATCATTACCAAAAGAATTTAAAAACCGTTGGGTACTTCTAGGTGATGAAGCGCTGACCAATATTCCTGTAATAGCTAGTAGGAGGCAGTATCAGGTGTATGGACGCGATTTGGAATTTACTTATAATGCTTACAATTATTCAACAGAACGAGTTGCTGATGGTGGATTTGTAAGATTGAAAGAAGTTTCGTTGGCCTATGATATTCCAAAAAAGTGGATTAATTCACTGAAAGTAAATACAGTACAGTTGAAGCTACAAGCTACTAATTTATTTTTGCTGTACGCTGATAAAAAATTGAATGGTCAGGATCCTGAGTTTTTCAATACTGGCGGAGTTGCAACTCCTATGCCACGACAATTTACTATGACGCTCAGGTTGGGGATTTAATAAACCATTTCTCTAAAAGGGTATTAAGATGAAGTTATGAAAAGAAATTTGAAAATGAAAAATAAATATATAATATTAGTTTGCTTGTCGATGGTGATTTTCACCACTTCGTGCGATGATTATTTGAGCACACAACCCGATAATAGAACTCAATTGAATACGGTTGAGAAAATTACCCAACTTTTGGTTTCAGCGTATCCTGAAGCTAATATTGCTCGAATTGCAGAATTGAGTTCTGATAATTTTATTGATAACAACGCTATTCTTGCGGTAAATTTAAGCAGTCTCGACCGAATTGACGATCAGACCTTTGCCTGGGAGCCTTCAACAGCCTCAATGGAGCAGGATAGCCCATCCTATATATGGGAAAAGTGTTACGGAGCTATTGCAGCAGCTAATCATGCTTTAGCGGCTATTGAAACTTTGCAAGCTGCCGACCCATCATTAGATATGCAACATCAAAAGGGAGAAGCTTTGCTTTGTCGTGCTTATAGTCATTTTATTTTGGTCAATATTTTTTCTCAAGCATATAAAGATAGTATCTCAAGTTTGTCAGATTTAGGAATTCCATATTCAATTGAGCCTGAGAAAGTTGTAAAAGGGAATTTTTCGCGTGAAACTGTGACTTCGGTTTATGCTAGTATTCAAAAAGATATTGAGAACGGAATCGGATTAATTAATGACCAAAAGTACAATCTTCCAAAATATCACTTCAATACTAAAGCAGTAGCTGCCTTTGCGGCACGTTTTTTCTTATTCAAAAGAGAATATGCTAAAGTGCTATATTATGCAAATTCAATTTTAGGCAGTAATCCGTCATTATTGATGAGAGATTGGAATAAAACATATACAACCGGAGATGAAATTGGTTATGATTATATAAAAACTGAATTTCCTTGTAATTTTTTAATTATCCCTACAAGTTCAGTATTTGACCGTATTTTCTCAATGCGATACACTCATAATGGTGATGCAATGAATAGTACTACTACTGGCGAAGGCCCAACTTGGGTGGGTAGCGAAACACCTTGTTATAAAGGAAAACTGTTATATAATGGTGACGGTGCAAGTTTTGGTTTTCATTTTCCAAAATGCAACGAAATGTTTGAATATACTGATAAAATTGCCGGTATAGGTTTTACACATGTTGTGCGGGCTGAGTTTACTGCTGAAGAAACATTGCTATGTAGAGCCGAAGCACTTATCTATTTGGACAGAATACCCGAAGCTGTTGCCGATTTACAGGTTTGGAACAAATCGCATTTGGTAACTAATACACTTACAGAAAACAATATTAAAAGCTTTTACACTACAGCACGACCATTATATACTAAAAAACTCAATGCGGATAAATTAAGTTCCGATTTCGTTGTTAAACCAGCCCAAGAACCTTTTATTCACTGTGTTTTACATTTTCGCAGGATCGAAACCATGTTCGATGGATACAGATGGTTTGACTTAAAACGGTATGGTATTGAAATAGATCATCAAATAGGACGAAACTCATTGGATATTCTGGCTTATGATGATTACAGACGTGCAATTCAAATTCCAGCAGAGGTAATTGCAGCGGGAATGACACCAAATCCGAGATAAGTAATTCATAATTCATAATTCATAATTGGTAAGACCTAGTAAATGAAAGTCTTATGAAATAACAAATATATCAATAAATTATTCCAACTAATTTATATTTATCGATTTTAAAAACAATTTTCTGATAAAAATTTCAAATGAAAAATATATTTTACAAAATACTGATTTTCTTCTTGTTTACTCAAGTATTCGTATCATGTACGAAGGAAGAAAACTTTGGGCCAAGCATATTCGATACCTACGACTCGTTAGATATAAATGCGGCAAGTTACAAATTTGATATTTGGCTAAAGGATAATTATTTGAAGGTCTATAATCTTGATTTTAGGTATCGTATGCAGGATGTGGGTTCTGATTTGGATTACAATTTAGTTCCTGTTTCTTATGTCAAAGCCCAACAAATGGCAGAATTGGTAAAATATCTATGGTTTGATGTTTATGCTACGATTATAAATCCTGAATTTTTGAAACAAAATGGACCTAAAATTATACACTTGATAGGTTCACCAGCGTATGATCCTATTTCGCAAACCATTGTTTTGGGAACTGCCGAAGGTGGAATTAAAGTTACACTTTATCGCTGTAACGATTTAGATCCTACCAATGTAGCAATGCTTAACGAATACTATTTTAAAACCATGCATCATGAGTTTGCACACATTTTGCATCAAAAGAGAAACTACCCTGTGGAATTTAAAGAACTCTCAAAAGGTAAATATAATCCCGAGGGATGGCAAACTTTAAACGATTCAGAGGCCGCCTCACTTGGGTTTGTATCTACGTATGCAGCTAGTGCAATACAAGAAGATTTCGTCGAAATCATATCTAATTACCTAGTTAAAAGCGATGAAGATTGGAATAAAATCCTTCTTTTAGCATCAAAAGCAGGTATTGATGGAAGTGGTAAAACCTTACCCGACGATGGAGTTGATGGCAAAGCTTTGATATTGAGAAAATTGGAGCTGGCTTCGTATTGGCTCAAAAATTCGTGGGAAATAGATATTGTGAAAATGCGAGCTGAAATAATTAAACGGGAAGCGAATATTCAATCTGTACTTAACTAATCAACAAATCAGAAATAATCAATGAAGAAAATATTCAATATAATATTAGTTTTTACAATTTTACTTTTCAGTAATTGTACCAAAGAGGAGGCTGATATATTTGCCGAAAGTGCTGCCGACCGTGTTAGTAATGCGATGAAAAGCAGTAGTGATACATTGCAAAGCGCTACAAATGGCTGGGTAATGGAATATTTCCCCACTCCACAAAGTGCCGGATATAATTTGTTTGTGAAATTTAATAAATCCGGTCAGGCAATAATTAGCGGAAAGAACTATTTGACTAATAATGTGTTTATTTCTGATAGCTGTCTATACGAAATAATAGGAGATAATGGTCCGGTACTTACTTTTAATACATATAATAAGGTGCTTCATGCTTTTTCAAACCCGATAAATCCTGATGGTTATGGTCTTGAAGGTGATTATGAGTTTGTGGTCATTAAATATACTAAAAACAAAATTTTCCTAAAAGGGAAAAAACGAGGAACTGATATTATACTGAATAAAATTCCATCAACTCTTGATTGGCAACAATACAATACCAGTCTCGAAGTTATGGACAGCGTTTTATTTGGTAAAAATTCCGCAAAACAATCATTAATTATTGAAGGTCAAAAGTACTGGTTTTTTAATGGTAATAGTCATATATATAGTATTTTAAAAGATGGAGAAGATGCTAATACAACCATCGAAGCACCATTTATAATTACGCAATCAGGAATAAGATTTTACTCAGTTCAAACAATTGAAAATAAAAGTTTTCAGTCACTACAGCTTAATGCTTATAATTCAGCATTAGAAAGTACTGAAGATCCCAATATAAAATTAACCGGGCAAGATAACCTTGCCGATTACTTCTTAAAAAGTACAAATTATTGGGTATTTAATCCATCGAAATTAAGCCCCAAAGTAAAAAGTATTTATGATTTAATTGTTACATCTTGCAAAACTAAATTTTATAGTGCTTCGCCTAATTTAGCTGTAAAAGATGTTCAGTTAATGCTGAAATACAATTCAAAAGAAAACTCTTTTGCACTTGTGTTATCTGTTAAAAGAAGATCAACTGCGATTGAAGGAGAAGTATATTTATCATCTTTATTATCAGGCAGTAATTTGAAATTTACGTTTACAGGAAACGGAGATGTCGGCGGAATGAGTTTTTACGATAGTATTGGTAAAAAACCTGACAATACTATAGCCGGATTTAAAGAAATGGTAATTTTTCTCAATTCAGAGTTTGTTATAAATACCGATGCCATTTTTAATCCACAAAATATTAAATTTACACAAAAACTGGATACTGATAGTTGGTTTTCAGTTTCATATCAATAATTTTCTATAATTATCAATTTCAAAATTTATCAAAAATGAGAAAAAAATTACTTTCATTAGCTGTAATTGGTGTTTGCATTACCTTGGTAACCGCTCAATCAATTAAAAATGTGGTTAGCACTAAAGGGAAGACCACTCAAACAAAGGTGGTTGAAATGCAAATTCATCCAACTACAAATGCTGTAAAATCATTGGTTATTAACAAAACATCTGTTTTACGTAATAAAATAGCATTTAAAAACCGAAAAATGAATTCCAAACGGATGACCGTTTTGCGCAATTTGCAAAGAAATGTGTCAAATCGTTTTTTTAACTACAAAACTAAAACTCCTTTATTGAAAATGAAAGCAGGTACCGACACCACTTTTGTAGAAGGATTTGAAGGTTACAATGGAATTGCTAATGACTGGCTTCCTACAAATTGGACTGAATTAAACAAAACTTCGGTTAAATACCAAATAGGCGATTCTATTAACCCAACTTGGGCTGTAAATTCGGGAAATGATTATGCTGCTCCGTCGGGCGGAAAGTCAATGGCCTGGGTTGATTGGGATGATGTACCTCGCAAACAAGATGTGTGGTTAGTATCTCCAGCAATCACACCGAAAACTGGTGATTATTTAAATTTCGATTTCTTTTACAACCCGATTTGGATGTATATTGACTGGAATTTATCCACTGAAACATCGAATGTTTTTAATTTTAAAACCCCAAATGCTACTATGCAAATGTACGTGAGTACAAATAATGGTTCAACTTGGACCATTCTATGGGATGCAATTGAAGATGCAGGGCAATTTGATTCTTCTTCTATTATGAGCTGGGCACTAAGTAACGGATCGTGGAATACCATACAAAAATCATTAGAAGCTTATGCTGGAAAATCAATTAAAATTGCATTCCGTTATGTTGGAACTGATGGTGATTCAATGGGATTGGATCAGATAAGTGTTCGCCAATTAATTCCAGTAGCATTTTACAGCCGCCCACAAGGTTATTTCTTTTTAGGACTTACTACTGATTTTTCAAATGCTGCCTCCGACTATATGTTAGGTCATGCCTTCGAACCTGCTACTTGGCTAAACTTTTCCAACGAAGAATCAACATCTTATGTTTGGAACTTTGAAAAAGTAAACAATACATTGGGTTTTACAACTACAGATACCGATGCTACCGTAACTGTTCCTGCTGGCGAATATAAAGTGCCAACATTAATTGCAGGAGTTGGAACCCGTGACTCGAGTTATACCTGGGGTAAATCGGTTGATGGTGCATATTTTGCAGCTGGTGGTTCTACGAGTGGTTTAGGAGCTGGAAATTACGATTTAAATGAATTTATTTATGATTATCCAGAAGATACATTAGGCAATAATTATTTGTTTGGAAATTCAGCCGACAGCACAATAGATGCTTTAGCTAATTATTTTGAAAAACCCGTTCATCGTTACTTATTAGATAGTATTTGGATAAGCTTGTCAAAATTTTCTGCACCAGTTGGAAGCGAATTTAAATTAATTGTACATCGCGTTACTGATAATGGCTTAGCTGATACAATAGCTACTGCAACTTGTAAAGCAGAAGATGTGATTACTATCGACCCTGATTCTCATACCATGTTATTTAAAGGTTTCACAAGTATTGATTCTATTACTGGTTTGGTAATGAAAAATGATTATTTAGAAATCAACGATGCAATATTAGTTGAGTTGACTGGTTTTAACAAGAAAGGAGTTAAATTGGCTGCTTATGCTCAAGGATATGATAGCCCTATTGGTGAATCGAATGCATACATTTTTTATAACTATAAAGACTCTACAGGTGCAGTTAGTCGTGAAATATACAATTCAGCCGACTATATTGGAGCTTATACCTCATTACTGTTTAATTTGGGCGCAACCTATTCTTATATTCAACCAAATGAAAATACTTTTGTTGCTCCAATTACAGGTGGTAATAAAACATTTAATGTAGATGCATGGTATTCACCTATCGAATGGTGGTTGGAAACTGAGCTTCCTAGTTGGTTGACTTCAGAACAAACATTTAATGAAACTACTTTTGCAATAACTTATACACTTAAAGCAGCTCCGCTTCCTGTAGGAGTTACGGGACGTGGTGCTCAGGTAAAAGTTTTCACACATGGGGCCGATATGACAATAAATGTATCGCAAGGTGATAATACTGGCTTGTTATCATCGAAGGTTTCATCAACTAGGGTTATAAGTAATCCAAATTCTTTCGATTTGAGTTATGCTTCAGATTTTAAATCAGTTTCAATTTATAATGTTTCTGGTCAATTGATTTCAAATTATTATTTGCCCGCTAATGGAAAACTTTCGGTTTCGGCAAATAATTTCAAAAAAGGTCTGTACTTGTTCAAATTCCAGGGAAATAATACTGAAACTACAAAAGTGATCAGATAGCTTAAATAACAAATAATTTCAATCAAATTATTTATATTATTCAAAAGTGCTTCGGGGAAACTCGGAGCACTTTTCTTTTTGAAATAATGTTGGTAAAATGTTTTCAAATTCAAACCTCTGAAAATGGTTTGAATCTTACAAAAACCACACTAAATAAAGGCTTGTAGTAGTATCGACGTTTTCTGACAAATTCTTATCGTATGACTTTTAAACCATAGAAATTGTTACAAATTCACGTTTTCTACTGCCTTTTGTACATAAATTATCCATTTTTATACCATTTTTGCTGTGGCAAACAGTTAAATATTCGATGTATTGAAAAAAACTTTTAGTATATTGATTTTAATCTAATATGATTTGTTACGAACTTAAACTATTGTTTTTTTTTATCTTATTATATTATTTTACAATCGTTTACATCGTGTTAGAAAAACACATTAAGAATTTAGAAATGTGAAAAATTACAGTCTAAAATAGCATTTAACTACATATTGATAGAAAAAATATACAGAAATTTCCTATCTGTTAGTAAAAACACTTGTTTTTTAATTTTTAATACTCTATTTTTGCAATCACAATTTCTGATTTTATTAGAACAAATCCCAAATTAAAGAAGATTAATAAACAAAATGTTAAATTTATGAGAAAACTAACGTTCTTATTGGCTTGCCTCTTTCTGGTAAGCGTAGGTTTGGTTAATGCTCAATCAAAATCCATTACGGGAAAAGTACTTTCCGCGGAGGATGGGCAACCAATTATTGGTGCTACTGTTATGGTAAAAGGTACTACTGTTGGTACAATTACTAATACAGAGGGCAATTTTAAAATCAGTTTGCAGGGAAATGCAAAAAATCTATTGATTTCGTACGTAGGTATGAAAACTGCCGAGTTTGAAGCAAAAAACAACATGGTGGTATCTTTAGAATCTGATGCGTTATTAATTGATGAGGTTGTAGTAACAGCCATCGGTATTAAACGCTCTCAGAAATCCTTAGGTTATTCGGCTACTCAGGTTAGTAGTGCCGACATAACTGCTACAGGTAACCGCAGTGCTTTGAATGCACTACAGGGAAAAGTTGCCGGTGTTGAAATTTCTTCCGCTTCAGGATCTCCAGGTTCTTCTACCCGTGTTATCATGCGTGGATTTTCTACAATCGGTTTATCAAATCAACCATTGTATGTTATTGATGGAGTATCTATGAATAATGGTGTTATCAATAGTTCATCTATTAATGGTGGATTAGACTTTGGTAACCGCGCCAATGACATCAACCCTGATGACATTGAATCAATGACAATTCTTAAAGGTGGATCTGCAACTGCTGCTTATGGATCACGTGCTGCTTC